>Ga0310345_10001946_pt1 | contig 21738 bp, 22 predicted proteins | sample HC15DNA20500_MG_FD_204667 | JGI IMG/M metagenome (GOLD analysis project Ga0310345, IMG submission 204667) | Marine microbial communities from station ALOHA, North Pacific Subtropical Gyre - HC15-DNA-20-500_MG | ecosystem: Environmental > Aquatic > Marine > Oceanic | place: Pacific Ocean: North...
CGCGGATTCGGCATAGCGACCCTTGGGCCAGGCCTTCAGATAGTCGGCGAGCGCCATCCGGCCGCGCTGGGCCGCAGCCTTGTCGACAGACTTGAGGCCATCAAAAAAGCCATACTGATCAATGCTCTTTGCCAGAGCCTGGCGCAGCTCTGCGCGCGCAACCATGTAGCGCGCGGTCTCCGCCACCCACGGGTCGGGCGCACCGGTCAGCGCAGCATAAGCCTTGGCGGCGTCCGCATAGCGTTCGGCGTAGAAGGCATCCGAGGCGGCGAGGTAGCCGAGGAACGCCTTGGCCGGCGCGCTGCTCACGGCGATCCCCGGCAGCACTTCGGGCAGCGTGCTGTCGCTGCACCGCGCAACCATCTTCTCGCGCGCGGCGGTAAGCATGCTGCGCTCCGCCGCCGGCAACGCGCGATTGGCGCCCAGCGCCGCGGCAAAGTCCGGCGCCCCGCTGCGGAACCAGTCGCAAGGGCCGCTGATCACCTCCGCCGTGGCCGCAGCGTTTGGATCGAGCTCCGGCACCCAGGTCCGCGTTACCATGCCCCAATCGAGGAACGTGTGGCCAAAGCCTTCCTCATCGTACTCCGGCTTGGGGTAGTCTCCGCCGCCCGTCACCGCGCCCGTCAGACCGAGCCCCGCAGAATCGCGCAGCAGCGCCAGCAGATTCACCCGGCTGTCATTGCCCGGCGCGATCACCACGCGGTTGTGGCAGGCCTGCGCCCCGCCAAACAGCGACCAGTTGGGATCGCAGCCGACATCCGCGCAGGCCAGCGCCGCGCCCGACGAGGCGAGCAATCCCGCCAGAAACAAGCCCTTGGTGACCTTCAGCCGCATCGTCACTCTCCCGAATCCGGTCATGGCGATGCTCTCCCGCCGCCCGCGCCGAGGCAAGAAAAAAGGGCCCGCAGCCAGCTGCGAGCCCCTCTTCCGGTTTGGCCTTAAGCCGGACGATCAGTCGTCCGACTTGAGGAACGCCGGCATGTGATCGCCGCCGCCTTCGCCGCCGCCACGCGGGCCGCGATCACGGTCACGGCCGCCGTCACGACGCGGACCACGATCACCACGGCCGCCCGGGCCACGACGGTCGCCACGATCACCACGGTCACCGCGCGGTTCACGCGGCTCGCGGGGCGGACGGGTGTCTTCGAGCTCGGCGCCGGTTTCCTGATCGACGACGCGCATCGACAGGCGAACCTTGCCGCGCGGATCGATCTCGAGGACCTTGACCTTCACGGCCTGGCCTTCCTTCACGACGTCGGTCGGCTTTTCCACGCGCTCGTTCTTCATTTCGGAGACGTGGACGAGACCGTCCTTGCCGCCCATGAAGTTCACGAAAGCGCCGAAGTCGACGATGTTGACGACCTTGCCGTCGTAGATCTTGCCGACTTCCGGTTCCTCGACGATGCCGAGGATCCACTTCTTGGCGGCTTCGATCTGGTTGATGTCCGACGAGCTGATCTTGATCACGCCCTCGTCGTCGATATCGACCTTCGCGCCCGTCTCGGCGACGATCTCGCGGATCACCTTGCCGCCGGTGCCGATCACTTCGCGGATCTTCGACTTGTCGATCTGGATCGTCTCGATGCGCGGAGCATGGGCCGAAAGCTCGGTGCGGGCCGAACCCAGCGCCTTGGTCATCTCGTTCAGAATGTGCGCGCGGCCTTCGCTGGCCTGCTTCAAGGCAACCTCGAAGATTTCCTTCGTGATCCCGGCCACCTTGATGTCCATCTGCATCGTAGTGATGCCGGCGCTGGTGCCCGCGACCTTGAAGTCCATGTCGCCGAGGTGGTCCTCGTCGCCCAGGATGTCCGAAAGGACCGCGAAGTCCTTGCCTTCAAGGATGAGGCCCATCGCGATGCCCGAAACCGGGCGCTCGATCGGAACGCCCGCGTCCATCATCGAAAGGCAGCCGCCGCAGACGGTTGCCATCGACGAGGAGCCGTTCGACTCCGTCACGTCCGAGAGAACGCGGATCGTGTAGGGGAAGTCTTCCTTGCTCGGCAGCACCGGGTGCAGCGCGCGCCATGCCAGCTTGCCGTGGCCGACTTCGCGGCGGCCCGGCGCACCGAAACGGCCAACTTCGCCAACCGAGTACGGCGGGAAGTTGTAGTGCAGCATGAAGCGCTGATACGAGAGGCCGTCGAGGCCGTCGATCATCTGCTCGGCGTCCTTGGTGCCCAGCGTGGTGGTGCAGATCGTCTGCGTCTCACCGCGCGTGAACAGCGCCGAGCCGTGGGTTCGCGGCAGGAAGCCAACCATCGATTCGATCGGGCGAACCTGCGTGACGCTGCGACCGTCGATGCGCGTGCCGTCCTTGAGGATGGCGCCGCGCACGATGTCCGCCTCGACCTTCTTCATGGTCTTGATCGCGACCATCTGGGTCTGCGGCGTTTCGTCCGCGAACGCCGCCTTCGCCTTGGCGCGGGCAGCGTTGAGCGCGTCCGAACGGGCCGACTTGTTGGTCAGCTTGTACGCGGCAGCGATATCGTCACCGACGAGGTCCTTGAGCTTCTTCTTGATGTCGGCGGTGTTGTCCGAAAGGTCGATTTCCCATGGATCCTTCGCGGCCTTTTCGGCCAGTTCGATGATCGCTCCGACAACCTTGCGGCATTCGTCGTGGGCGAACAGGACCGCGCCGAGCATCTCGTCCTCGGTCAGTTCCTTGGCTTCCGATTCCACCATCATCACGGCGGCATCGGTGGCGGCGACGACGAGATCGAGGCGGCCTTCGGCAACCTGCGCCATCGACGGGTTGAGCTGGTACTCGCCGTCCTTGAAGCCGACGCGCGCGGCGCCGATCGGGCCCATGAACGGAACGCCCGAGATGGTGAGCGCAGCCGAAGCCGCGATCATCGCGACGATATCGGGCTCGGTCTCGCCGTCATAGCTCATGACCTGCGCGATGACGTTGATCTCGTTGTAGAAGCCTTCGGGGAACAGCGGACGGACCGGACGGTCAATCAGGCGGGAAACCAGCGTTTCCTTTTCCGTCGCGCCGCGTTCGCGCTTGAAGAAGCCGCCCGGGATGCGCCCGGCGGCCGAGAACTTTTCCTGGTAGTGCACGGTCAGCGGGAAGAAGTCCTGGCCTTCCTTGACCGACTTGGCGGCAGTCACCGCACAAAGCACAACAGTTTCGCCATAAGTGGCGAGGACCGCGCCGTCAGCCTGACGGGCAATGCGGCCGGTTTCCAGAGTGAGGGTCTTCCCGCCCCACTCCAGCGATACGGTTTTGACGTCGAACATGTGTTTTCCTTCAGCCCGCCGCCCTATTGCGCGCGGGGTTTGCTGCCGGGTGTGCCGTCCCGGTCCGGTGCGGGGCGCTGGTCTGGCCCCATGGGATGCGTCCGCCGGCCGGATTGCCGGACAGTCGCCACATGCAAAAAGCGGCCCGCTCCGGGGCCGCTTCCTGCTTGGTTACTTGCGCAGACCGAGCTTCTGGATGAGGGCATTGTAGCGCTCCACATCCTTCTTCTTCAGATAGTCCAGCAGCGAGCGCCGCTTGTTGACCATCATCAGCAGCCCGCGGCGCGAATGGTTGTCCTTGTGGTGAGCCTTGAAGTGCTCGGTCAGGGTCTGGATGCGGCTGGTCAGGATGGCGACCTGCACTTCCGGCGAACCCGTATCGTTGGCCGCGCGGGCGTTGTCCGCGATGATGGCCTGCTTCTTTTCAGCGGTAACCGACATTGTAATTACTCCGCGACATCGGGAAGGTTGAAACCCCGCACAACGGTCAGGCTCATGCCTGAAAGCTGAACCAAGGCGACCGGAACAGCTCCGGAGCGCACCCAGTAAAGCCCGTCGTTATAGGGCAGCCCGTCAAGAACGCGGCCCTGGCGGACCGCCCTTGCCTGCTCGGGCGTAAGGTCAAGAGCCGGGATGTCGACCAGCCCTGCCTTCAGCGGCAAGAGGATGTGTTCAAGGGGTGCGCCCTTACCCACATCGTTCAATTTGTCCAGCGAAATCGCCTGAGCGAGGCCGAAAGGACCCGCGCGCAGGCGGCGCAGCATGGTGACATGGCCGACCGTGCCAAGCGCGTGGGCAATATCACGCGCAAGGCTGCGGATATAGGTGCCCTTCGAAACATGCGCGATGAGGGTAACTTCACCTTCGCCGACGTGCTCGACCGTAAGCGAATGGATAGTCACAGCGCGGCTCTTCATCTCGACCGCTTCACCGGCGCGAGCACGGTCATAGGCCCGCTCACCATCGATGAGGATCGCCGAATAGGCCGGCGGCACTTGCTCGATCGGGCCGGTAAAGCGCGTGAGAATGGCGGTGATCGCATCCGGCGCAGGCCGCACATCGCTTGTCGCGATGATTTTGCCTTCCAGATCGAGTGTATCGGTCTCCTCGCCGAATCGCACGGTGAAGGCATATTCCTTGCTCGCATCGAGCATGCGTCCTGCCAGCTTGGTCGCCTCGCCCACCGCGATGGGCAGGATGCCCGTCGCCAGCGGATCGAGCGTTCCGCCATGGCCAACCTTGACCTTGCCGTAGCCCGCAGCCCGCAAGTTGCGCTTCACCGCCGCCACGGCCTGCGTCGAACCGAGGCCATGCGGCTTGTCGAGAATGATCCAGCCGTTCGTCAATCGAGTTCGGGCCCCGCCACCAGCGCGACGATATGCTCGAACTGTGTGAGCATCCATTCCATCGGCGGGCCCACCAGCCGATCGATGAGATGGAGCCCAGGAAAGGCCCAGGGCAACACGATGAACACGATCATGAACAGCGGAATGCCGATCGGCTCGATCCGGTCGAGCAGCCGCACACCGGCATCGGGCGCAAGGCCCCGCACGATCCGCGAGCCATCGAACGGCGGCAGCGGCAGCAGGTTGAACGTGCCGAGGAATACATTGAGCGCGATGAAATTCTTGAGATTGTCCGCGATGAACAGCGTGCCCCAACCCGGCTTCCCCTGCGGATCGACGCCGCGCAGCAGCAGCCCGAACGCAACGGCCGTGAGCGCCGCCAGCACGAAGTTCGTCAGCGGCCCCGCCGCCGCGACAATCGCCATGTCGCGCTTGGGATTATTGAGGCGTGCATAGCTCACTGGCACCGGCTTGGCCCAGCCGAACACCGGCAGCCCCAGCAGCTTGAGCATGCCCGGCAGGATCAGCGTCCCCATCGGATCAACATGCTTCAGCGGATTGAGGCTCAGCCGCCCGCGCTCGTATGCGGTCGGATCGCCCAGTAGCCGCGCCATCCAGCCATGCGCGATCTCGTGCAGCACGATGGCGAACACCATCGGCACGATCACCGTGGCCGCCAGATAAAGCGGATTGTTCACGCGCGCGCCGCCTGCCAGTCTTCGCGCAGCAGCCCGTAGATCGCGGTATCGCGCACGCGCCCGTTCCACGTCTTGCGCTCGCGCCGCATGATCCCTTCCTCCACCGCACCCAGCTTGCGCACAGCGGCGCGGCTGCGGGTGTTGATCACGTCGACCTTGAACACCACGCGCTCGAGCCCGCAGGCGAACACATGATCGATCATCAGCCGCTTCAGCCGCCCGTTGAAGCCGGTGCTGCGCAGCGAGGGCACGATGAAGCTGTTGCCGATCTCGATCGACCACGCCGGATCGCCGAACAGGATCCACGCCGTCATGCCGACCACCTCGCCATCCTTCAGGACGGCATAGACGCAGCGCCCCGGTGGACCCGCCAGCAAGCTGTCGAACTGCGGATCGAAATGCTCGCCCACATAGCAGAACGGATAAATCGCCCAGATCTCGCTGTCCTGCGCACAGGCACTGCGCAGTGCCTCGCGGTGTTCCTCGCGCAGCGGCTCGAGGCGCAGATCGCCTTCCTCGAGCGGAACATAGAGCGCGTCGATGCTCATCGCGGGTGCAGCCGAAGCGCAAACTGGCGGAAAGGGAGGCTTGCCATAGCCCCGCTCACATAGGCATTGCGCCGGGAAAGCCAAGCGCCTGTACCGAATTCCTGTCCGTCACGGTCCATTCACATGAGGTCCACAAGAATGACCGGCATGCCCTCCGCGCTCACCCGCCTGCTCGCCGCCTTTGCGTCCCTCGCGCTATTCCTGTCACCCATGGCGGCCATGGCCGGAGACTTGCGCTACGTCGTCGACAAGACTGCCAGCCGCGTCGATGCCAAAGTCGCATTCTTCGGCATCGCCTCGAAAACGGCGAGCTTCCCGGACATGTCGGGCACGTTCAACCTCTCGTTCGCCGATCTGGAAGCGCTCGACATGGTCGTCGATATCGACGCGCGCACGCTGACGACCGGAGATTCGCAGGCCAAGACGCTGAAAGGAAAAAGCTTCTTTGACGTCGCGCATTACCCCACGGTACGTTTCGTCGGAAAGCGTATCCAGATGACCGGCGACAAGACCGCCGATGTCGAAGGCCGGATCACCGCGCGCGGTGTGACCCGGCCGATCAAGCTTGCTGTGACGTTCTCGGTCCCGCCCTATTCCACCGGCGGCACGCAACCGATCTCCATCGTCGGCACCGGGGTGATCGACCGGCGCCAGTTCGGGATGACGGCCTATCCCTTCATCATCGGTTCGATGGTCCACGTAACCATCCGTGCCCGGATGATCCCGAACTAGTCCGGCGCGATGTCCCGCGCCACGCGCGGATCGGCGAGCAGCGCATCGATATGGCTCGCCACGTCGAAGGTCTCGTCGATCAGGAACTTGATCTTGGCCGCGTACTTCAGCCTCAGCCGCTGGGCGACTTCCTTCTGGAAATAGGCGGTATTGGTGCGCAGCGCCTTGAGCACGATCTCCTCGTCCGCCCCCAGCAGCGGCTTGATGAAAGCCGTCGCGTGGCGAAGGTCGGGCGACATGCGCACTTCGGTGACCGAAATGGTGTGCGCGGTCAGCACATCGTCGTGCACTTCCTGCCGCATCAGTAGTTCCGAGAGAATATGACGCACCTGCTCGCCCACCTTGAGCAGGCGGACCGAGCGCGTTTCCAGGGATGCAGGCTGCTTGGCCATCGTATTCCAGTCCTTCAGCCCATCTTCGCGAGAATGCGTGAAAGGGAGCGCATGTTCCGTGCCGTACCGCGCCGCCCGAGCCGCCTTTCGAGGAACGGCCCCGTCAGCCTGCTCGCCGCCACGCCGGCTGCGAAATCAATATAGAGAGCGCGGGCGCCCATTGCGAGCCTCTCGGGCCCGCGGCCCTTATGATCCTCCACCAGCACGCGGAACTGCGCCGGATCGAGCTCGCCATCGAGGAACAGCACATGGACCTTGGCCTCGTCGCCATCGGCAAACGGATTCGCCGCAATCACCTCGCGCAGCTCGTCCGCGCTCCGTACCACCGCCATCGAGCGAAAGCCAAACCGGTCGCGCACGATCCACTCGAGCATCTCCGCCAGCCCCTCGCTGGGCCGCTCCTCATGCTCGAACAGCACATTGCCGCTGGCGACGACCGTCTCGACACCCGCGATCCCCTCGCGCTCGAACGCCTCGCGCAGCTCCGCCATCGAAAGGCGATTGCCGCCGACATTGATGGAGCCGAGGAGGGCGACGTAGCGTGGCATGGTCAGCGCAATTGCTCGATGTCGTAGCCCTCGAGGCCAATCTCCGCAAAGATCAGCCTGAGAGCTTCGACATCCCACTGCGCACGCGCACGATCAAACCTCTCGAACAGACCGCAAACGGCGAGACGCTCGTTCACGGTCATTCCCGAAAGGTCGGCTCGTTCGGTCACAGCGTGCGCACGCGCTCCTCGACCTCGAAGACTTCGAGCTGGTCACCCGGCCGCACGTCGTTCGTGTCCTGCAGCACCACACCGCATTCCAGACCGGCGCGAACTTCGGCAACGTCGTCCTTGAAGCGGCGCAGCGAGGCGATGACCGTCTGCGAGATGATGACATCGTTGCGGGTAAGGCGGGCGTTGATGCCCTTGCGGATGAAGCCCTCCACCACGAGCAGACCCGCAGCCTTGTCGCGCTTGCCGGCGGGGAACACTTCCTTGACCTCGGCGCGGCCGACCACGGTCTCGATCCGCTCCGGCCCGAGCTGGCCGGCCATTTCGAGGCGAATGTCGTCCGTCAGCTGGTAGATCACGTCAAAGTACTTCATCCGCACCTTGAAGCGCTCGACCAGTTCGCGCGCCTTGGCGTTCGGACGGACGTTGAAGCCAATGATCGGCGCGCCGCTCGCCTGCGCGAGGTTGACGTCGCTTTCGGTGATCGCGCCCACGCCCGAGGCGAGGATGCGGACCTTGATCTCGTCGGTCGAAATGCGGTTGAGCGCATTCACGATCGCTTCGGTCGAACCCTGCACGTCGGCCTTCACCACCACCGGATACTCGATCACGGTTTGCTTGGCGGCCAGCGCCGAGAACATGTTCTCGAGGCTCGTCGGCGCCTGCGCGGTGCGCTTGGCGGTCGCGCGTTCCTGGCGGTAGGCGGCGACCTCGCGGGCACGCGCCTCGTTCTCCACCACGGTCAGCGTATCGCCTGCCATCGGCACACCGCCGAGGCCGAGCACTTCGACCGGCAGCGAGGGCGGCGCTTCCTTGATCTGGCGGCCCTTGTCGTCGAGCATCGCGCGGACGCGGCCCGACTGGGTGCCGACCACGAGGATGTCGCCAACCTTCAATGTGCCGCGATTGACCAGCACCGTCGCCAGCGGGCCCTTGCCCTTGTCGAGTTTGGCCTCGATCACGGTCGCTTCGGCCGCACGGTCCGGATTGGCGCGCAGTTCGAGCAGTTCGGCCTGGAGCAGGATCTTCTCGATCAGCTCGTCCATGCCCTGCCCGGTCTTGGCCGAAACCTCGACATCCTGCACGTCGCCCGACATTTCCTCGACCACGATTTCGTGTTCGAGCAGACGCTCGCGGATCTTCTGCGGGTTGGCCTCGTGCTTGTCGGCCTTGGTGATCGCCACGATCATCGGCACGCCGGCCGCCTTGGTGTGGTTGATCGCCTCGATCGTCTGCGGCATCAGCCCGTCATCCGCCGCGACAACCAGAATGACGATGTCCGTCACGTTGGCGCCGCGCTGGCGCATTTCGGTGAAGGCTTCGTGGCCCGGCGTATCGAGGAAGGTGATGTGGTCACCGCTCTTCGTCTTGATCTGGTAGGCGCCGATATGCTGCGTGATGCCACCGGCCTCGCCGCGCACCACGTCGGTGCCGCGCAGCGCGTCGAGCAGGCTGGTCTTGCCGTGGTCGACGTGGCCCATGATCGTGACCACCGGCGGCCGCGGCTGCAGCGAGGTCTCGTCATCGACGTCTGCCGCAGTGTCGATGTCGACATCAGATTCGGACACGCGCTTGATGTTGTGGCCGAATTCGGTGACGAGAAGCTCGGCGGTATCCTGGTCGATGGTCTGGTTGATGGTGACCATCATGCCCATCTTGAACAGCGCCTTGACGAGGTCCGCAGCCTTTTCGGCCATGCGGTTGGCGAGGTTCTGCACCGTGATCGCCTCGGGCACCACGACATCGCGGACCTGCTTCTCGCGCGGCTGCGACTGCCCGGCGAAGTGCGCGCGGCGCTCCTTCTCGCGGGCACGCTTGAGCGCGGCGAGGCTGCGGGCGCGGGCGCCTTCGTCCTCGTTGAGCGCGCGGGTAACAGTGAGCTTGCCGGCTTGGCGGCGATCGCCCGCCCCCTTGTCGCGCGGGGCGTGCGCGGGCTTCTTGGCCGGCGGTTCGGGCCGCTTGGGCGCGACGACCGGGGTGAACCGGCGTGGTGCCGGCGTGACCGTTTCGGCAGCGGGAGCAGCAGCAGGCGCCTCAACTTCGGCAGGTGCGGCAGGAGCCGCCGCAACCGGCGCTTCGACGGGGGCCGGCGCTTCGGCAGCTGGTGCCTCGACCGGAGCGGGAGCCGGCGCCTCAACGGGCGCAGCCGCTTCGGCAGCCTCACCAGCCTTGCGCGCTTCGGCCGCGCGGCGCGCTTCCTCGGCGGCGCGCAGGCGTTCTTCCTGCTCGCGGCGGTTGGCGGCTTCGAGCGCCTGCAGACGGGCTTCCTCGGCCTCGCGCAGCAGACGGGCCTGCATTTCCTGACGCGTCTCGCGCGAGGCGGCGGGCGGCGGCGGGGGCGGCGCGGGCGCGCGGACCGGCTGCGGCGCAGGCGCGACCGGCGCGGCGGCGACCGGGGCCGCTTCCGGCGCACCAGCAGCCTCACCCGGGGTGCGCGGCATCAGCTTGCGCCGCTTGACCTCGACGACAACCTTGTTGGTCCGCCCGTGGCTGAAGGTCTGCTTGACCTCGCCCGCCTCGACCGAAGTCTTGAGGCCCAGCGGCCTGCGGCCGAGCGTCGGCTTCTTGTCATCGCTCATTTAATTCACACACCCTTCGTATCAACAGTGTCGCGCGCTGCCGGAGCAGCGGCGGTCAAGTCCCCAGCACGATCATGCTCAGACCCGAGAAAATGGAGCAGGCGCTGCAGCGGCACCGCGACTCGTTCGGCCGCGGCGGCATCGATCAGCGCCAGATGAACCACGTTGTCGCGGCCCAATGCCACAGACAGCGCCGCACGGTCCAGCGGCAAGATTACGCCTTTGAGACCGGTGCCTTCCGCTTCCTCGCCCACGCGCCAGGCCTGGGCGAGCTTGTTCGCGCCGTCGGTCCCGGCATCGCAGGCATGGGCGAGCCAAGTCACTGCTCCGGCCCGCGCAGCCTGCGCGATCTTTTCCGTGCCGAGCACCATATTGCCAGCGCGCAGTTCGATGCCGAGCCGGTCGGTCAGCGCACGGGTCAGCGCGGCGCGTGTCTTCTCCGCAAGGTCTGCCGGAACGGAGAGCGGCGCGCCCTTGAACGCCCGCGCCAAAGCACCCCGCAGCTTGCCGTTTGCGACAGCAGCCGCCAGCTCGGCCTCGCTCACGCCGATCCAGGCCCCCCGCCCCGGCGCGCGCGCCAAGGCATCGGGCAGGATATCGCCGTCAGGAGAAAGCGCCAGCCGCACGAGCTCGCCGCGCGCGTCGTGGCGCCCGGTCAGCACGCATTTGCGCTCCGGCTGGGCCTCCTTTGTGGAAGTCCCGGCCGGCTTGCCGCCAGATCTGTCGGAGTTTAGCGCTTCATTGTGAGGATTCCGCATGGGCGGCCTCCTCAGCTGCTGGTTCATCGTCGAACCAGTGCGCGCGCGCAGCCATGATGATCTCGTTGCCCTGCTCTTCCGAGAGGCCATATTCGCCCAGCACGCCGCCCTTGTCCTCGGCGCGCTCGCTGCGTTCGCGGTCGCGGCGGGTCTCGTTGCTGTTGTTACGGCGGCGCTGTTCGCCCCCGCGCTTCTTGGCAATGAGTTCGTCGGTAGCAAGGTCGGCCAGATCGTCGAGTGTCTTGATGCCCGCCTTGCCCAGCGTGACCAGCATGGCCTCGGTCAGGTGCGGCAGTTCGGCGAGATCGTCCTCGACGCCGAGGGCACGGCGCTCCTCGCGCTGCGCTTCCTCGCGGCGCTCCAGCGCCTCGACCGCGCGGCTCTGCAGCTCCTGGCCCAGTTCCTCGTCGAACCCTTCGATAGCCGCCAGTTCGGCGATGTCGATATAGGCGACTTCTTCCAGCTCGCTGAAGCCTTCGGCCACGAGCAGCTGCGACAGCGTTTCGTCGACGTCGAGCTCTTCCTCGAACATCTTCGAGCGCTCGGCGAATTCCTTCTGGCGCTTTTCCGAAGCCTCCGCCTCGGTCATGATGTCGATCGCCGAACCCGTCAGCGACGAGGCCAGGCGCACGTTCTGGCCGCGGCGGCCGATGGCGAGCGACAGCTGGTCATCGGGGACGACGACCTCGATGCGGCTCTCTTCCTCGTCGATCACCACGCGGCTGACGGTGGCGGGCTGGAGCGCGTTGACCACGAAAGTCGCGGTGTCCTCGCTCCACGGGATGATGTCGATCTTCTCGCCCTGCAGTTCCTGCACGACGGCCTGCACGCGGCTGCCCTTCATGCCGACGCAGGCGCCGACCGGGTCGATGCTGCTGTCGCGGCTGATCACGCCGATCTTTGCGCGCGAACCCGGATCGCGGGCGGCGGCCTTGATCTCGATGATGCCGTCGTAGATCTCGGGCACTTCCTGCGCGAAGAGCTTCTTCATGAACTCGGGGTGCGCACGGCTGAGGAAAATCTGCGGACCGCGGTTCTGGCGCTCCACCTTCATGATCCAGGCGCGCACGCGCTCGCCCACGCGCGGCACTTCGCGCGGGATCTGCTGGTCGCGGCGAATCACGCCCTCGGCGCGGCCGAGGTTGACGATCACGTGGCCGAATTCGACCGACTTGATCACGCCGGTGATCACTTCGCCGGCGCGGTCCTTGAATTCTTCGTACTGGCGGTCACGCTCGGCATCGCGGACCTTCTGGAAGATCACCTGCTTGGCCGACTGCGCGTCGATGCGGCCGAGATCGACGGGCGGCAGCGGATCGACCAGGAAGTCGCCGATCTTGGCGCCCGGCTGCAGCTTTTCAGCCGCCTTGAGGTCGACCTGCTTGAAGTAGTCCTCGACATGCTCGACCACCTCGACGACGCGCCACAGGCGCAGGTCGCCGGTACGCGGATCGAGCTTGGCGCGGATGTCGTTCTCGGCGCCATAGCGGTTGCGCGCGGACTTCTGGATCGCTTCTTCCATCGCCTCGATCACGATGGACTTGTCGATCATCTTCTCGGTCGCGACGGAGTTCGCGATCGCGAGCAGCTCGGCGCGGTTGGCGGAAATCGCACTGGCCATGGCTTAGTCTTCCTGTTCCTCAACTAGGTCGTCCACGCCGCTGACATCCAGCGGCCGGGAAGCGGCAATCAGCTTATCGGTGAGGATAAGCTTGGCATTGGCGACGAGGCTGAATGGTACGGCATATACCACGCCATCGTCGTTGATCGAAATCATCTCTGCATCGGCGTCGAAGCCGACAAGGTCACCGCGAAAGCGCTTGCGGCCGTCCTGAAGTTCGGCAAGCTCGATCCGCGCTTCGTGCCCGGTCCACGCAGCGAAGTCCTTCGCGCGGGTCAGCGGGCGGTCGATGCCCGGCGAGCTGACCTCGAGCCGGTAGGCATCCTCGATCAGGACCTCGCCCGCTTCTTCCAGCGCATCGATCCGATCGGAAATGCGGTGAGACAGCGCCGCGCAATCCTCGATCACCAGCTGTCCGGTCTCGGGCCGCTCGGCCATGATCTGCAGCGTATGCTCTTCGTCCCCGATCTCGCCGCCCTTGAAATAACGCACGCGCACGAGATCGAAGCCGAGGCTGGCAGCCTCTTCTCCGGCGATCTCGGTAATCCGTGCGATATCGTTCATGCGTTCTCCGTGGCTCCAACGCAGCAAAGGCAGCGGGTTTGGTGCCGGCCCCATTCGGCGCCAGCCCAGACTTTGCCTTCACAATGTCGGGATGCACCGCCCCTAGGCTGACGCGCCACAAAACGCAAGCACCAAGATTGTGCCGCAGACCATTCCTGAAAGTCGGTGAAATTTCCCACACTTTGGCAAGTGACTAAGCGGAATCAACTAGATCAAGAATGTCAAACCGCAGAATTCCGCCATTTCGAGCATTTGGCACGCCCTATGCAAAGACCTTGGCATACGCCGGACGGACTGGACGGCGCCACACTCGAACCAAAGAAGGGAACCACACCATGACCACCATTCGCAGTTTCGCCGCCCCGATCTTCAGCGCCGCCGTCGCCATCGCCCTCACCTTCGCCATGGTTGGGGCCGCAGTAAACAGCCCGGCCCAGAGCCCGCTGCACGCCGCAGCCGTGAGCACGGAGTATGCCGCATGAGCGACCTGCGCTTCGAGGACAACGCTGTCCGCTCGCCCGCCCCTCGGGGTTTCCGTCTCAACAAGCAGCGCGGCAAGATCATGGGCGTCAGCGCCGGGATCGCCGATTATTTCGGCCTCGATGTCACGCTGGTGCGTGTTGCCTGGATCGTCGGCACGCTGGTCGGCTTCGGCTCGCTGATCCTGATCTACCTCGCCATCGGCCTGATCGCCGATTGAGCCCGCCTGCCCTGCCCCCCACATGGCCCTTCCCGCAGCCCCGGGGAGGGTCATGGCCGTTCAGACTGGCGGCGGCACCAGCCCGATGAGGCGCAGCACCACCGCTTGTGCCAGCATCACCACCAGCCAGTAAACGCAGTCGACCAGCGCCGAACGCATGGGCAAGGACCGCATGCGGTAGGACGCGGCAAGGCTCGGCACCACGAAACCCAGCCAGATCACGAACGCACTGCCGATCGTCATTGTCCAGACGCTGCCTTTGGGCGGCGCGAGGATCAGCGCTCCAGCGAGAATTGCGCAAAGCCATGCTTCGGCCACAAACGCGAGCAGCAAGGTGCCTGCAACGCCCTGCCCGCCGGTCCGCCCCCGATCGACCAGCACCTGCCATATCATGCCCAGCACCAGCCCCACCATGGTCGCCGCCAGAATGGCACCGCCGTTGAGGACGATGTAGATCATCAGGCGTCTTCGGTGGTGGCAAAGGGCGAGAAGTCGATGTCGGTGTCGAACACGTCGACGCCTTCCTTCTCCTTGAGGAAGCCGACCACCGCATAGGTCACCGGCGTCAGCACGATCTCCCAGATCACCTTGAGCGCCCAGTTGGTCCACATCACGTGGAGCACATCCGCCGTGGCCCAGGTGCCAAGGAACGCAATCGGGTAGAACAGCGCGCTGTCCACCGCCTGCCCGAAGATCGTCGAGCCCCAGGTGCGCGTGAACAAGTACTTGCCGCCGGTCCACACCTTCATCCGCGCCAGCACGAAGGAATTGACGAACTCGCCCGCCCAGAACGCCACAACCGAGGCGATCACGATGCGCCAGGTGCTGCCGAACACCGAATCATAGGTTGTCTGGCACACTGCCCCGGCCGATGACTTCGCCACCACTTCGGCAAAGCGCGGATCGCCACTCGAGGCACAGCCCCACCCGTCCGACGGCGGCATCGCGACGACGACGTAGCTCATGAACGCCATGAACAGCAGCGCGAAGAAGCCCACCCACACGCAGCGCCGGGCATGCGCATAGCCGTAGACTTCGGTCAGCACGTCGCCCAGCACATAGGAGACCGGGAAAAACAGGATGCCCGCGCCGAAGGTATAGCCCCACACCGTCGTCAGCTTGGCCGCGCCGATCAGGTTGGACAGCAGCAGGATCGCGACGAAGGCCGCCATCAGATAGTCGAAGAAGCGGAAATGGCGGCGCGCGCCGGCGCTGCCTTCGATGCGGGCTAAGCGGTGCTGGTTCATGGGCGATGTTGCTATCGCGATTTGCGCCACGCGCAAAGCGGCCTTATGAGGCACGGCCAGAGGTACTGTGAGTGCGCGCCCTTAGCTCAGCTGGATAGAGCACCAGCCTTCTAAGCCGGTGGCCGCAGGTTCGAATCCTGCAGGGCGCGCCATCCCCCCTTTTCCGCCGCGGTCACGCCCTTTTTTGCACAAACTCGGTCTATTTGGTTACCCGGGTCCCAAACGCGCGTTAACACCTGCCACGTAGATTCTCCTGATCAATTGGGGGAATGCCATGCCGATGCAGCACTGCTGAAATCACCTGAATTGCCCTACGAACAGCGTGGGTCATGTCGTTGGCCTTGCCCAGTCACAACTGCCAAATAGGCTGCATTCGATCCAAAAATACGCAGGTCTTCTCAGCCTCTATACTCGGCTGACTGCGAGTATAGAGGCTGAGAAGAACCACGACACGGGCTGTCCAAGCCGATCACCAGCTACAATCAGAACCTTGCACAAGAGTCCCATGGAGCGAGCCGTGAAGCACGAAAGTCTGCCCCAACACCCGCGAGAGCCGCGCGAGCGCCGCCTTTTGCGCGGCCACATGCAGACCGAGCGCCTCGCCTCGTTCGAGATCGTCATCCGCAACATTTCCGCGCGCGGACTCTGCGGCACCTGCAAAGGCCTGCCGCCCATCCGCGGCGAATTCGCCGAAATCCTGCTGCCCGACAACCGCACCGTCACCGCCACCGTGCGCTGGGTCAACGATCAGGTGTTCGGCGTCGAATTCGACGAATCGATCAATCTCGAGATCATGATGGACACGCTGCAGCGCATACGTGATCTTGCTGAGCGCAACGCGAGCTGGGAGGTCAAGTCCAAGCACCGCGTGACTGACCGGCGGCCTGACCTCGCCGCACTGCGTCGCCTCTAGGTTAACCTCGCGTTACGACCGGGAAAACCCCGCGCGGCGGGCGATCCCAAGTTAAAACCAAAATGGCGGCTTTAGTTTCGGTGGTACCAATTTAACCAAACTCGCTGCCGCAATGGCACCGTTATCGATAGCGGCGCGGGCAAATCCCAACTAGGTAAGCTTCACTAACGAACTTCTGCACGGGTCGGGAAAAATGAATGATAGAACAGTTGTTTACGTCGTTGAAGACAGCGTTCATCTGCGCGCCGAGATCTCGCACAATCTGAGCTCGCTGGGCATTCGCAGCGTGGTGTTCAACGATGTCGACGAGCTTCCTGCCAAGATCGATCGCGCCGTCGTTTTCATGATCCGGCACGAGGCCGCATGCCGCGCGCAGATCGACAAGTATCGCGCCGAACGCGCCCCGGTTTCGGCCAAGGTCGAGTTTTCGTGCAACGCCGGCTTTGAAAAGGCGGTTGCAGCGATCCGCGAAGGCGCGTCCGATTTCGTGGTCTGGCCGTCGGAGCCCGGCCTGCTCGACCGCGCCATCCACCGCGCCGAAGACGATCTGCGCCGCAACCAGCCGGCCAAGGTCATGGGTGGCCGCGCCAAGGAAAAGGTCGCCATGCTCACCACGCGCGAGCGCCAGGTGCTGAACGACGTAATCAACGGCTGCACCACCGAACGCATCGCCGCCAAGCTGGCAATCAGCCCGCGCACGGTCGACATCCATCGCCGCAACGTGCTGTCCAAGCTCAACGTCCGCAACACCGCCCAGGCGATCGTGATCGCGCTGAGCTCGGGCGAATTCCAGCCGGCCAACGACGAATTCGCGATGAGCCCGGCCTACGCCTGACAGCAGGAACCGTTAACCCCTTCGGGTCGCACAGATTTCATCTGCCGAGGGATTGCGCGCAACGTCCCCAAGTCTTGCGCGCCAAGAACAGAAGAGGCGCCCGGGCATCCGATGCCCGGTCGAGAGACCTCCGTCATCGACCTGCCAGCGGGCTTCATCCTTTGCCAGAGGCTGCCCGCCATGATCGCTTCCGTTGCGAGCGGAGATCGGCCAGGTTTCGACCTATGAGCCGGGACGGACGAGTTCCCCGTCCGTCCCGGCCCTGTACTCCAGGTTCCGTTAACACTTATCAGAGGTTTGCGCCGCAATCCTGACGCGCGTACTGTGATGGAAGAGGTTGTCCTGTCGGGGGGCAAGGCACCTCAAACCGGAAGCTCCGGTCCACGAGAACAAATGCCGGTCGTCGCTGCGGCAAAAGGGGCATGGGGACAATGGCTGACTTGCGCAGCAAAGCGCGGATGTGGGCACCAGTAGCAGCAGCAGTTGCCGCCGTGCTGGTGGTTGCCGAACTGCATGCGGTGGTCGCATTCCCCGCCCTTGCCGTCACCACCTTGATTTTCGTCGCGATTGTCTGGGCTGTCGTCCATCTCTTCGTTGTCCGGACAGAGCTGCTCGGTCAACTCGAAGTCGCGCGCATTGCCGCCAATGCCATCGATCAGATCATCTGGATCGAGCGCTACCCTTCGGGCGAGACCGCCTTTGTCACCGGCACCTACGAGCAGGTCTGGGGCCACGAGGCGCTCACGCTGTTCCAGGCGGCCGAGTCGCGGCTCGATGCGGTCCACGCCGACGACCGCCAGCGCGTGCGCCGCGAGATCCGTGCCGGGCAGGCCGGGCTCGAAACCTTCCGCACCGAATTTCGCATGAAGACCGCCTTGGGCGACGAGCGCATCATGCACGTCAAGTTTCACCCCCATGAGGTCAAGGGCAAGCGCGCCGGGTACTGGATCGGGTTTGCCACCGACGTCACCGAGGAGCGCCGCACTCATGCAGCCATGATCCGCAATCGCCGCGCCCTGCGCGCGCTGGCACTTGTCAACGCCGCCATTTCGCGGGCGCAGTCACGCTCGGAGCTCCACAAGCTGGTCCGCCAGAGCCTGATCGAAGGCGATGGCTATGCCGCCGCCTGGATCGGCCTGCGCGAGATTGGCCCGGTCGCCAAGATCCGGGTCACCGCACATGCCGCCACGCACACGGACTACATCACCGCGCTCGATATCCGCCCCGACGATCCGGTGCTCGGCCAAGGCCCCACCGCAAAGGCGATGCGCGATGGCAAGGTCTCCGTCTGCCATTCGGTCGCCGAAGACCCCGAACTGGCGCCGTGGCGCGACGCTGCGCTTCGGCAGGGCTTCCAGGCGATTGCCGCCTTCCCGCTGCTCAATGATGGCCGCGCGTTCGGCACGCTCACGCTCTATTCCGACGAGCCGGGCGCCTTTGCCGAGGACGAGCTGCGCATTCTCGAGGAAATGAGCGTCAGCCTTGCGCAAGGTCTCGTCATGATCGAAGCCAAGGCCGGGCTCGTCAACAGCGGCAAGATGGAGCTGATCGGCCAGATCTCGGGCGAGCTTTCGCACGACTTCAACAACATCCTCGGCATCATCGCGACCCACGCCGAAATCGGCGGGCGCGAGGCCGAGAGCGAGGCCGCGCGCGACCGCTTCTCGCTTATCGCCCAGGCCGCGCTGCGCGGTGTCGATATCACCCGCTCGCTGCTCGGTATCGCCCGCCACCCGCGCGGCATTCCTGAAGTCGCCGACGCCAACAGCCTTACCTTGCGCCTCGTCGCGCTCATCCGCGCAGCCGTCGGTCCCGGGATCGACGTGCAGCTTCAGCTGTGGGACACCCCGCTGCCGATCGAGATCGATCCCGCCGGCTTCAACAACGCGCTGGTCAACCTCGCCATCAACGCGCGCGATGCGATGGGTGAACAAGGCGTGCTCACCTTGCGCACCTTCCTCAGCGATACGCCCGAAGGCTGCCCCAGCCGCGAAGGCCTGCCCGCCAGCCTGCGTAGCACGCCGCTCGTCATTGTCGAAGTGGCCGATACCGGTTCGGGCATGACCGAAGACGTGCGCGAACAAGCCTTCGAGCCGTTCTTCTCGACCAAAGGTCCCAACAAGGGCACGGGCCTCGGCCTCTCGGCGGTGCTGCGCTTCGCCGTCCACCACGGCGGCACAGCGCGCGTGCTCAGCAGCAGCCCTGAGGGCACCACGTTCCAGATCGTGCTCCCGGCGAGCACCGGCGCGCTCGACAGCGCCACCCGCCGTCTGGTCGCGCTCCCGCCGCCGAAGCCCGTCAGCCTGCGCGTGCTGATCGTCGACAACGAGCCCGATCTCCTCAGCGGCATGCTCGAGACGCTCAGCCTCGCGGGTCACAAACCGACCGGCTTCACCACCTCGCGCGATGCGCTGGACGCCCTGTCTCGGCAGAAGTTCGATGTGCTGATCTGCGACCTGCAGCTCGACAATGGCGAGGACGGCACCGTGCTCGCCCGGCAGGCCGCACTTGCCAACCCGGAGATGCGTGTGATCGTTATGTCCGGCAATGCTGCGCGCCATGCCGAATCCGATCTCGCCTGGCCGCTGCTGGAAAAGCCTTTCTCTGTCGATACGCTGATAGGCCAGCTGCAGACCCGGCAGGCCGAGACAAGGGCTGCCTAGAGCGGCTGACTAGAACGCGATGCCTTCAAGCCTTGCATGGGTCGAGGCGAGCGTCTGTGACAGCAGACCGAGATCGAGCGGCTTGCGCAGCATTGGCCAGTGCGGCTGCAGCAGGCTTTCATCGGGCAGGTAGCCGCTCATCAGGATGATCCCGATGCGCGGATGCCGCGCCTCCACCTCGTGAGCGAGTTCCACGCCGCTGCGTTCGGGCATCACCACATCGGTCAGCAGTATGTCGAAGTCGGCGCCTGCCAGGGCCTCGACCGCCTGTGCCGCATTGAGCGCCGGTGTCACCGCATAGCCTTCCATGCGCAGGATCTCGACCACCGCGTCGAGCGCATGGACTTCGTCTTCGACCACCAGCACCCGTGCGGTCCGTGCCATACGGGGCAACGCAGCACTGGGTGCAGCCGCTGGGGCGAGCTCCACCTCGTCCGCATCGCCGCTGACCGGCAAGTGGATGCAGATGTCGGTTCCCGCAGGAAGCGCCGTGATCCGTGCGTCCCCGCCCGCCGAGCGCGCCCAGGTCCGCACCGAACGCAGCGGGAAGTCCGCGCCCTCCGGCGGGGTCAGCGTCTGCGGATCAAGCATGAGCCGCACGGTTTCATCATCGATCGCCGGACCGTCGTGGATCACCTTGATCACCACCCAGTCCTGCGGGGCTGCTGCATGGCGCTCGGGCGGCTCGCTGGTCCGATAGGTGGAAATCGTGATCGAGCCGCCATCCGGCATTGCCCCGCGCGCGTGGACGATCACGTTGGTCAGCATCGTCACCAGCTCGGTCCGCCCGACCCGTACCGCCGCCTGCGCCGCGCCGCCGATGAAGTCGAGCGTGAAGTCGCTCGGCAGCGCGGCAGACAGGAAAGCGAGGTTCGAGCGGATGGTCTGATCGACCGAGATCGGCGTCGCTTCCACGTCAGGGTGCCCGGTCAGCCGCTCCAGCGACAGCACGAGGTCGCTCACATGCCGCGTCGCCGCCTCGATCGCCGCGCGGCTCGTCTCGGCGTTCCCGCCAGACTGCGCCAGATTGGCGACGTTTAGCCGGATGATCGAGAGATAGTTGGTCAGATCATGGACGATATAGCGCCCCAGCCGCTGCGTGCGGTCGAGCAGCTCAAGTGCTTCCGATTGCGCATTGGCAAGATCGATCGCCGCCTGCCGCGCCTCGGCCAGCAGCGCGCGCTGCATGCCGATCAGCGTCAGCACGGGGACGGAGGCATCGATCTGCGAAAAGTCCGAGATGTGCAGCCCCTGGCCCTCGATGATGAAGTCCTCGGGCACGATGTTGAGCGCCAGCAGGAAGCCGCCATCCTCGGTCGAAAAGACGATCCCGGCGAGGCGGATATTCTTGCTTTTGCAGAACAGTTCCAGCCGCTCGGGCGTGTCCGCCATGCCCGGGATCGCGGTCTCCATCGGCACCGCCTGTTCGTCAAGCCGGTCATATCGCAGCGAAAACAGCTCGGCCAGCCGTGCGCCGGGCACAACTTCCGTCTGGCGGCTGAGGAAGAACGGCCCGGCAGATCGCACCACCAGCGACGCATCGACCTTGATATAGGCGCGGAACAACGCCCCAAGCTGCGATTCGCGAATGGTGACGGCAGGCTTCATGTCCGCTCAGGTCCTGTCGAGCAGGATGGCAAAGTCGATCACCGTCCCGGGCCCCGTCTCCGCACGCGCGGCCACTTCGACCGTGCCCGTCTCGCCCATCCGGTCCATCACGCCTTCGAGCAGCCCGATCACGAACATCTCGAGCCCGCTGCGGTCCGAGCGATAGCGCACCAGCAGCCGCTGGCGCGTTTCGTCCAGGAGCTCGAACGAGGGCACCCGCGCGTCAGGCATCGCCAGCACGACCGAGCGGTGCATCCGGTCGAGGTTGTTGATGAAGGTGACGAGGTCCTGCCCGGTAAAGTCCATGATCGGACCGAACGAGCTCAATTCCGCAAAGCGCACCCAGTAGCGCCCGAACACGCGCAGCGCGTCCTCCACGGCCATGCCGAGATGCGCCGCCGAGGCGGAAATCAGCGCGATCGTCTTGGAATCATCATAGACGCACAGACTGATGAGATCGGCCGGGCCGGTGTTCGTCTCGCGCTCGACCTTGGCCCAGGCCGCGGGCCCCAGCCGATCCAGCATCATCTGCCGCAGCGCGCGGTGTGCCATTCCGTACATGAGGGGCGCTCC
>Ga0310345_10001947_pt1 | contig 21721 bp, 19 predicted proteins | sample HC15DNA20500_MG_FD_204667 | JGI IMG/M metagenome (GOLD analysis project Ga0310345, IMG submission 204667) | Marine microbial communities from station ALOHA, North Pacific Subtropical Gyre - HC15-DNA-20-500_MG | ecosystem: Environmental > Aquatic > Marine > Oceanic | place: Pacific Ocean: North...
GACGAAGGTCGCTAAATGCTTCACGCGCTGCCCCGATCGTGCGATCGACATCTCGAGTGGTGTGCGCCGTTGAGAGGAACCATGCTTCAAACTGCGATGGGGGTGGATAAATGCCACGGGCCAACATGCCGCGGAAGAATGTGGCGTAGGCCGCCGTGTCCGAAGTAGTGGCCGACACGTAGTTGGTGACCGGACGTGTGGTGAAGAACGGAGTGACCATCGAACCGACGCGGCTCACGTGGACTGCGACGCCGGCGTCCAGGGCCGCATCGGTGAGTCCGGCCTCAAGGTACGCTCCGAGCTTCTCGAGGTTACGGTAGAGCGCCGATGAGAGTCTCGACAGCGCCCAGACACCGGCGGTCATTGCCAGCGGGTTCCCGGAGAGCGTGCCCGCTTGATAGACGGGTCCCGCTGGTGCAACCTGGTCCATCAGAGCGGCTCGGCCGCCGTAGGCTCCCACTGGGAGCCCGCCGCCGATGATCTTCCCGAGACAGGTCAGGTCGGGCAGCACGCCGAACAGTGCCTGCGCACCGCCCTTGGCAACCCGGAAACCCGCGATCACCTCGTCGAAGATGAGAACTATGCCGTGCCGGTCACACGTCGACCGGAGCCCGTCGAGGAAACCGTCGGTGGGCGCGACCACGCCCATGTTACCTGCGACCGGCTCGACGATAATCGCCGCGATCTGGCCCAGGTTCGCTTGGCACAGTCGCGTCACCGACCCGAGGTCGTTGTAGCGCGCGATCAGGGTCTCGGCAGCGGTGGCCTTCGAGACTCCTGGGCTCGTCGGCACACCGAGTGTGGTCGCACCGGAGCCAGCCTGCACCAGAAACGCGTCGCCATGACCATGGTAGCAACCAGCAAACTTTATAATCTTGTCTCGACCAGTCGCGGCCCGGGCGACCCGAACAGCGCTCATCGTCGCCTCAGTTCCCGAATTTACGAACCGCACCCGCTCGATCGACGGAACCATACGGCAGACGCGGACCCCTAGTTCGACCTCGCGTGCCGTCGGCGCGCCGAAGCTCGTTCCCTGCCGTGCGGCGAGTGCTAACTCGCGGGTCAGGTCCCGCGGGGCGTGTCCATGAATCAACGGACCCCACGACATGACGTAGTCAATGTAGGAGCGGCCGTCAACGTCCCGCAGCCGCGCACCACTGGCCCGTTCGATGAATGGGGGATCGCCGCCGACCGCACCGAAGGCTCGCACCGGACTGTTGACACCACCCGGGAGGACTTTTTTAGCCCGGGTGAAGAGACGGGCGGATGTGTGAGGCTTCGGTGGCATCGTGGCTGTGGAGCGAACGATACCACGGTACCCCATCTGCACCGCTTTGCCGCATGGGTCTGAGGGATCTCGAGGTTGGTGCGCTAGCTGTGATAGAAATGTGGTCGATGGACGACGCTTGCGACATCTGTCATACGCGCAACTCGATGTTCCCACGAGTGGAAGTTGGGTTGAGAGGTGTCGGGTCGGTATGGATCCACCAATGCACGGGGTGCGGCTTCCGACAGGTACGGCCAAAGTTGAACACTAGCGAGCTGGAGTCATTCTACGGTGGTGACTACTTCGATCCGGGTTCACCTGTCGGCTTCGATGATTACGCGAAACAAAAACAGCGTTACAAGCGCGAGGCGTTCTTTCTTGCCAAGGAGCTTAGTGCCATTTCCGCGACCGGCCGTCTCCTTGAGGTCGGCTGTGCGCTCGGGTTCTTGCTAGACGCGTTGGCGCGGGTGAGTGCATGGCGGGTCGAAGGAATAGAGCTATCGTCCTTCGCCGCCGGTTACGCGCGCCAGCGGTTTGGCTTGGCCGTACAGCAGTCGACGCTTGAGGCGGCGCGGTTCGCGCCTGAGACATTCGACTACGTTGTGCAGAAGGATCTACTTGAGCATGTGACTCACCCGCGGCGTCATCTCGAGGAGACATGGCGTATCATGCGTCCGGGCGGACGACTCTGGGTCGTTGTGCCGAATGGCGAGTTGAATGTCAGACCGATCAGCGTTCTTGCTGCCACGCTCGATGATGACGCGTTGCCGGTGCTCGATCAGGGGCACCTCTCATTCTTTTCGAAGTCGCAGCTCAGGCGGCTGTTTGAGGAAACAGGCTTCCGGTGTCTACGGTTCCGAAACATAGGACTCCGTCGCGGGTTACGGGCGCTCGGGCACCTCCCACGCAGTCATCTGGTGCCGGCAGTCATTGCTCGAACCGACTTGACAGCCACCGTCACTCTGCGCGATCGACACGTTGTGGCACTTCAGGTCGACGACGCAGCCGTACTAAGAGATCGGATCGATGCCGAGATCAACAGACGTCACCGTCGTATCCGAAACTGGACGCCGTATTTCTATTACCGGCACCTTTTTAAACGGCTCGACTCTCTGGTCGCATCGTGCGCTGTGGGTCAGGACTTTGACGTGCTACTCGAAAAAATTTGAAGCTTCACCCATCAGAAACGTCGTGCAATAAGAACAAAAAACCGATGGGGAAGCCCTCACCGAACCACCTCTCGGTGGTTGGCTACCACCTCAATTAGCATTCCCAGGTGGCTTCACAATTAGCAAGGTTGATGTGTGTTGCGATTAAGTCCGAGTCCAATCTGAGATCATCAAGAATCTGGTCGGTCGACGCTGTCACGTCGACGAACGACCCGATCTTTTTGTCCACCCGCGCCTAAGGTGACGTGGTCGGATTCTGTAGGAAAGGTGATGTGGTTTCACAGATGGCGGTCAGACTGATGTGGGGAACGGTTGACGACAGGAAGATCGTTGCGAGTAGACCAATTATGGTTCCTTGCGATGGTGACTGACAATTCGCATGTCATATCAGCTGAGGGCGCGAGCGGCGTCGCGTGCGTAATAGGTGATGAGGATGTCCGCCCCGGCGCGTTTGATTGCTATAAGTACTTCGAGCATGGCGCGCGGCTCATCTATCCAGCCGTTGCGGGCCGCCGCCTTGAGCATGGCGTACTCGCCACTCACGTGATACGCCGCCGTTGGGTACTGGAACTCCGCTTTGACACGGGTGATCACGTCCAGGTAGTGAAGCGCTGGCTTAACCATGACTAGGTCGGCGCCCTCTTTGATGTCGAGCGCCACTTCGCGCAGTGCTTCGTCGACGTTGGCTGGATCCATTTGATGCGTCCGCCGGTCGCCAAACGCTGGTGTCGAGTTGGCGGCGTCCCGGAACGGACCGTAATAAGCGGAACAGTACTTCGCCGCATACGACATGATTGCGATATCTTCGAAGCCTCCTAGGTCGAGTGTGTCGCGGATGGCGCCGACGCGGCCATCCATCATGTCGGACGGCGCGACGATGTCGGCGCCTGCCTCGGCGTGCGAGACGGCGGCGCGAGCCAACTGGTCGACCGTCGGGTCGTTGACGATCTTGTCGCCGTCGACAATCCCGCAATGACCGTGCGAAGTGTATTCGCAGAGGCAGACATCGGTGATCACCAACAGGTCGCGCACCTCTTGCTTGAGGGCGCGGATCGCCGATTGCACGGGTGCTTCCGGGTCGTAAGCTGCTGACCCCGTATTGTCCTTTTGTGCGGGCAATCCGAACAGAAGTACCGCACGAATCCCGTCCTGCCGCGCGGCGGTCGCTTCCGTTACCGCCTCGTCAACTGACAACTGGAAGACTCCTGGCATTGAGGCCACTTCCCGGCGAACTCCCTCGCCTTTGCAGACGAAGAGCGGGTAGACGAAAGTTTCGGGTGATAACCGGGTCTCGCGGACGAGCTCCCGGATCGCCGGTGAGCGCCGTAGACGTCGCAGTCTCTGCGTCAGGATCATGCGCTTGCCGACCTGGGCTCGCGCGAGGAAGTATCGCGACGGACGGTGGTGGTAAGTGTCATAAATTTCGCCTCTTTAGTTGGGGTAACAGGTTGCAGGGTTCGAGTTTTTCACAGGAATCCTTCGACCCCCTGCCCCCACCGAAGCCGTCTGGCACCGCACCGCTTTCGTCCCACCCTGCCGGGCCGCCTCCCACTGCTTACTCGGTCTAGCAGGGGGCCAGGGGTCCGTGTGGCGTTCAGAGCCGACCGGAGGAACCAGTTTCGGTGACAGGAACCGACAGCTAAGCGAAACCGGCTCGCGGAGCCCTGGAACCTTTGGAACGTGAAAACGTAATGCTTCGATAGATCATTTCATTGTAGCGATTCAACCTGCATCGTGGGTGAAGTGATCGGCAATTGCTTGCGCCAGTGCTGGGACCGTGTACGTCGAGGGGATGATGGTGGTTTCGATTCCGAGTTGCCTCCCGGCTTCGGCGGTAACTGGTCCAATCGCGGCAACGACTGTCGTCCCGAGGAGGTCGATAGCCGGTTCCGCGCCGACGAGCTTCACGAAATTGCGTACCGTCGACGCGCTCGTAAAGGTCACAACGTCGATCTCTTGCTCGAGGAGCATCTTGTAGATGTCGACATCGTGGGGCTGGCTGACCGGGACCGTTCGGTAGGCTGTGACCTCTACGACTTCCGCACCAGCGTGTCGTAACTCGCTCGGTAGCAGCGCACGAGCGAGATCGGCCCGGGGAAGCAGCACGCGAGTTCCTTCGAGATCGGACTCCCGTCGGAGTGCTTCGCCGATCGCCTCGGCCCTATGCTCGGACGGCATTAGGTCGACTTTGAGGCCGAAACGCCAGAGCTGAGCCGCAGTGGCCGGTCCGATCGCACATAGTCTGACACCCTGCAGAGCGCGGACGTCCCGTGGACCAGCGAGGAGGTGCTCCATGAAGGCATCGACGGCGTTCACCGACGTGAACACGATCCAGTCGAATGTCCCGGCGGCAGTACACGCCTCGTTGAGTGGGCCATCGTCCTCCGGTGCAGCGATACGGATGGTAGGCACCTCGATAGGATTCGCCCCGAGGTCGAGAAGACGGTCGACGAACTCTCTCGCCTGGTCACGCGCGCGGGTTACCAGCACGCTCTTCCCGAAGAGAGGTCGGGCATCGAACCATCGAAGATGCTCGCGGAGGCCGACGACCGGACCAACGACGAGCACGGCCGAGTTTTGCCGTTGTGCCTTGCGTACGACCGATTGAATCTGCAGTAGCGAACCCTGCAACGTACGCTGGTTGGGTAGTGTGCCGTTCAGGATAAGCACAGCCGGTTCGTTGGGAGAACGACCGTTGGTAAGGAGTTCGTCAATGATCACTTCAAGCTGTGCACCGCCGGCGTAGCTGACGATCGTACTCGGGAGTGGCGCGACACGGCTCCAGTCGACGTCAGGCGGAGTGTTCGTTTCGGTCTCGTGACCCCGGATAAATATGAGGGCGTCGCTCGCTTCCGGATAGGTAATTGGTACGCCCGCGAAGCACGGCCCACCGATACTCGGGGGCAAACCCGGCACCACCTCGAACGGGATCCGTTGCTCGTGAAGGAAGAGTGCCTCCTTGCCACCACTATCGAACACGAACGGATCACCCCATTTCAACCGCGCAACCATCTTGCCTTCGCGTGCCTTGTCCGCCAGTAAGAAGCAGATAGCGTCTTGTTCCCTTGGACGCGGAGACACAGGCCCGACATCGATTTTTTCGGCGTCCGGACGTGCCGACTCGAGTAGTCGAGGATGGACCAGTTGGTCGTGAACGACCACGTCGGCCGACGTTATATGCCGAAAGCCCTTGACGCTGATGAGCGAGGGCTCACCGGGTCCCGCGCCGATCAGATACACGGTTCCAGGTTTCATAGATGATCGAGATTGGCGAGCAGAATTTCTGCTCCGTCCGCTAATAGGTCGCGCGCAACGCGTTCGCCGAGGGCAGATGCCTCCACCACTGGGGCCCGCGCCTGTGCTCGTATCAGCTGAGAGCCATCGGGAGAGGCGACGACTGCACGTAAGTTGAGGCCATCCGCTTCGACGGTTGCCACCGCCCCGAGTGGCACATCGCACCCACCACCCAGCGCAGTGGCCAGTGCCCGCTCACTCCTAAGCGCTGCGGACACCGCGGTATTACTGATCCGTGTTACCAAGTTACGCGTCGAGCTGTCGTCGGTACGAGTTTCGACGGCCACGATTCCTTGACCAGGAGCTGGCACGCAGGTCTCGAACGGCAGACACACCGCAATACGATGTGCTAAGTCCAGTCGAACCAGACCAGCAGCAGCTAGCACGAGTAGATCGTACTCGCCGGAGTCGAGTTTGCGAAGTCGCGTGCCGAGGTTACCCCGCACGGGCGCGACCGTAACGTCCGCAAACGCGCGAGCTAGCTGAGCCTTTCGTCGGATGCTCCCGGTGCCGATACGGGCTGATGGACCGACGCTCTCGACGAGCTCTGCCGCTCCGGCAGGGGCCAGTTCATCGCGCGTCCGGGAGACGACAAAGGCGTCTCGTGGGTCTTCACGCGGCAACGCAGCGTCGATGTGGAGACCGGCGGGGATTTCGACTGGCAGGTCTTTGGCGCTGTGCACCGCCAGATCGACGCTGGCCGCGAGCAGCGCTTCCTCGATCTCCTTCACAAACAGCCTCTTGCCGCCGACCGCGGAAAGCGGTGCCTGTACCATCCGATCGCCGGTAGTCTTGATGGGGACCAGTTCCGAGGGTGGCCCCCCGGCCGCTTGGATAGCCGCGGCGACGGCGCGCGCCTGCCAGAGCGCCAGAGGACTACCACGCGTGCCGATCCGGAGTTCCTTCAATGATCCCCCGGGTAGCGGACCGTGGAACGTGATCGATCGATCTCTCGCGCCTCGTCTTCGTCCTCGTCCTCGTCCTCGTCCCTCGGTTTTTCGCCGAGTTTGAAGAGTCGACCGAGTGCATCGGCGTATGCGGTGACCGTATCCTCGTCACGTGCCGCCTTAAGCTGTTCGGTGGGGGTCGAGAGGAGCTTTTCGACAAGTAGGCGTGTGACTTCGTCTATCCTTGCGCGTGCCGCCGGGGGTAGTGACGTCAGTTTCGGTTCAAGACGCGTGAGTTCGGACTGTCGAATGTCCTCAAACCGTTGGCGCAGGGCGACGACGGTCGGTATAGCGCCACGTGACCGCATCCAGCTCATGAAGCGATCAACTTCTTCACTGACCATTGCTTCGGCTCGGTCGATTTGTGACTGTCGGCGCGCGAGGTTTTCGCGAACGATGCTCCGAAGGTCGTCGATGTTGTAGAGGAACACTTGCTCGATTGCGCCGGCCGATGGTTCCACGTCGCGAGGCACTCCGATGTCGATGATGAACAGCGGCCGATCCCGTCGTGGCTTCATGGCCGTCTGAACATGCGCGTGCGTCAGTATCGGGGTGGCCGACCCGGTGGCTGTCACAACTATGTCGGTCGAAGCGAGCTCATCGGTGACGTTTTCCCACGGCACCGCCTCGCCGTTCACCCTGGCCGCTAGTGACTCGGCGTGAGCCGCTGTGCGGTTGGCGACGCCGATGCGCTGTACCTGCTGTGATCGGAAGTGGGTCGCGGTGAGTTCGGCCATCTCGCCAGCGCCAATCACAAGCGCCTGGAGGTTCCGGAGATTCCCGAAGATCTTCCGCGCGAGCGCGATGGCCGCATAACTTACCGAAACAGCGCCTTCTCCGAGTCCGGTCTCTGAACGAACCCGCTTGCCAACTCCGAATGACCAGTGAAAGAGTCGGTTTAGTAGTGCGCCGGTGTGGCCATGCTCCAACGCGATAGCGTAGGCCTCCTTGACCTGACCGAGGATCTGTGGCTCGCCGACGACGAGCGAGTCCAAACCTGCAACGACCCGGAACAGGTGCCGGGCGGCGTCGTCGTCGGCGCGCCCATACAGATGTGGTGCGACCTCTGATTCAGGGAGGTCGTGGAAGGAGCTCATGAACGTCGCGAGCGCATCATGTGCACGGGCGGGTGTCTCGCACATCGTGTAAATTTCGGCTCGGTTGCAGGTCGAGAGTACGACCGCCTCGGCCGTACCGGGTACAGCGGCGAGACCCGCTAGCGCTTCTGGGATCCCTCGCCTGGAGAAATCGATCCGCTCACGCAGATCAACCGGCGCACTGTGATGGCTCGCCCCGAGGAGAAAGAGATGCACTACAAGACACTCGTGGAGTGGGGTTGTTAGTAGAAATTATGGCTCCGCGTTACGAAATAGCCGATCGGTACGAAGTTCAGCAGTAGGATCGCAAAACCAATCGTTGACAGCCAGGCCGCGCGTGGGCCACCCCAACCGATGGCGCGGCGGGCGTAGAGCGCAAACGAGTAGACCAGCCAGCACACCACCACGGTAAAAATCTTCGGGTCGAAGAGCGACATGGCCTGGATGCGTGGATCGACTGCGCCCGGTTGGACCTCGGCCAGCCAGATGGCACCGACAGTCAGCCCGACGGTTAGAAAAACCCACCCAAACACAACCGCGCGCCGGTTCATCACGTCGAGCACACGGAGCGACGGTAGCCTCGCATAGAAGACGCCTAGATGTTTGGCTTTGAGTTCCTTAAACAACAGTACGTAGGTCACACTGATCACGCATGCAAGCGCGAAGCTCGCGTAGGCAACTAGTAGCGAAAAGACGTGTATCTCGAACCATCGGCTCTCAAGCACTGGTGGTCGTTCCGCCACGCTGTTGGTAAGTGCCGGAATGATCTGCAGGGCAATCATCAGCGGTACGATGAAGATGCCCATCGCGCGCTCGTCCGTCGTCAGTTCCGTGTAGAGGTAGGCCAGAGCGAGGAGCCAGACGAATGCCGAGATTGCACCGGTAGTCCCAACGAAGGGAATGTGCCCGACCTGCATGGTCTGCATCCCGATAACGAAGGTATGCACCAGCGCGCCGAAGACCAGAGTCACCGTGGCGACACGTCCGGCCGGCACACTGCGCCGCGCGAAATAGAAAGCGTAAGCGACGCCGGCCATGACGTAGAGGAAGAGAGGAATGGTGTTCATCGGCTTGCCTGTGCATCCACGGGGATGTCGTATCGTCACCCGGTCGGGGCGTAATAGCCTTGCTTCGTCCGTGCCGAGATGCCCTTTCGATCGACCTGCACGACGATTCGGCGCCACTGGCCGTTGCGGAGTGGATTGGCCGATATGTACCCGACCGTGTACTGGCTTGAGAGCTCGTCTGAGATCTGTTGGTAGACGGCCGGAAGCTCCTCAATGTTTTCCGGAAAGAACACCTGTCCGCCGGTCTCCCTCGCGAGCTGCCGCAGTACGAAATCGGCTTCACGGAAGCCGGTGCGCGATCGGTTGTCCTCAGACTTGAGTCCGATTGAGTAGATCGCAGTTTCCGAACGCTTCGCCAGTTCAAGCACTTCCTCGAACGTGACGAGGCTTGAGGTGTCTTCGCCGTCCGACAGGACCACGATAGCCTCACGGCGAATCTGATCGACTTGAAGCGGCGCTTTTTTCAGCTCCTTGAGGGAAATGTACAGGGCGTTATAAAGCGACGTCGAGCCGCCCGCCGACGTCTGCCGGATAGCAAACTCTAGCTCCTCGACGTCGTTGGTAAAGCTTTGGAGTATGTCGACGCGGCTGTCGAAATCGATAATTTCGGCTAGGTCTCCCGGTTGTAGTCGCTGCGAGAATCCGATCGCCGCCTCCTGCGCTGTCGCCATCCGTTCGTCCATGCTGGCGCTAGTGTCGATTAGCAATGCTAGGGCGATCGGTAGCTGTGTACGCGTGAAGAAGCTGATCTCCTGTTGGATACCGTCTTCATAGACGAGAAAACTTTCACGCTCCAGGTCGGTTACGAAGCGATGATCGACGTCAGTTGCGGTCACGTTTAGTGACACGACATCAATACCCGTGCGGAACGACGGCTGCTCGGGCGTTGTCTGCTGTTGCTCGGTACCGCTGGCGACGGCCCAGATGGCCCAGCCCGTAACGAAGACGACGACAGGAAAGACCAGACGTCGCATCTACCCGACCTTGAGCGGAGTGCCGCGCGTTGTCATCTCCGCTCCGGTGACGCTAACTTCAATATCCTCGGGTGGTATCAGAGCGTCTGGACGCGAGTAAGTGATGAGGTATTGATGGCGGAGCTCGGTGGCGACCTCAATCATCGCTCGCTCGATAGCAAAGCTCGCTAGCAGGTCGCGCCGGCTACCACCGCTCTGGTCCGGGCCGCGTGCGAGTACGAGGTCTCGTTCGAACCGTCGGTGCTGTAACTCGACCTGCGGCGTTGTGAAGTCGGCAGCCGAGAAACCGTCCGTTTGTCCTAGCAGGACCACGGTATGCACTGCGGCACCACTTTCATTCAGCTGGTCGAGGACCCGCCTGGGATCGACGTTGCTGTAGTCAAGTCCCTCGGTGGTTAGCACCACCATGACCGGATGCTCCATCTCGCGCCGGTTGAAGCCGCGAGCTGTCTCCGAGATGGCGTCGAGCAGATAGGCTGCGTACCCGGGGAATGCGAATAGACTGTTTGCGCCATCGCGCAGACGCGACAGGTTGTTCGTAGATTCGACGAGGATACGAGGTGCCCCGCCGTAGCTGATGAGTGAGATGTCGTTGCCTTCGTACATCGCCTCGATGAAAGCGGTGAGTCCCTTGCGCAAGTCGACGACGGCATGAACGGCTGCCTCGCTAGTGTCAACCAGCAACGCGATCTGACGTCCGTCCGGCACTGGACCGACCTGCAGCACCTCGCGTGCCGCACCGTCTTCGCGAACAGTGAAGTCGGCCGGTCCAAGACCTTCGACCGGTGCTCCATCCGTGTCGAGCACCGACACAATCATCTGCTGTTCGGTTGCCCGCGCCTTAAGAACGGATGGCACCATCGTGGCTAGTGCGACCACAAAGACGACGAAAACTAAATGGATGTGCCGCATAGAAGACAACCCCAAGCCTGTAGGGCCTAATGGTCCTTGGTGCGTAAGTCCTTCGGAAGTATAGGACTCGTCATCTCCGAGCGTCAAGGCGAAGTAGCTTCAGAAAATGTTGTAAACGCAGGAGTTGTCCGTGTTACGTGGAAGATGTTACGGGGTGATACGTTCCTTGACACTACCCTGGACGCATGCAATAATCTGCGCGGTTTTTTGGGCCCGCACGTCGCCCCCTACTGCTACGGCTAGCCCTACGTTGGCGCGGCCGCGTTTCTCCGGCGAGCCAATGTGCAACGCTGCTTGTTGTGGGACGCCGTTTGATGGGGTTTGAGCGCGGGTTTTTGCCTGGTCCACGTCGACAGATCGCAGCGGGTCCGATAAGAATCGTCGGATCGAGCCGCGTGTTGAGGATCCCGCAGCGACGATGCTAGACGCCTACATCCCGATTTTTCTCTTCGTCCTCGTCGCGATTGGCTTCGCTATCTTCACGTTGATAGTTTCGAAGCTAGTGCACCCGACCCGATTCAATCGCGTCAAGCTTGAACCCTACGAGTGCGGGATCGAGCCATTGACCGACGCGCGTGATCGGTACAGCGTTCGCTACTATCTCGTTGCGATGCTTTTCGTGATTTTCGATGTCGAGACGGTGTTTATGTTCCCGTGGGCAGTCGTTATGGACGAGCTGATGCTCTTCGGCCTGATCGAAATGCTCGTTTTCTTGTTCATCCTTGTTCTAGGTTACGTGTACGCCTGGCGAAAGGGTGCGTTGGACTGGACGTGATGGACGACACGAAACCGGTTGGCGAGAAACCGAACACCGCCGCGGCGCCCGCGCGGCCGAAGCCGGCGGCTAGACCGCCTCCTGAGCCACCTACGGGTCCGCCCGATCCGTCGCCCCCTGATGATCTGCCGCTACCAACCGTGGTCACAGCCGTTCAGAGTGGTGTGCCCGGCGCGGTTGAGCAGGTTAGTTACTGGGTCGGGGACTGGACCGTGATCGTCGCCGCCGATCGGCTTCTGGATGTGATGCGCTTCCTTCGCGATGATCCAGTGACTGCGTTCGACTACTGCTCCGACGTCACTGCCACCGACTGGCCTCCGCGGACCAAGCGGTTCGACGTCATCTATTGCCTCTACTCGATCCGGTTGCGACACCGACTCCGTGTAAAAGTCCGACTGGGCGAGGATGACTCGGTTGAATCAGTGACCGGCCTCTGGCCTGGCGCTAACTGGCTCGAACGTGAGGTTTTTGATCAGTTTGGCGTGAAGATTGTCAACCACCCCGACTTGAGGCGGATCTTGATGCCGGATGAATGGCAAGGACACCCGCAACGGAAGGATTATCCTCTTGAGGGACCCGGGGAGATGTTGATGGAACACCCGCAAGACTGGTTGCGTTTGGTCAACCTTAGGGATGAAGCTGAAATCGAATAACTCTGCCGTGACTCTAGACGCCCCCCGCGCCCGCGGATCTCAATTCGACACCAACGAGCTGGTGCTCAATATGGGACCGCAGCACCCGAGCACCCACGGCGTGCTTCGAGTAGTGCTACGGCTCGATGGTGAACGGGTCGTTGATGCCGAATGCCACATCGGCTATATCCACCGCGGGGTCGAAAAGCTATGCGAGAACCGAGACTGGACCCAGATCATCCTGCTGACTGACCGGATGGACTACGTGGCAGCCGCCACCAGCAACCTCGGCTACGTCGAGACGGTCGAGAAGTTGATGGAGGTCGAGGTGCCACGGCGCGCGCGTTACGTCCGTACCATTCTCGCTGAGTTGCAGCGTATCGCGAGCCATTGTCTCTGGTTGGGCACGCACGCAATGGACATCGGCGCGATGACCGTGCTCCTGTACGCCTTTCGAGAACGAGAGCACGTGCTTGATCTTTTCGAGGAGTTTTGCGGTGCTCGTCTGACTTACAACTGTATGCGGGTTGGCGGGCTTCCGCTCGACATTCCACCGGGATGGGATCAAAAAGTACGGGCGTTTTGCGATCTGATGGAGGGAAAACTTACTGAGTACGAGCAGCTCCTGACGAATAATCGGATCTGGCTCAAGCGCACGAAGGACGTCGGGGTGATTTCAGCAGAGGAGTCGATCGGTTTAGGGTTGTGCGGTCCGCCACTGCGCGGCTCAGGCGTCTCCCGCGACCTCCGTAAGGACGAGCCGAACGCGGCGTACGCGGAGTTCGATTTTGATATCCCGCTTGGTACGCGGGGAGATACTTATGACCGGTATCTGGTTCGAATGGAGGAGTTCCGTCAGTCTATTCGGATCATCCGCCAGGCCGTCGACGGAATACCAGAAGGTCCGGTTATGGGTAAGGTGCCGCGCTTGATCAAACCAAAGGCGGGTGAAACGTATCACGCGATCGAATCGCCGAAGGGAGAGCTTGGCTACTTCATCGTCAGCGATGGTAAGTCGACCAATCCGTACCGCTTCCGCGTGCGACCGCCGTCGTTTTGTAACCTGCAGGCCCTCAAGCGGTTGTGCACCGGTCATCTCGTCGCCGACGTCGTCGCATTGATTGGTACGATCGATATCGTCCTGGGTGAAGTGGATCGCTAGCCTATGTTTGATACGCTCGTCATTCCGCTCTTAAAGATCGCGGTACTGCTCAACGCTGTGCTGGTGGCGGTGACCTTCCTCGTACTGATGGAGCGGAAGGTGATCGCCTGGGCGCAGTCACGTCTCGGGCCGATGCGTGTCGGCCCGTGGGGGATCCTGCAGGCGATTGCTGACCCCATCAAGTTGATCCTCAAGGAAGACATCACGCCGGCGAAGGCCGACCGGTGGGTTTTCACCATCGCCCCGATCATGAGCCTCGTGCCGGCGCTCGTGGTGTTTGCCGTGGTGCCATTTGGTCCCGACCCCCTCTATTACGTCAGTGACATTAACGTCGGGCTACTTTTCATTGTGTCGGTAACATCCATCGGGGTTTACGGAATCATCCTGGGTGGCTGGGCGTCGAACAGCAAATACCCGCTGCTGGCAAGCTTGCGCGCCTCGGCGCAGCTCATCAGCTACGAGATCGCCGTGACGATGACGTTGGTCAGTTTAGTCCTGACAGCCGGGACGCTCAGTCTCATTGGGATCGTTGAGGCGCAGCTTGAGAGCGGCGTCTGGTTCGGATTCATCCAACCGGTTGCGTTTGTCTTAGTCTTCATCGGTGGCATGGCGGAGACGAACCGGCTGCCGTTCGACATGCCTGAGGCGGAGACGGAGCTGACCGGAGGATTTCATACTGAGTACAGCGGCATGCGATTCTCGCTATTCTTCCTGGCTGAATATGCGAACATCATTGTCATCTCCGCCGTCGTCACGATCATGTTCCTGGGTGGTTGGCTTCGGCCGTTTCCTAACGTGGCGGCACTGGCGTTTCTCGATTTTGTGCCGGCCTGGATCTGGTTCGTCGGTAAGATTTTTCTGTTCCTCTACGTCTTTATCTGGATCCGCGCCACACTTCCTCGCTATCGCTACGACCAGTTGATGTCGCTTGGCTGGAAGGTCCTGATTCCGATCGCGATCGGCAACCTGGTCGTGACCGGCATCGTTAAGGTCATGGTGTAGGACCGATGGCCGAGGCAATCCTGTTCTACTCACTGGCGGCACTGATCCTGGCGTGCAGCATCCTGGTGATCTCGGTGCGGAGTGCAGTTCATAGTGTGTTATTTCTCGTCGTGAGTTTTCTTTTCGTTGCGGCTCTGTATGTGACACTGAGTGCCGAGTTCGTCGCCGTCATCCAGATCCTGGTTTACGCTGGTGGCATCGTCGTTCTCTATCTATTCGTGGTGATGCTCGTGAATCTGAAGCGTGAGCCGGAGCAGCACGCCGACGCTCGTCGTCTGGGGGTGATGGGGATGCTGCTCGGTGGGGTCGTATTGCTCGAGCTGGTGAGTATTGCAGTCTACACCGCCGCTACGCGTGACGCGGCGCGACCGATTGCGCGGGCCGCTACCGAGACCCCGTTTGCTGAAGGTAACACCGAGCAACTCGGCTGGGTGCTGTATACGAGTTATCTGATCCCGTTCGAGCTGGCATCAGTGTTACTGCTTGTCGCCATGGTGGGCGCGATCGTCTTGGCAAGGCGGCATCTCGAGTAGCAGCCTATGGAGATTACACCCCTTCACTACAGCCTGTTGTCTGCCGCGCTCTTCATGATCGGCGTGATCGGCGTCCTGGTGCGTCGCAACATCATTATCATTTTCATGTCGATCGAACTCATCCTGAACGCGGTCAACATCAATTTGATCGCGCTCTCTCACCAGTTGCAGGATCTGTCGGGTCAGGTGTTTGTCGTCTTCGTAATTGCGGTGGCTGCGGCCGAGGCCGCCGTTGGTTTGGGGATCATCATTGCGTTCTATCGGAACAAGGAGACCGTAAACATCGACGAGATGCAGATGATGCGGTGGTGACAATGGACTTCATCTGGCTTATCCCCGTCCTACCTGGTCTCGGCGCGGCCCTCAATGGGTTGGTGGGGATCCGCTACTTCAGCAAGCGCACGGCCGGTCTGGTAGCGTGCGCGACCATGGCTGGGTCACTAGTGCTGTCGGTTATGGCGTTCATCAAGCTTCTCGGTACTGAGGAGCGGTTCCATGAAGTTACAGTAGCTAGCTGGATCCCGCCCATTCCTTTGGAAACGGCGGAAGGGATCGGCGCGTTCGAGGTGCCGTGGGCTTTCACATTGGATCCGTTGTCCGGGATGATGATTCTGGTTGTCACCGGCATCGGTTTCCTGATCCACATCTATTCGGTCGGATACATTGACCATGAGCCACGTCCGGGCGTCGCTCGGTTCTTCTGCTACCTCAATCTCTTTTGTTTCTTCATGTTGATATTGGTGCTGGGGAGCAGTTTCCTGGTCATGTTCGTCGGTTGGGAGGGTGTTGGTCTCTGCTCGTATTTGCTCATCGGCTACTGGTATCACAAGCAGAGCGCGTCGGATGCTGGTAAGAAGGCGTTCATCGTCAATCGCATCGGCGATTGGGGGTTCCTCCTTGGGATTTTTCTCGTCTACTTCACGTTTGGGACACTCGACTTCCGCGCTGTCGCCGTGGCGGTGTCTGAGATGCCGGTTGAGGTAGGGGTCTTTGGTGCTCTCTCGGTCATCTCTGTCTGTCTGTTCATCGGGGCGATCGGTAAGAGCGCGCAAATTCCACTCTACGTCTGGTTGCCCGATGCGATGGAGGGGCCGACACCGGTCTCGGCACTCATTCACGCGGCGACGATGGTCACCGCTGGCGTGTACATGTTGTGCCGCAACGCGGTACTCTTCACGCACGCGCCGATGGTAATGGAGGTCGTGGCGGTGGTCGGAGTGGCGACGGCGTTGATGGCAGCTACGATCGGTCTCGTCCAGACCGATATCAAGCGTGTTCTCGCATACTCGACGGTCTCGCAGCTCGGTTTTATGTTCCTTGCGGCCGGTGTCGGAGCGTTCGCCGCGGGCGCTTTCCACCTGATGACGCACGCTTTCTTCAAGGCTCTGCTCTTTCTCGGGAGCGGGTCTGTCATCCACGGCATGAACGACGAACAGGACATGCGCCAGATGGGCGGGTTGAAGCTCTACATGCCGGTGACGTTCGTTACGATGCTCATAGGGGCGCTCGCGATTGCAGGCATCCCGCCACTATCCGGGTTCTTCAGCAAGGACGAAATTCTCTATCGTACGTTCCTCCACAGTAAGGTGTTGTGGGGGTTCGCAGTTATCGCTGCGGCCATGACTGCCTTTTACATGTTCCGCTTGATTGGAATGACGTTTTACGGCGCCTATCGCGGTCCGGCATGGTCTCACGGGCACGGCGGGGGAGACAGTGATGAGTCGCATAGTGGCGCCGGACACGACCAAGCTCACGTTTGGCACGGGCCGCACGAGTCACCTCGTTTGATGACGGTGCCGCTTGTGGTGCTCGCGGTCGGTGCCATTGTCGCTGGGTTCGTTGGGATCCCGGCCGCCCTCGGCGGTGCCAATACCATCGAGCACTTCCTCGAGCCGAGCTTCACCGTTCCGGCGGTCGAGGCCGCGCATGCTGCTGAGGAGGTTGCATCCCACACCGGCGAACAATTGCTGATGTTGATGTCTGTTTTGGTCGCCGCAGGGGGCATCTTTTTCGCGTATCGGCTGTATGTGAAGCGACCCGAATCGGCGTCACAGTTAGCCCAGACCTTGTCTGGACCGCATCGCGTCCTGACTAACAAGTATTACGTCGACGAGTTGTACGGAGCTACTGTTATTCGAGGCACGATGGCGGGCGCCAGAGGCCTGTGGACTGTCGATGCGAAAGTCGTCGACGGCGCCGTGAATGGTACGGGCTGGATGACGATCGCAGCTTCGTGGATCTCCCACATCGTGGATAAGTACGTCGTCGACGGGATCATCAATCGTGTGGCCTGGGTCTTTGGTGAGGCGAGCTACAAATTGCGCCGCGCCCAGACCGGCCTGATTCAGAACTACGCCTTCGCGACGCTGTTCGGTGTTTTTGCTTTCGTGACCTGGTATCTCATTGTCCGTTGATTAGACATCACTACTATGAGTAACGCTGCCAACTTCCCGTTGCTGTCGCTTATCTTGTTCACTCCGCTAGCCGGTGCGGTTGTGCTGCTGTTCATCAGCAAGCAGAGCGAGAACCTAATCCGCTGGATCGCCAACGTGACCGTGGGTCTTGGGTTCCTCGTCTCCTTACCGCTGTGGTTCTGGTACGACTCACAGGACCCCGGGTGGCAGTTCGTCGAGCGTCATGCGTGGATTCCGTCGATTGGTGCCGAGTACTTCCTGGCCGTTGATGGGTTTAGCACGCTGCTGATCCTGCTGACGACCTTAATGGGTGTGATTGCCGTGCTCTCGTCGTGGACTGCGATCACCATGCGGGTAAAGGAATACTACGTTTTCCTGTTGGCGCTGCAGTCCGGCATGATCGGGGCGTTCGTGGCGCTCGACTTCCTACTCTTTTTCCTGTTCTGGGAAGTGATGCTAGTGCCGATGTACTTCCTCATCGGTATCTGGGGTAGTGACAACCGGCTCTATTCGGCGATTAAATTCTTTCTCTTCACGCTGGTGGGCAGCGTTGTCATGCTGTTGGGGATCCTGGCCGTCTATTTCTACTACCAGAGCGTGACCGGTATATACACTTTTGACATCACGCAGTTCCACGAGCTCAACATTCCGTACAACCTGCAGTGGTGGATTTTCTTAGCGTTCTTTTTTGGCTTCGCCGTCAAGGTGCCGATGTTCCCATTTCACACTTGGCTACCGGACGCTCATACCGACGCGCCGACCGCCGGGTCGGTCATCCTGGCGGCCGTACTCTTGAAGATGGGGACGTACGGTTTCATCAGGTTCAGCCTCCCCATCCTGCCTGAGGCGACACAGGCGTTCGTGCCGTTCGTGGCCGCGCTCTCGATCATCGGCATCATTTACGGTGCGCTGGTAGCGATGGCCCAGCGTGATTGGAAACGGTTGGTCGCGTACTCGAGTGTCAGCCACATGGGTCTGGTAATGCTCGGTATGTTCGCGCTGACGCCGGTGGGGATCACTGGAAGTATCGTGCAGCAGTTGAACCACGGGATCTCGACCGGCGCGCTTTTCCTCATCGTGGGCATCGTGTACGAGCGCCGACACACGCGCCTCATCTCGGAATACGGCGGTCTGTCGAAGACCATGCCTGCCTTCGCAGCAGTTTTCGCGATCATGATGATGTCATCGATCGGGCTGCCGACCTTGAACGGCTTTATCGGCGAGGTGTTGATCCTGCAGGGTGTCTTCGTCGTCAACAGAATGTGGGCGTTCGTGGCGGCGAGCGGAATCGTTTTGGGAGCGGCGTATATGCTCTGGTTATATCAGCGGACGATGTTTGGCACCGTCACGAACCCGAAGAATGAGAACTTGCCCGATCTCAACCTCCGGGAGTTTGCGACGTTCGTGCCGCTGGTGCTACTCGCCGTGTGGATTGGTCTCTATCCGAAGCCTTTCCTCGATCGCCTGAGCACGTCGGTCGACCGAGTCATCGCACGCGTTAACAGCGACTATACCCCGCGGTTTGTCGTGGCACTCGAGCCTCCAGATGCCACGGAGCGCGGCACGACACTGTTCGGTAACACTCCAACCCATGGAGGCGCCCCGTAGATGCCAGCAGGGTTCTCGGCGACTGACTTCTACTACATCTTGCCCGAGCTGGTGCTCACCGCGGGGGCACTCCTTGTGCTGGTTGTCGACCTACTGTTCCCGCGTCGCGACGGCGCGGTGTTTTTTACGGCGCTTGTGACGCTTGCTGTCACGGGTGGCTTCTTGCTGTCGTTCCTCGGTGTCGATGTCACTGTTTCAAATGGGTTATTGGCTATCGACGGCTTTGCGATCTTCTTTAAGTCTATTTTTCTGTTGTCGGCGGCGGTGACGGTGCTCATGTCTGCATCGTATCTGAAGGTCGAAGAGACGCGACCGGGCGAGTACTACTTCCTGGTGCTCTGCGCAACACTCGGCATGATGTTCATGGCGAGCGGCATCGACCTCATTACGCTGTTTATCGGGCTTGAGACGATGGCGATCGCGTTCTACGTCCTAGCTGGTTTCCTTAAGCCGAACCGCCGTTCGAACGAGGCGGCGGTGAAGTATTTTCTGCTCGGCGCGTTCTCGCTCGGCATTCTCCTTTATGGGATGTCGCTGCTTTACGGGTTGACCGGCACCACGACTCTGAACGGGATCGCGGCCGCGCTGGTTGGTGCCGAGCGTAACCTGGTGCTCGCACTCGCGCTCGTTCTGGTCGCAGCCGGCATGGGGTTCAAGATCGCTGCCGTGCCGTTCCATATGTGGGCGCCCGATGTCTACGAAGGGGCGCCGACACCGGTGACCGCGTTCTTGTCGGTCGGGTCGAAAGCCGCGGCGTTCGCGATGCTCGTACGGATCCTATTCGTGGGGTTGCCCGGTCTGGTTGACGACTGGCAGTTGATCTTTGCCTTGCTGGCTGTCGTCACCATGACCGTCGGTAACATCGCTGCCATTACGCAGAGTAATCTGAAGCGCATGCTGGCGTACTCATCGATCGCCCACGCAGGGTACGTGCTCATTGGTCTTGTTGCGGGTACCGAGCGGGGTTTGGCCGCGATGATGGTCTACCTGTGGGTCTATCTCTTCATGCAGTTCGGTGCATTTGCAGTCGTGACGATGCTGCGACGGCACGATGTGGTGGGCGATGAACTGAAGGATATCAGCGGGCTGTATTTTCGGAGCCCGCTGGCCGCGTTCGCAATGCTAGTCTTCATGCTCTCGCTCGGCGGCATCCCGCCGACGGCCGGGTTCATGGGGAAGGTTTGGGTGTTTAGTGCAGCGATAGAGGCCGAGTGGGTTTGGCTCGCCGTGATTGGCGTTGTTAACAGTGCCATTTCGATCTTCTATTACATCCGGGTCGTCGTGTTCATGTGGTTCAAGGAAGAGACCATTGGGTCACCGGTTAGGGTCAGCCCGTCCATGGCCGTCGTTCTCGCAGTCGCCGTCATCGGCACCGTGGTCTTTGGTGTCTATCCCCAGATCCTTTTCAATCATGCACAGATCGCCGCTGAAACGGTCGGTGCCGCCGTATCGACCGCTGCCCTTCGCTAGCCGTCAAGGTCACTACGCGTCGAGGCCGAGCCTTGCCGTGCGGAGTCTGCTGTCGTTGCCTTAAGATGGTGGCGCCAAACCGCCTACTCTCGGCGCTCAGGAGCCCACCTCGTTAGTGGCGGTTCGTTTCCAACCGGAATGTTTTGGCGGCAGTACAGGCCAGCTGACAGAATTCAGGTTCCCCTGCTAGTCCTGGTGTGACTCGACCTGCTTGAGCGCCTCGTCGATGAGTGCTTCGTTGTCTGCCTTGGTGAGGTTACGCTTGATCAGTTTGGAGGCGATCATCAACGATAAGTCCACTACCTCCTGGCGGATCTGAGCCAGTGCGCGATCCCGTTCGAGCTGTATCTGCCGTTCGGTGTTTTGGACGATCGACTGTGCCTCGGTCTGCGCCTTCCGACGAAGTTCGTCACGGAGCTTTGCTCCGTCCGACCGTGTATCAGAGATGATGGTGTCAGCCTGGGCCCGAGCCTTGCTGATGATCGCCTCCGATTCGTGCTGGACCTGTTCGAGATCCTTCTTAGCCTGATCGGCGTCGTCGAGTGACTTGCGGATCATCTCCTGTCGGCTGTCCAGGGCCGACAGGAGTGGGCGCCACGCGAACTTCGTCAGCAGGACGAGAAGGACAAGGAAGGTTAGGATGGTCCAGATGAAGAGGCCCGGATCCGGTTGGACCAAGACACTATCCATACCCCGCTCCCTCTAGCAAATACTGAAGTCCCATTGGTCGTACACCGAGACCCAGTGTCATGTGGTCAATACAACGAGAAGTGCTACGACCTCAGCAATAATCGCCACTCCTTCAAGAAGAAAGAGTGGAAGGTTCACCGCGCCAGTTATTTGGGCTGCAGCGCTAGGCTGTCGCGAGATGCCGTCCGCCATCGCCGCGGCTAGCTTGCCGATGCCCAACCCGGCGCCGATCACGATCAACCCAAGACCGAGAGCCGCACCGAAATATTGGAGCCCGTCCATCAGATATCCTCCGTTTCGTCTGTTGCTAGTGATTTGTGTTGATGGCCATTCCGATAAAAACAGCCGTTAGTAAGGTAAAAACGTACGCTTGGACCAGAATGACGATGATTTCCAGAGCGGAGATGGCCACCGCCAGCGGTAGTCCCACGAACAGCCCGGCCCCGATCCCCGCGATTGCACCGTTTAGGTTGTTGAAAATGAAGACGAACGATAGAACAGACAGAATCGCGATGTGTCCGGCTGTCATGTTCGCGGCCAATCGCATAGTCAGGGCAAATGGTTTCACGAACATGCCCAGTAGCTCGATCGGGATCAGAAGGGTGTAGAGCGCTCCTGGTAGCCCGTGCGGTACCAGGTTCTTCCAGTGCTGTACGAACCCGTGGGCTTTTGAACCCGCCACAATGATTGAAACAAACGTGATCGTGG
>Ga0310345_10001948_pt1 | contig 21716 bp, 20 predicted proteins | sample HC15DNA20500_MG_FD_204667 | JGI IMG/M metagenome (GOLD analysis project Ga0310345, IMG submission 204667) | Marine microbial communities from station ALOHA, North Pacific Subtropical Gyre - HC15-DNA-20-500_MG | ecosystem: Environmental > Aquatic > Marine > Oceanic | place: Pacific Ocean: North...
GCCCTGGACATTATCCGCTATTATCCGGGCCGCAAGGCCGCCGGCATAAGGGCGCCGGTGTTCTTCTGCGTGTGTGACAACGACACCGTGGCGCCGGCCAAACAGACGCTCCGCCACGCGAGCCGCGTGCCGCGCCATGAGATCAGGCGGTATCAGGCGGGGCATTTCGAGATCTATGTGGGCGAGGCGTTCGAGCAGGTGGTGGCGGACCAGATCGAGTTTCTGAAAGCGCATTGCCCGCCACGGGAAACACCGGAAGCCTGAGCGAGCCCGACGAACGAAGCCCCGGATGCAAAGGGAAGCCCCGGGGCTTGGATTCATACCTGTTCGATTCGTTATCTTCTATTTAACATAATATACATTACACGTAGTTATCGGTGTTCAGGATAATCGTACTACCCGTCACATTCGGGAGTGAATTTGGACAGCATGCTTTCTTTGCATTTGGCACATTTGCGGTCGGTGTATTCCAAACCTGACCAGGTGTGCCTACACCCAAGGCAGGTGAAGTGCCCTCTGCGGTTCGGAGGTGGCGTGTGGGTTCGATCGACATGAGTATTCTGGGGCGTGAGTTCTGCCGCCGGAGGCAGTGAGCCGGCATTCGACGGCGGTGCGGCGTCGATGACGGCCTGCTCGCGTGGGTGGTACAGCCATTCTTTGGCTGTGTTATCGCCGGTAAGTACCTCGGTTATGAGGGTCCTAAGGACACCGGGGCCGCTTGCGCTCGTCGCGTACAGACTCCGAATGTGCTCAATGTCGATCGCCAATAACCCCTGTCGAGGATTTTCTGGTGTCGGTGGCAAGCTCCGGGTTGAGTACTTCAGGAATATGGCGATCGAGCCGCCGCCTATCCGCGCCTCTAAGTCGTACCTGGTGGACGGCAGATATTCCACGTCCAAGAACCCCTTCGGCTCAGACACAGACCTTAGGACACCGTGCACGCGGACACTGCGCGCCGGTGTTCTGAGGCCTTCGATTCGCCCACCCAAGGCCAAGTCAATGACGTAAAGGCGACAGGAGCTCTCAAAGGATATTTCGCACTCTCTTACCGGGCGATCTACGGCATCCTTATCATGGGAAAAATGCCAAACCAACACGTCGCCCTGTTTGGCCACTAGGCTCTGCCGACAACACAGGCAAACACACCCGCATGTGCGTCCGCGCGAGACGTCACCGACCTCTTTGATGGAGCCGGAGTTCTTGTCGAGCCCGAAAGGTATCTTGATTTCCTGCATGGCTGGAGTTCTGAAAACAGGCCCTGTGAGTCTCATTTCTTCTCTGGTGGCTCTTATAGAATTCACACAACCTGCCTATGTTTCAATTGTTGTCTCAAGATTAACACTCGCGCATTAAAAGAAAGTAACAATAAAAACAAATACTTATATTTGATATTTAAAGTGACTTCTCCGTCTAATTCGAAGGGTCGCTACGGGCCTTCGCGGGCCTTTCATGGCAAACCATTAGCCTTGGCCCCTCGGCTTGACCCGTTTTGGGCGAGCTGCGTTAATCCCGGCGCCGCCGATAAAGGGAATCATTGTCGTTTATGATGGTCCACTCCCAGGGCGACTCACCACACCGAAATCATTGGGGGTAACGGTACGGATGCGCGATTGCGATACAGCAGGACTGAGGGGCGTTCTGGACGTCCGTCGTTTTTGGTTGGGGTTGGCCGGCGTGCTGGCTCTGCTGACGGTGGAACCGGCGGCGGCTCGCGAGCCGGTGTCTCTGGTGACGGTGGAATCCCGCGAGCTTGAAGAGCGTCTGCCGCTCACCGGTACCCTGACGGCCAAGCGCGCCGCCCTGCTTTCCACCTCGGTGTCCGGCCTGGTGACCGCCCTTAATGTGGACCTGGGCGACCGCATGGAACAGGGCGACGTGCTGCTGGAGCTGGATTCGGAGCTGAACCGCCTGGCCCTGGAAGGCGCCCGCGCCGCCGCCGCCGAGGCGGAAGCCACCCTGGCGGACGCCCGGCGGCGCCTGGAGGAAGCCAGCACCCTGGCGGCCCGCCAGAGCATCGCCGCCACCCAGGTGCGCGGCCTGGAATCCGAGGTGGAGGTGGCCCGTTCCTCCCTGGCCGGTGCCCGCGCCGAGGCGCGCCGGCAAAGCGCCCTGCTCGCCCGCCATTCCTTGAAAGCCCCGTTCGACGGCGTGATCAGCCAGAAGCAGACCGAAGTCGGTGAGTGGGTGACGCCGGGCACCTCGGTGCTGGAGCTGGTCAGCCTGGAGGATCTGCGCGCCGATCTGTCGGTGCCGCAGGAGTATTTCCCGCGGGTGTCCAAGAACGACCGGCTGGAAGTGCGGCTGGGCGGCGACAGCGGCCCGGCCTACCCGGCCACCATTTCCGCCATCGTGCCGGTGAACGATCCCAGCGCCCGGACCTTCCTGGTGCGCGCGCAGCTGGAGTCGCCGCCGGCGATGACGCCGGGCATGTCGGTGCGCGCCACTCTCTTCCTGCAGGGCGATGAGGCCAGCCTGGCGGTGCCCCGGGACGCTCTGGTGCGCTACCCGGACGGCCGGGTGTCGGTGTGGCTGGCGGAGGAAGGCGACGACGGCCTGGTGGCGCGCGAGCAGCGCATCCGCATTGGCGACGGGCTGGCCGACCTGGTCACCGTGAAGGAAGGGTTGTCCGCCGGCGACCGGGTGGTGGTGCGCGGCAACGAAAGCCTGACCGACGGCCGCGCGCTGCGGGTGTCCGAATGAGGTCTCGCCGTGTTTGAAAAGATTGTACGCAACGGCACCCTGATGACCGTGGTGGTGCTGATCATCACCATTCTCGGCGTGTTGGCGGCGCTGCGCATTCCGGTGCAGATGATTCCGGACCTGGAGGTACGCACCATCACGGTCCAGACCAGCTGGCCCGGCGCCACGCCCCAGGACGTGGAAAAAGAGATTCTGATCGAGCAGGAAGAGTACCTGCGCAATATTCCCAACCTGCGCCGTCTCACCGCCACCGCGCGCAGCGGCGACGCGGAAATCGAGCTGGAATTCCCGTTCGGCGTCGACATCACTGAGACGCTGATCCGCGTCAACAATGCGCTCAGCCAGGTGCCCTCCTACCCGGATAACGTGGACCAGCCGCGCATTCTGTCCACCTCGTTCTCCGCCAATGCGTTCATGTACTACCGGGTCTCGCCCCAGGAGGGCAATCCCAAGGACCTGGACATGGACATGATGCGGGACTTCATCGACGACAATGTCCGCACCCGCATGGAGAGCGTCGACGGCGTCTCCCAGGTGGAGCTGCGCGGCGGTGCCGAGCGGCAGATCCGCGTGCTGCTGGACCCGCAAAAGCTGGCGGAGCGCGGCTTCACGGTGACGCAGGTGCGCGAGGCGCTGCTGAGCCGCAACCAGGACGTGTCCGGCGGTGAAGTGGACAGCGGCAAGCGGCGTTATCTGCTGCGCACCGTGGGGCGTTTCGACCAGGTGCCGCAGTTGCTGGACCTGATTCTGGAGCGCCGCGAGGACAGCGTCACCCGCCTGCGCGACGTGGCCACCGTGGAGCTGGACCATTTCCCGGTGCGCGCCGAGTCGTTCGTCAACGGCGAGCCGGTGATCAGCCTGGCGGTGCGCCGGGAGACCGGCTCCAACGTGATCGACATCAAGTACGCCATGTTCGATCAGGTGGACCTGATCAATAAGGAGGTGCTGGAACCCGCCGGCATGCGCATGTCGCTGATCTCCGACGACGTGCGCTATGTGGAAGCCTCGGTGGCCAATGTCTGGACCAACCTGGCGATCGGCGCGGCCTTCGCCACCCTGGTGATGTTCCTGTTCCTGCGTTCGGTGCGGGTCACCGCCGTGGGCGTCGTCGGCATTCCGATCTGTACCATCGCCGCCTTCCTGGGCCTGTTGCTGGCCGGGCGCACCATCAATGTGATCTCCCTGGCCGGGGTGGCGTTCGCCATCGGCATGACACTGGATAATTCCATCGTCGTGCTGGAGAGCATCGAGATCGAGCGGCGCAAGGGGCTGGACCGGTTCCGCGCCTCGGTGGAGGGCATCCGCAAGGTGTGGCCGGCGGTGTTCGCCTCCACCATGACCACGGTGCTGGTGTTTCTGCCGGTGGTGTTCATCTCCCAGGAAGCCGGGCAGCTCTATTCCGACATCGCCATCGCCGTGTCCGCGTCGATCCTGATCTCCATGCTGGTAGCGATGACCGTGATCCCGACCCTGGCGGCGCGGCTCGATTTCGGCGCCGTGTTCGACCACGACGGCCAGGACAGCGGCTGGCTGCGGCGTGTGCACGGCGTCTCCCACTGGCTCAGCGCCACCGCGTCCCGGCGCCTGGCCACCATCGCCGCCACGGTCACCGGCGGCGCCCTGGTGCTGGTGCTGCTCACCCCGCCGGCGGAGTACCTGCCCGAAGGCGAAGAAGCCAAAACCTTCGCCTCCATGAACGCGCCGCCGGGCTACAACCTGAACGCCATGGTGGAGATCGGCAAGGAGGTCCAGGCCCATTTCCTGCCGCTGGTGGACGCCGACCCGGCCGCCTGGGAGCGCGGTGAGCTGCCGGCGCCGCCGATCCGCTACCTGAACCTGTCCATCGAGGCCCAGAGCCTGCGCATCATCGCCGAGCCGGTGGATCCGGATCATATGGAAGCGCTGATGGACTCGCTCACCGAATACTACGAGCGCTACCCGGGCATGCGCGCCTTCGCCGCGCGCGGCTCGATCATTTCCAGCAACGATGGCGGCACCCGCAGCGTCAATCTGGATATCTCCGGCAACGACCTGGCCACTCTTTATGAGGTGGCGCAAACCGCCTACCGGCGCGCCGAGGAGGTGTTCGACAACCCGCGCATCCAGAGCCAGCCGGCCAGCCTGTCCCTGGCCCAGCCGCTGCTCGAGGTGCGCCCGGACTGGGAGAGAGCCGCCGAGCTGGGCATGGGCGCCGGCGACATCGGCTTCACCGTGGCGGCGCTCACCGACGGCGCCTTCATGGACGAGTTCTTCCTCGGCGACGACAAGGTCGACATCTACGCCTACAGCAACGCCGGCGTGGATCCGGACCTGGCCGCCCTGCCCTCGCTGCCGGTGCACACGCCGCAGGGCGCCACCGTGCCGCTGTCGTCGGTGGCGCGGCTGGTGGAAACCGTGGACACCAGCAGCGTGCGCCGGGTCAACGGCCGCCGCACGGTGACCCTGAACATTATTCCGCCGCGCTCCGTGGCGCTGGAGACCGGCGTCGCCATGGTCCGCAACGACGTGATCGGCGCCCTGCGCGAGGCCGGCGAGATCCCGGCGGAGGTCAACGTGGATATCTCCGGCGCCAGCGACCAGCTGCAGGCCACCCAGGAGGCCCTGGGCGGCAACTATGTGGTGGCGGTGTTGCTGGTCTATTTGCTGCTGGTGGCGATCTTCACCCATTGGGGCTACCCGCTGCTGATCATGACCACCATTCCGGTGGGCATCGCCAGCGGCATCCTGGGTCTGGCGCTGTTGAACGGCCTGGGTGAATTGATGCCGCTGCTGGGCCTGCCCGGCTTCAGCCAGCCGTTCGACATGATCTCCATGCTCGGCTTTTTGATTCTGATGGGCACGGTGGTCAACAACCCGATTCTGATCGTGCACGAGGCGCTGACCAATCGGCGCGGCGGCATGGCGGTGGCCGAGTCGGTCAGCGAGGCGGTGCGCTCGCGGCTGCGGCCGATCGCCATGACCACCATCACCACGGTGTGCGGGCTGGCGCCACTGGTGCTGATCCCCGGCGAAGGCACCGAGCTGTATCGCGGCGTCGGCGCCATCGTGCTGTTCGGCCTGCTCGGCACCGCCATCGTCACCGTCACCTTCCTGCCCGCGCTCACCGCCACGGTGTTGCGCCTCACCGAGCGCCGCGCCGCCTCATCTTGATGCAGGTCAATAGACCGCCCCTTCCGCGCTGCTACCTTTGCAGCCGCCTGAAACCGGAAGGGAAACATCATGCGAGATGGCAACGGCACGCCGTACCACTACCGAGTGGTACGGCAATTCACGGTGGCCACCGTGGTCTGGGGAGTGGTGGGGATGCTGGTCGGCGTGTGGATCGCCGCGCAGCTTGCCTGGCCCGCCCTTAATTTCAATCTGCCCTGGTTGAGCTTCGGCCGCCTGCGGCCGCTACACACCAATGCGGTGATCTTCGCCTTCGGCGGCTGCGCGCTGATCGGCACCTCGCTGTACGTGGTGCAGCGCACCTGTGAAACCCGCCTCGCCTTCCCGCGCCTGGCCGCCTTTGTGTTCTGGGGCTACCAGGCGGTGATCGTGCTGGCGGCGATCACTTTGCCGCTGGGCTTCACCAGCACCAAGGAATACGCCGAGCTGGAATGGCCCATCGACATCCTCCTGGCGTTGGTGTGGGTGGCCTACGCGGTGGTGTTCTTCGCCACCATCGCCCGGCGGCGCACCAGCCATATTTACGTGGCCAACTGGTTCTACGGCGCCTTCATCATCACCATCGCGCTGCTGCATATCGTCAACAGCGCCGCCATCCCGGTGTCGCTGACCAAGTCCTATTCCGCCTACGGCGGCGCCATCGACGCCATGGTGCAGTGGTGGTACGGCCACAACGCGGTGGGCTTTTTCCTGACCGCCGGCTTCCTCGGCATGATGTACTACTACGTGCCGGTGCAGGCGCAGCGCCCGATCTACTCCTACCGGCTGTCGATCGTGCATTTCTGGGCGCTGATCGCCGTGTACATGTGGGCCGGCCCCCACCATCTGCACTACTCCAGCCTGCCCGACTGGGCGCAATCCGTGGGCATGGTGTTCTCCATCGTGCTGCTGGCGCCCAGCTGGGGCGGCATGATCAACGGTGTCATGACCCTCTCCGGCGCCTGGCACAAGCTGCGCACCGACCCGATCATCCGCTTCCTGATCGTCGCCCTGTCGTTCTACGGCATGAGCACCTTCGAAGGCCCGATGATGTCGATCAAGACCGTCAACGCGCTCAGCCACAACACCGACTGGACCATCGGCCATGTGCACTCCGGCGCGCTCGGCTGGGTGGCGATGATCACCTTCGGCGCCGTCTATGTGATGACGCCGCGGCTGTTCGACCGCCGCCGGATGTTCTCGGTGGGCTGGATCAACGTGCACTTCTGGCTCTCCACCATCGGCACGGTGCTCTACATCGCCGCCATGTGGGTATCCGGGATCATGCAGGGGCTGATGTGGCGGGCGGTCAACGACGACGGCACGCTCACCTACAACTTCATTCAGGAGCTCTCCGAACGCCAGCCGTTCTACATCGTGCGGTTGCTGGGCGGCGTCATCTTCCTCGCCGGCACCCTGCTGATGGCGGTGAACGTCTGGCGCACGGTGCGCGGCGACCGTGACGACAACGGCGACCTTAATGTCCTCCGGGAGGCGGCGTAACCATGGCCAATCACCACGCGGTTATTGAAAAGAACATCGGCCTGATGATCGTTCTGATCCTGGTGGCGGTGAGCTTCGGCGGCCTGGCGGAAATCGTGCCGCTGTTCTGGCAGAAAGCCACCACCGAACCGATCTCCACCCTGCGCCCCTACTCCGCCCTGGAGATGGCCGGCCGGGACGTGTACATCCGCGAAGGCTGCCACGTTTGCCATACGCAGATGGTACGGCCGCTGCGCGCGGAAACCGAACGCTTCGGCGATTACACCGTGGCCGGCGAGGACGTCTGGGAGCATCCGTTCCTGTGGGGCTCGAAACGCACCGGGCCGGACCTGGACCGGGTCGGCCTGCGGCCGATCACCGAACAGTGGCACCGCGAGCATCTGCGTGATCCGCGCGCGCTGGTGCCGGAATCCAACATGCCGGCTTACCCCTGGCTGCAGCACGCCACGGTGGACTGGTCGACCATGGCGCGCACGCTGACCGTGTTCCAGCGCCATTTCGGGGTGCCGTACAGCGACCAGGACATCGAAGAGCAGATGGCCAGGGTCAATGGCGAGTGGGCGGACGCCACCGAGGAAGACGCCCTGGTGGCCTACCTGCTGTCCCTGGGCCAGGCCCGGCGGGAGCAGCGCCAATGAACTACCACGCCGTGATCACCGTGATCTTCTTTATCGCCTTTATCGCCCTGGTGGCCTGGGTGTACCGGCCCGGCCGCAAGCGCGACTACCAGAAACTGGGGGAGATTCCGCTGCGCACCGACAGCCACGGTCGCCGGAACCCGAAAGGAGACCGCCCATGAGCGACTTCTGGAGCGTTTACATCATCGCCATCGTGGTGCTCAACCTGGTCGGTTGCGCCTTTCTGTTGTTCGCCAACCTGCGCATGACGCCGGAGGAAACCCGCAGCGACACCACCGGCCACAGCTTCGACGGCATCCAGGAACGCAACCAGCCGCTGCCGCGCTGGTGGCTCTACCTGTTCGTGCTGACCCTGCTGTTCTCGGTGGTCTATCTGGTGCTGTACCCGGGGCTGGGCCGGTTCGGCGGGCTGCTTAACTGGAGCAGCGTGGGCCAGTGGCAGGAGGAAGTGGACTGGGTGGAAAAACAGACCGCGCCGCTGTTCGAACAGTTCGCCAAGGTACCCATCGAAGAGCTGCACGCCTACCCGGAGACCCGCGACGTGGGCGGCCGCCTGTTCGCCAACAACTGCGCCTTGTGTCACGGCTCGGACGCCCGCGGCGCCAAGGGCTACCCGAACCTGACCGACGACGACTGGCTCTACGGGGGCAGCGCCGACGCCATTCTCACCAGCATCCGCGACGGCCGCCACGGGCAGATGCCGCCCATGGCCGCCGCCGTCGGCGGCACCGACCAGGCGGTGCGGGACATGGCGTTGTACGTGCAGAGCCTGAGCCGCCCGTCGATGACCGACCAGCCCGAGGTGGCCGCATCGGTGGCCCGCGCCGAGCCGCGCTTCGCGGTGTGCGCCGCCTGCCACGGGCAGGACGCGCGCGGCAACCAGGCCCTCGGCGCCCCCAATCTGACCGACGGCATCTGGCTGCACGGGGCGCGCCTGGAGGACATCGAAACCACCATCCGGGAAGGCCGCAGCGGGCGGATGCCGCCGCATGAGTCCGTGCTCAGCGAAGAGCGTCTGCATGTGCTGGCCGCCTACGTTTACGGGCTGTCGCAACCATGAATTCCGGCCGTATTCCCAGCCAGGATCTCAGCCCGGACGGCGGTTCCGGGCTGTACGCCAAGCGCCGGCGCATCCAGATCAAGGATGTGAAGGGGCATTACCAGCGCCTGCGCGACACCAGCGTGCGTCTGGTGGTGGCGCTCTATCTGGTGCTGCCCTGGCTGACCTGGAACGGGCGCCAGGCGATCCTGTTCGATCTGCCGGAACGCCGTTTCCATATCTTCGGCGTCACCTTCTGGCCGCAGGACTTTTTGTTCCTGGCCTGGGCGCTGATCATCGCCGCGCTGGGTCTGTTTTTCGTCACGGTGTTCGCCGGGCGGGTCTACTGCGGCTATGTCTGCCCGCAAACCGCCTGGACCCGACTGTTCATGGCCATCGAACAGCGCTGCGAAGGCGACCGCCACCAGCGTCTGAAATGGGACCGCGCGCCCTGGGGCGCGGAGAAACTCCTGCGGCGCGGCCTGAAACACGTGCTGTGGCTGGCCCTGGCGCTGGCAACCGGCGTCACCTTCGTCGGCTATTTCACCCCGATTCGCGAGCTGCTGCCGGCCCTGGTGAGCGGCGAGGTGGGCGGCTGGACGCTGTTCTGGTCCGGCTTTTTCACCGTCGCCACCTACGGCAACGCCGGCTTTATGCGCGAGCAGGTTTGTCTGTACATGTGCCCCTACGCCCGCTTCCAGAGTGTCATGTTCGACCGCGACACCCTGGTGGTGTCCTACGACCGGGCCCGGGGTGAACCGCGCCGGCGCGGCGCGCGCAAATCATCCGGGCAGGAGCCGGCCGGCGACTGCGTGGACTGCGGGCTGTGCGTGCAGGTCTGCCCCACCGGCATCGATATCCGCGACGGGCTGCAGTACGAGTGCATCACCTGCGCCGCCTGCGTGGACGCCTGCGACCAGGTGATGGCGCGGATCGGCCGGCCCCGCGGGCTGATCGACTACACCACCGAAAACACCCTGAACGGCCGGCGCAGCCGGGTTCTGCGGCCGCGCCTGATCGGCTACGGGCTGGTGATGGTGCTGATGATGGGCTGGTTCGCCGCCGGCCTGGTCCAGCGGGTGCCGCTGCAGGTGGACGTGCTGCGTGACCGCAACCAACTCTACCGGCTCACCGCCGACGGGCGCATCGAGAACAGCTACCGGCTGGAGATTCTCAACAAGGACCAGCAGGCCCACGACTACCGGCTCAGCCTGGACGCGCCGGAGGGCCTCACCCTGGTGCAGGGCAACCCCACCTTTACCCTCGCCGGCGGCGAGCACCGCAGCCTGCCGGTCACCGTCAGCGGCGACCCCTACGCCGGCGAGGTGCGCTCCGCCACCGTTCGCTTCCGGGTACGCAGCAGCGAGCCCCGTTCCACTATGGAGACCACCCATGAGGCACGTTTCATCGCGCCCTGATCCCGAGCGCCCCTGGTACCGCCATGGGCTGGTATGGCTGGTGATCGCGCTGCCGGCGGCGTCGGTGGTGGGCGGCCTGGCCACCCTGGCGATCGCCATCACCCACGCCGACGCCACGGTGGCCGATCACTGGTACCAGGACGGCAAGGCGATCAACCGGTCGCTGGAAGAGGAGCAGCGGGCGGAATTTCTCGGCCTGCGGCTGGAAATCGACCGGGCCCGGGGTATCCGATTGCGCAGCGAAACCGCCCTGCCCTGGCCGGACCAGCTGGACGTCACCCTGCGCCATCCGGTGTTCGCCGAGCGCGACCGGCAGCTGCGCCTGAGCCATCGCGGTGACGGCGGCTACGGCCCGGCGGACCCGATGCCCGCCGGCGGCGACTGGACGGTGACGGTGAGTCCGCCGGACGGCCGCTGGCGGCTGAGCCGGCGGGTGGACCTGGACGCCGGGATTGTCCACATCGGCACCCGGGCGGGGTCCGGATGAGCAGCGCCTGCGCCCACTGCGGCGAACCGGCGGCGCCTGAGCTTTACGTGGAACAGGACGCGCAACGACTGCCGGTCTGTTGCCCCGGGTGCGCCGGCGCGATGACGCTGGTCCATGAGCTGGGCCTCGACAACTACTACCGCCTGCGCACCGGCCGGGCCCGGCCCCACGGCGGGGACGAGCCGGGCGAACGGGAGCGCAATCTGGCGCTGTTCCGGATGCCGGAGCTGCTCGCCGAGCATGAAAGCGTGACGCCGGAGGGACGGCGCCTGACGCTCTCCCTGTCCGGCCTGAACTGCGCCGCCTGCTGCTGGTTGATCGAAAAAGCGGCGGCGGACATCCCCGGGGTGGTATCCGTGGGCACCGACCTGGCGGCCATGGAACTGACCCTGGTGTACCGGCGCGCGGATGCCCCCGCCGCCGTCGCCGAGCGCCTCGACCGGCTCGGCTACGGAGTGACGCTGCCGGGCGATCCCCGTGGCCGGGCGCTGCGCCGCCGCGAGCAACGCCGGCTGCTCGGCCGCCTGGCCCTGGCGGGCATCGGCGCCATGCAGGCGATGATGTACTCCGCCGCCCTCTACATCGGCGCGTTCGACGACGGCGACCAGGCCTATCAGTGGCTGTTCCGGCTGGTGGGCCTGCTGATCGCCACGCCGGTGGTGTTCTACGCCGGCTGGCCGTTCTTTCAGGGCGCCTGGCGCGGCCTGCGCGCCGGCAGCCCGGGCATGGACCTGCCGGTGGCACTGGCGTTGTCGCTGGCCTGGGGCGGTTCGGTGGTGAACATGGTACTGGGCGGCGAGCACGTGTATTTCGATTCCGCCGCCATGTTCGTGTTCTTCCTGTTGCTGAGCCGCTGGTTGGAGCAACGCCAGCGCCACCGGGTCGGCGCCGCCTGGCAGCAGCTCAAGGACGCCCTGCCCCTGCTGGTGCGTCGAAGCACGGACGGCGACGAGCAGTGGGTGACGAGCCGGCGGGTGTTGGCCGGCGATTTGCTGCGGCTCGGCCAGGGGGAAGTGCTGCCGGTGGACGCGGTGGTGGTGGAAGGCCAGGGGCAGGTGGCGCAGGCCGCGCTCACCGGCGAACCGCTGCCCTGCCGCCGTGGCCCCGGCGACGCCGTCCAGGCGGGCGGGCGCCTGTTGGAGGGCACGCTGCTGGTGCGCGCCGCCGGGCCGGTGGGCGACAGCCTGGTGGCCCGGATCGCCGACCAGGTCGCCCGGGCCCGGTCCGAGCCGCCCCCGATGGTGCGCGACTGGCGCCGGGTGGCGCCGCTGTTCACGGTGGCGGTGCTGGCCCTGGCGGCGCTCACCTTCGGCCTGCACTGGGCCGCCGGGCCGGCGCGGGCGTTCGAGCACGCGCTGGCGGTGCTGGTGGTCACCTGCCCCTGCGCCCTGGCCCTGGCGGTGCCGCTCAGCGTTTCCGGCGGGCTGGGCGCGGCGCTGCGCCACGGCGTTCTAGTGGCGTCCCCGGGGCAGCTGCTGGCCGTCACCGGCCTGCGCGGCGTGCTCTTCGACAAGACCGGCACGCTCACCAGCGGTCACTTCCGGGTGATCCGGCATCAACCTCTCGGCGACGGCGGCCACAGCGAGGCGGTGTTGCTGTCGATCGCCGCCGCCCTGGAACGCCACCACCCCCACCCGCTGGCGCGCGCCTTTGACGCCTACCCCGACGACCCGGCGCTGGCGGATGCGGAGGTCCTGCATCAGGGCGCCCGGGGACGCCGCCTCGGCGTGCTCTGGCGCATCGGCCCGGACCCCTTCGACGAGGCCGGCAACGCGGCCACCCGGGGCGCTACCCGCCTGCTTCTGTATGAAAACGAGCAGCCACGCCTGCGCCTGTGGCTCAGCGACGAACCGCGCCCGGAAGCGGCGGCGGTGACCCGCGCCCTGGGCGCGCAAGGATGGCGCCTGCGCCTGGCCAGCGGCGACGGCGAAGGCGCCGTGGCCACGCTGGCCGACACCCTGTGCCTGGACGACTGGCGCGCCCGCCAGACCCCGGAGCAAAAAAAGGCCTGGCTGGAACGGTTGGCCGCCGAGGAAGGCCCGCAGATGATGGTCGGCGACGGCATCAATGACGCCCCCGCCCTGCTGGCGGCCTCGGTGTCGGTGGCCACGGCGGACGCCAGCGCCCTGGCCCGTAAAGCCGCCGGCCTCTACCTGCTCAAGCCGGGCCTGGCGCCGTTGGCCGCGCTGCCGGCCCTGGCCCGCCGCGTGCGCCGCGGCATCCGTCAGAACCTGACCTGGGCGCTGGCCTATAACCTCACCGCCGTGCCGCTGGCGGTGGCCGGGCTGGTGCCGCCCTGGGCCGCCGCGCTGGGTATGTCGGCCAGCTCGCTGCTGGTCACCGTCAACGCATCGAGGATCGCCCGATGGCCATCATCATCCTCCTGATCCCGCTCGCCTTGCTGTTCCTGGGCCTGGCGCTGTGGGCGCTGTTCTGGGCCATCAACCGGGGCCAGTTCGAGGATCTGGAGCACCAGGCCTGGCGCGTGGTGTTCGAGGACCGCGACCGTGATTGAACTGATGCTGCCGCACCTGAGCGCCGCCGCGCTGCTGGCGGTGGCCGGCGCCGCACACTGCGTGGGTATGTGCGGCGGCATCGGCACCGCCCTCACCTTCACCGTGCCCGCCGCCCGGCGCGAGGGCCTGCGTCTGTGGGGCTGGCAACTGCTGTTCGGCGTCGGGCGCATCGGCGCCTATGCGGCGTTGGGCGCGGTGGCCGGCGGGCTGGGCAACGGGCTGCTGCGCGCCCTGCCGTGGCAGGGCCCGGCCTGGCCGGCGCTGTTTTCCGGCGCCCTGATGCTGCTGCTGTCGATCCACTTTCTCACCGGCGGCGGGCTGCTGCGTCGGCTGGAACGGACCGGCGCCGTGGTCTGGCGCCGATTGCAGCCGCTGGTGCGGCGCCTGTTGCCGGTGGATCGCCCCGCCAAGGCGTTGATGCTGGGCGCGCTGTGGGGCTTTCTGCCCTGTGGTCTGGTCTATTCCGCGCTGCTGCTCGCGGCCAGCAGCGCCAGCGTGGTCGGCGGGCTGCTGGTGATGACGGTCTTCGGGGGCCCTGACCCTGGCCCCGGTGGCCGCCGGCGGGGTGCTGGGCGGCCAGATGCGCCGGTTCCACGGGGTCCGGGGACGCCGGGTGGCCGCCGCCCTGGGCCTGCTGCTGGGGGCGGTGTTCCTGGCCCAGGGGCTGGCGCCGGGGTCGCTGCACCGCTGGGCGGTGTTCTGCGGCCTGGCCTGAATCACGCCGGGCGTTGATCCATATCAATATTGGCGGGCGGCAACACTGAGACCATACCCCGGTCTACGTTTGGAGCAGCCCCCATGACCGTCTGGAACCCGGACCTGATTCGCCAATACGGCGGCCCCGGCGCCCGCTACACCTCCTACCCGGCGGCCACCCGGTTCCATGAAGAAGTGAGCCTCGGCGACGTTCAGCGCTCCGTGGCGGCGGGCAACCGCGCCCACCGCAATCTGTCCCTGTATTGCCATATCCCGTTCTGCGCGTCGGTTTGCTACTACTGTGCCTGTAACCGGGTGATCACCGCCAACCGCGAGCGCGCCCTGCCCTACATCGCCCATCTGAAAACCGAGATCCGGCAGAAGGCGGCGCTGATCGACCGGCAAAGACCGGTGGTCCAGATGCACTGGGGCGGCGGCACGCCGACCTTTCTGAGCGACGCGCAAATCACCGAGCTGGTCTACGAGCTGGCGCGCTATTTTCATCTTCTCGAAGACGACCGGGGCGACTACGCCATCGAAATCGATCCGCGCACGGTCGACCGCGCGCGGCTGGGGCTGCTGCGCGGGCTGGGCTTCAACCGCCTGAGCCTGGGGGTGCAGGACCTCGACCCGCGGGTGCAGCAGGCGGTGAACCGGGTACAGCCGGTGGCGATGATCCGTCGGGCGTTCGAGGACGCACGGGCCTTCGATTTTCATTCCATCAACGCGGACCTGATCTACGGCCTGCCCTGGCAGAGTGAAACCAGCCTGGCCCATTCGCTGGAGCAGTTGATCGCGCTGCGGCCGGAGCGCATCTCCCTGTACAACTACGCCCACCTGCCGGCGCGCTTCAAAATCCAGCGCCAGATACCGGAGCGCACCCTGCCCAGCCCGGAAGAGAAGCTGGCGATGCTGGTGCGCGCCGGCGGCATGCTGCAGGAGGCGGGCTACGAACTGATCGGCATGGACCACTTCGCCCTGCCCGAGGACGACCTGGCCCGCGCCCGCCGCGAAGGCACCCTGCACCGCAACTTTCAGGGCTACACCCTGCACGGCGATGCCGACCTGATCGGCTTCGGGGTGAGCGCGATCAGCGATCTGCACGACCTGTACGCACAGGCGCCGAAACGCATCGAGGACTGGCAGGACAGCGTCGCCAAAGGCGACTGGCCCCTGGAGCGCGGCTATCTGCTTAACCGCGACGACCGCCTGCGGCGCTGGGTGATCATCGGCTTTCTCTGCCAGCTGCGCCTGGATCTGGCCGAGTTCCGGCAGGTGTGGGGGGTCGATTTCGTCGATTACTTCAACGACGTCCTGCCGCAACTGGCGGTGTTCGAAAAGCAGGGGCTGATCGCCATGCAGGACAGCGCCCTGGTGATCACGGATGCGGGGCGTCTGGTCGCCCGGGCGTTGGTGATGCCCTTCGATAATCACCGGGACCCGACGGCCGGCGAGCGCTTCAGCCGGATTATCTAATAAATTTTATAGGCCCTATAATGAACCAAGCCGCTTCCTTGCTACGTAGCCCGCCCGAAGGGGGGATCATGACACGCAGTGTATCCTGCAACCAATGCAGCCTGAGCCCGATCTGCCTGCCGCTGGCCGTCGCGCCGGATCAGCTGGAAGAGCTCGATCGCATCATGCAACGCGGCCGCCCGCTGAAGCGCGGCGAGCACCTGTTCCGCGCCGCCGACGACTTCCACGCGGTCTACGCGGTGCGCTCCGGCGCCCTCAAGACCTACGCGGTGTCCGACGACGGCGACGAACAGGTGACCGGCTTCTATCTGCCCGGCGAGATCGTCGGCATGGACGGTATCAGCACCGCCCGCCATCTGAGCAACGCCAAGGCGCTGGAAACCGCCACCGTTTGCGAGATCCCCTTTCACCGGCTTGAAGACCTGTCGCAGCGCATACCGTCTCTTCAGCACCACTTTTTCGGGCTGATGAGCAACGAGATCCGCGCCGACCGCGAGCTTCATATGCTGCTCAGCAAAAAGAGCGCGGACGACCGGGTGGCGTCGCTGCTGCTGTCCCTGGCGGCCCGGCAACAACGCCGGGGCCTGAGCGCCAAGCGTTTCCGCCTGCCCATGTCGCGCTACGACATCGCCAACTATCTGGGGCTGGCGGTGGAAACCGTGAGCCGGATTTTTACCCGTTTTCAGCAACAGAAAACCCTGTGGGTCGACGGCCGTGAAGTGGAAATTCTCGACCGCGAGACGCTGTGCGGCAGCGGCCGCCTGGGTGTGGAGACCTGATCATGAGCAATGCTATGGACGGTAACGGTATTCTGGTTTTTCTCGACCGCGATCTGAAAGCGCCGCAGCCGGCGCTGACCAAGGGCCTGAAGCTGGCGCGCGCCGCCGGCCTGCCGTTGACGGTGATGGTCAACAGCGACTCGGCGGCGATGCGCCGGGCGGTGGGCCTGGACGAGGAACGGCGGCAGGCGGCGGAGAAACAGATTCGAAAGGCCTGGGACAAACGCATCGACGCGCTGTGCGGCGACCACCAGGTGGACAAGCGCATCGTCTCCTCCCGGGACAGCGAACAGGCGCTGCGGGACACGGTCCGCGACTGCCGCCCGGTGCTCAGCGTGGTGCACACCAGCGAGGAAGGCCGGCTGCGCCGCCATTTGTTCACGCCCCGCGACTGGCTGCTGATTCGCCATGCCCCCGGCGCGGTGCTGTGCGTGCATTCCGACCCCTGGAACGACACGCCCCGGTTCACCGTGGCGGTGGAGCCGGAACAGTATGAAGGCGGTCTGGACGACCGGGTGATCGGCGCCGCCGGTTATTGGTGCGAGCAGATGCACGGCGAGCTGGAGGCGGTGCATGTTCTGGAGCACCCGGACGAAACCCTGCTGCTGGTGGCCGGCGAAGCCCTGCCGGAATACGCCGCCAGCGCCGCCAACATTCGCGATTACCATCAGAAAGCGCTGGACGCGTTCGCCGAGCGCCACGCCCTGCCCAAGGACCGCGCCACCCTGCTGGAAGGGCCGGTATCACGGACCCTGGCGGGCTACTGCGAGGAACAGGGCAGCGACTGCCTGGTGGTGGGCACGGTGCGCCGCAACCCGGTGGAGCGGTTACTGCTGGGCGCCACCGCCGAAGGGCTTCTTACCCGTGCCGGCTGTGACGTGATGGTGGTCAAGCCGGACGACTTCGAGTCCGACTGGTTGTAACCCTCCGGCGGCCAAGGGAGGGGCTCAGGCGGCCCCTTCCGCGCGCCGGAACACCGGCTTGGTGTCGGTGGAAGCCGCCTTGTCGTAGCGGTAGCCGGCGACCCGGAACTTGTTCAATTGCGCCGGCGTTTCAATCCCTTCCTGCAGAATCCAGGCGGCCATCAGCCCCCGGGCCTTCTTGGCGTAGAAACTGATCACCTTGTATTTGCCGTTCTTCTCGTCCTGAAACACCGGTTCGATCACCGGCCCGGGCAGCTGCTCGGTGCGCACCGATTTGAAGTACTCATTGGACGCCAGATTCACCAGCACCTCGGTGCCGGCCGCCTTCATGTCTTTTTTCAGCTGTGCGGTGATAATGTCGCCCCAGAACTGGTAGAGATCCTTGCCGCGCTCATTGTCCAGGCGGGTGCCCATTTCCAGCCGGTAGGGCTGCATCAGATCCAGGGGGCGCAGCACGCCGTACAGGCCGCTGAGGATGCGCAGGCGGCTTTGCGCGGCTTTCAAATCGTCGCCGTCGAAGCGGCTCACGTCGAGGCCGGTGTACACATCGCCCTTGAACGCGAACAATGCGGGCCGGGCGTTGTGTTTATCAAAGGGGCGCGACCATTGCGCGAACCGTTCCACGTTCAGGTGGGCGATCTTGTCGCTGACCTTCATCAGGCTGGCCAGATCCGCCGGTGACAGCTTGCGGGCACGCTCCACCAGTTCGGCGCTGTGTTCCAGAAGGCGCGGCTGGGTGGCGCGCAGCGACGGCAGCGGCGAGTCGTAATCCAGCGTTTTGGCCGGCGATACCACGATCAACATGCGGTTCTCCTTTACAAGATGCAGACCCGATTATAAGAACACCGTCGAGAGAAGAAACAGGCTTTATACTATGGGCCCCTTGGCGAGATGCTATCGTAACCTCAACCGAACCGGGGAGTGATCCAGTCCGATGCGCTTTTTGTTGGTGTTAACCGTGACCGTCGCCGTAGTCGTGCTGCTTTGGGGCAGCTGGCAAGCGGGCCGCAAGCCTTTCTACCTGGTCCTCGCCGGCGTCGCGCTGGCCGGCTCCATTTTCCTCGGCGCCATGCTGCTCACGGACCAGGAACGCCGTGTGCCCACCGACCCGGAGACCGTGGAGACCAGCATCTCCAGCGTGCACGAAACCGAAACCACCTATCGCCTGCGCGGTGAAATCATCAATCGCGGCGAGAACGCGGTGGCGCGCACCGAAATCATGGCGGAAGCGCTCAGCTGCCCGCCGGCCAAGGCCTGCGAGGTGTTGTACGGCGAGCGCATGACGCTTTCCATGCACATCCCCGCCGGCGGACGCTACCCGCTCAATCTTTCCGTGCCCCGCCCCGACCGGGAAATCCAGGCCGAACGCTGGCGCGCCCGGGTGTTGCGCGTGGAAGCCTACGACCGCTGATCACCGGGCCGTGGCATGGACCACTAGGCAATCGCCGACTAAATGGTCACAATGCCGGCTCCTCGAAGCACAGCAACGGCTGTAGGAGAGATAATGGCAGCGCTCATTCCTGGCCACCCTACCCCAATCGCACCCAACGCCTGGCGGGTACTCGGCCGCAACCCGGGAATGATGACCGGGCCCGGCACCAACTCCTATCTGGTCGGTGACCGCGCGCTCACGGTCATCGACCCGGGCCCGGTGGACCACGAACACACCCAGGCGCTGCTGCACGCGGCGGAAAAGATCGGCCGCCCGATCGAACAGATTCTGGTCACCCATACCCACCGCGACCACTCCCCCGGCGCCCGCGAACTGGCCGAGGCCAGCGGCGCGCGCCTGCTCGGCCCCGACGTGCCCGACGACGGCCTGCAGGACGAAACCTGGGCCCCGGAACGGCGCCTGCGTCACGGCGAACGGGTGGATTGCGGCGGCACCGAACTGGAAGTGATCGCCACGCCCGGGCATGTCGGCAATCACCTGTGTTATCTGATGGTGGACCAGAACCTGCTGTTCACCGGCGACCACCTGATTCAAGGCTCCACCGTGGTGATCGCCCCGCCGTCCGGCTCCATGGCGGCCTATATGGACTCCCTGGCCCTGCTGCGCGACTACCGCATCGACCTGATGGCGCCGGGCCACGGCGACGTGATCGACGACCCCATGGCCACCGTGGACAAGACCCTCGCCCACCGCCGCGACCGCGAACGCAAGGTCGTGGAAGCGCTGGACTCGGACCCGATCACCGTCCAGGAACTGGTCACCCGGGTCTACGAAGACGTCCCCGCCTTCCTGCACGGCGTCGCCTGCCTCTCCCTGGAAGCCCACCTGATCAAACTCCGCGACGAAGGCCGCGTCAGCCACACCGGCGGGAAATGGGCAGTGTAAAGCAGTTGATAATGGACAGTTGATAGTTGATAGCTAAAAGACGCGATGCCGGTTTTTTATAAACGGAAAGGCCGTGCCCGCGAGCTTAGGGCGCGGGCACGGCCTTTGATGTGCCGACGAGCTCGACCGCGCAGCTATCAACTGTCAATTATCAACTATCAACTGCTTTTCAGAGCCATCCCTTGCGTTTGAAGTACCAGTACGGGGCGATGCCGGAGAGGATCATCAGGCCGAGTACCGCCGGGTAGCCGAACGCCCATTGCAGTTCGGGCATGACGTCGAAGTTCATGCCGTAGATGCTGGCGATCATGGTGGGCGGCAGGAACACCACCGCGGCGATGGAGAAGATCTTGATGATCTGGTTCTGTTCGATGTTGATGAAGCCCTGGGTGGAGTCCATCAGGAAGTTGATCTTCTCGAACAGGAAGGTGGCGTGGGACATCAGGGTGTCCAGGTCGTGCTGGATTTCCGAGCAGGTGCGGCGGCGGTCCTTGTCGGTGCGCACGTAGCGCTGGATAAAGGAGATCGAGCGCTGGGTGTCCATCAGGCAGAGCCGGATCTTGCCGTTGCTGTCCTCCAGGTGGGCCAGCTTTTCGATGCCGTCTTCCAGCTCCGCCTCTTCGTCTTCCAGCACCAGGTAGCTGACTTCCTCCAGGTTGCGGTGGATGTCCTCCAGGCTGTCCGCCATGTTTTCCACTTTCTGCTCGAGAATGCTGAGCAGAATGTCCAGCGGCGCCTGGGCCTGTACCCAGCCGCGGCGCACACGCAGGCGCATGAGGCGGAAATCCGGCAGCCGTGAATCGCGGAAGGTGAGCAGCCGGCCCGGCTGCAGCACGAACGCCACGGTCGAGGTGCGGTGGCGGCCTTCGGCCTGGTAGACGAACAGCGAGTGCACATGCAGGCCGTATTCGTCGTGGAAGAAGCGGGCCGAGGCCTCGATCTCCTCCACGTCGTCGGATTCGGGCAGGTTCTGGCGAAACAGGTGCTGCAGCTGCTCACGTTCCTCGTCGGACGCGTCGACCAGATCGATCCAGCTGGCCGCGTCCGAGGTGCCGGGGGTCAACTCGGCCACGTCCCTTTCGCGGAGCACTCCTTTTTCGATGTCGTAAACGTGCAGCATGCTAAGCTCCTCGCGAACAAGATGGGCCGGCGTCAGGTATCAACCCGGCTTAGATAGAGCAGCGCATGATGACTGTCAACTCCACGATAACACGGCTGAACCAGCACACCGCGCCCATCGACCTGGGGCATGAGGCGCGCCTGTGGCTGATTCCGGGCATTCTCGGTGACGCGGCGACCGCTCTCTTTCACACGCTTTGTAACCAATTGCCCTGGGACCGGCCCCGGGTGCGGGTGTTCGGCCGGGAGCATCCTGTGCCCAGGCTGACCTGCTGGGTGGCGGACCAGGGTATCTCTTATCGGTATTCGGGGCTGACCCATGAGGGCCGGGGCTGGCCGCCGGCGCTCGACGCGCTGCGGCGGCGGGTCACCGAACTCACCGGCCGCACCCCCAACGGGGCCCTGGCCAACCTCTACCGCAACGGTGACGACAGCATGGGCTGGCACCGCGACAACGAGCCGGAGTTGGGCGCCCACCCCTGGGTGCTCTCCTATAATCTCGGCGCCGCCCGCGACTTCGCCTTCCGACCCTACGGCAGCGGCCGCCAGAGCCGGGTGATCGCGCTGGAACACGACAGCCTCCTGATCATGTCACCGGAGGTGCAGACCCACTTCGAGCACGCCCTGCCCCGCCGGCGCCGGGTGCGGGAAGCCCGCCTTAACCTGACCTTCCGCGAGATTGTAGGAGCGGGCCCTGCCCGCGAAAGGGAGCGAAGCTTCCGGCAGGATCCCAGAGCGACTTCTTAACGGCAGCACAAACAACGTCTCTGGTATCCCGCCGGGTGGCTGATGCCACCCTTTCGCGGGCAAGGCCCGCTTGTATGGTTTCCCGGCAGGTCTTAAGAAAGAGACTTGTCGGGGTGGAGGGACCAGGTCCGCTTCTGACCGTTGCGTACAGACTGTGGGAGACATGGCCCCACCCCGCACCTTCAAACGC
>Ga0310345_10001951_pt1 | contig 21708 bp, 24 predicted proteins | sample HC15DNA20500_MG_FD_204667 | JGI IMG/M metagenome (GOLD analysis project Ga0310345, IMG submission 204667) | Marine microbial communities from station ALOHA, North Pacific Subtropical Gyre - HC15-DNA-20-500_MG | ecosystem: Environmental > Aquatic > Marine > Oceanic | place: Pacific Ocean: North...
ACTTCCCAACGGCACTTACTCAGCCAGCGCAGGCACGATCCGTTCCTCTACGCCGGCGGGGAAATTGCGCAGTCCCCACCAGCGGTTCTTTTCTAACCAGAAGACCAGGAATCTCTAAGACAAGCGCGGGCGCGCGGTCAGCCGACGAGGCCCAGCACCACGTTCTTTAGACGAACAACCGGACCCTCATTGAGCCTCGCCGGGCCGGTCGGCGTAGGATGGCTCCTGCGGCTCCGGGGCGAGCGCCGGGCGAAGGTCGGCGATCACCCCGGACCGCCCCGATGCCTCTCAACGGCCCCTACAGCCGGGCGAACAGCCCCGCGCCAAAGGCGCGGGCAGGCCGCAAAAGACTCCGTGCCGCTGAACGCCCTGATCAGGCGGCGGTCTTCGTGATCCCGAACTGCGACCCGAGGAGTTCGACGAGATAGCCGCCATCGCGCAGCGCTTCGGCTTTCAGGATGAGGTAACGCATGCTGTGTTTCAGCGACGGTCCATTCCAGTCCTCGGCCACGCGGTCCTTGCCAAAGATCACTTCTGCGATTTCGCGGCGATTGAGGCCGGCTTCCAGACAGTCCAGCGCGATGAGGCCATTGCGCAGCATCGCCGTTCGTTTGGTCCAGCGCGGCTCTGTCAGGTCCGGCCCATCGCCGATCAGCGCAAGCGCGGCTTTCTGGGCCTTCACCTTGCGCTCGAAGGCATCAAGATCAGAAATGGTGAGGTTCATCCTCACTGGCTCCATCCCGAGAAGGGAGAGACCTGTGCAGCGCACCTGGACGACGCAGCCCTTGCCGCGGATCAGCAGGAATTCGCGACCGATGGAATCGGTGATGTGGGTGATGTTGCAGATCGGTACGGTGCGCTCCCAGATATCGCAGGTCTGGCCGGGGCGAAGCGAGCTGCAATTGACCTCGACCTGATCGGGATAGGCAAGCCGGGTCCAGACGACATCGGCCTCGAATCCGTTCTTTGCAGGATCGGGCATAAAGGCAAAGCCGAGCCGTTCGGCCATGGTCTGAGGCACGCGGGATTTCAGGAGGCGGATGCTGGCGCAGGGCGCCTGCATCTCGGAAATGTCGTCCGGCGTGCGGCTTTCCGCGTAGCGGCGAACCTTATTGCTGCGACGGGCATATTCCCAGGCCCAGCGATCCTCCGAGAGCCGCCACAAATAATCATACTTTGCGGTGAATGCGTCTGTTTCGAGTGTGAATGTTTTCATGGTTGAACTCCCTTCTTACGAGAATTCCGGCAAGAAGTGTGCCAACGCTTGTTTGGCGCTTCTCTCTGACGACCTCAATTAAGATGTCTGAAAACAGTGTTCTAATTGCTTTGCGTCTAAACAACGACCCTTTTTCGTTTCGCTTGTGACACGAAAAACTGCCGCAAACTCTACAGAAAAGCGCATTTGTCATCCTTTACCGCAATATGCCGGAACGCGCCGCCTTGCGCCGCGTTCGGCCTCCATTTGCCGCCATTCACACTCCCGTAGAATTCATCCGTCTGCGATCCTTGGCTTTGTTGAAATGAACAGTCGGAGCCCTGGGATATGTCCCTTCATGCGCACCATACCGAAACAGAAACCCGGCGCAGCACCATGCTGCGCACGGCCTTCTGCCCGGTGGTGCGTGAGGCGCTGGAAGCGCCGGACACGATCGAGGTGATGGCCAATCCGGACGGCTCGGTCTGGATCGAGAAGGCTGGCGTGGGCGTCATCATTTCGCAGCACACACTTGCCCCTTGCGACCGCGAGCGCGTTATCCGCCTGGTCGCCTCCGGGGTGGAAGAGGCCGCTCACGCCAAGTCCCCGATCGTCTCGGCCGAACTCCCCGGCAGCGGCGAGCGGTTTGAAGGGCTTCTCCCACCTGTCTCGACCAGCCCATGCTTTTCGATCCGCAAGCCCGCGACGACGCCGTTCGAACTCGGCGACTATGTCACCCAGGGCGCCTTGGCTCCGGCGCTGGCACAGGCGCTCAGAGACGCTATCGCCAGCAAGGCCAACATCCTCATCGCGGGCGGCACATCGTCCGGCAAGACGACGTTCACCAATGCCTTGCTGGCAGAACCCTCACTCCAAAACGACCGCATTGTCATCCTGGAAGACACGCGCGAGCTGCGCTGCGCCGCGCCCAATGTGGTGCAGCTGCGCACCCATCGCGGCAGCACCAGCCTGCAGGACCTTGTCCGCTCGACCTTAAGGCTACGACCCGACCGGATCATTGTCGGCGAGGTCCGGGGGCCTGAAGCGCTCGACCTCCTCAAGGCCTGGAACACCGGCCATCCGGGCGGGATCACGACGCTTCATGCCAACTCCGCACACGGCGCGCTAACCCGGCTTGAACAGCTCACCCTGGAAGCCACACCGCGCGCGCCCTTCGACCTCATCGCAGAGGCGATTGACGTGGTCGTGTTCATGAGCCGCGCGGGCGGCCAGCGCCGCGTCGAAGAGGCGCTGCGAGTCACAGGTTTTGACGGCGAGGGGTATCAGACCGCCCCGCTCGTCTCCCGTTCCCTGTCCCTCGTCCAACATGGAGAAACCCAATGACCCTCTACACCCACCTCCAGACCGTAAACCGAACGGTGCAGGTCGCGGCCTGTATCGGCCTCGGCCTGATGATCGCCGGTCCCGCCCATGCGGCAGGCTCCGGCATGCCCTGGGAAGGCCCGCTCGATCAGATCCTGACCTCGATCGAGGGACCGGTCGCGCGCATCGTCGCGGTGATCATCATCACGATTACCGGCCTGACGCTGGCCTTTGGTGAGACCTCGGGCGGCATGCGCAAGCTGATCCAGATCGTGTTCGGGCTTTCGATCGCGTTTGCCGCGACAAGCTTCTTCCTGACCTTCTTCTCGTTCGGCGGCGGAGCGCTCATCTGATGTCTGCCGACGGCTATGAAATCCCGCTCCACCGGTCCCTGACCGAGCCAATCCTGATGGCGGGCGCGCCAAGAACCGCCGCCATCGCCATCGGGACCCTCGCGGCTGCTGTCGGCCTCGGCCTCCAGCTCTGGATACCGGGCCTTGTGCTCTGGGCGGTGGGGCATTCGGCAGCGGTATTCATGGCGCGGTCTGATCCGGATTTCATGGCCGTCGCAGGCCGCTCGACGCGCCACAAGGAGCATCTGACATGCTGAACCTCAGAGAATATGCCGACGCGCCGACGCTTCTGGCCGACTATCTGCCCTGGGCCTGCATCGTGGCGCCGGGCGTTGTCCTCAACAAGGATGGCAGCTTCCAGACGACGTTCCGCTATCGCGGCCCTGACCTCGAAAGTTCGACGGAAGAAGAACTCGTCTCCGTCATGGCGCGGGTCAATAATGTGCTGCGCCGGTTCGGCTCGGGCTGGGCCCTCTTCTTCGAAGCCCAGCGCCATGAAGTGCATGACTATCCGGAGGCGGAGTTTCCCGATGCGCTGACCTGGCTCACCGATCAGGAACGGTCATTACAGGCGGAAGAAGCCGGAACCCGGTTTGAGAGTTCGTATTATCTGACCCTGCTCTGGCTGCCGCCCGCCGATGCCACCGGCCGCGCCGAGAAGGCCCTGATCCAGCGTGTCGAAACGGAAGACGCCGCGACCTGGCGGCATAGGCTTGAGACCTTCCAGCAGCACGCTGACCGCGTCTTTGATCTGTTGGCCACCTGCCTCGCCGAGATTGCGAAGCTCTCTGACGACGAGACGCTGACTTATCTGCACTCGACGATCTCAACCAAGCGCCACCCGGTCGTGACGCCGGAACTGCCGGTCTTCCTCGACGCCATTCTCGCCGATGAGCCCTTCGCGGGCGGGCTCGAACCGATGATTGGTGAGGCGCATTTGCGCACGCTGACCATTCTCGGCTTTCCGGCCACGACCCTGCCGGGCATTCTCGACGAGCTGAACCGTCAAGGCTTTGCCTATCGTTGGGCGACCCGGTTCATCGCGATGGACAAGGCCGAAGCCGAGAAAGTCCTCGGCAAGAAACGCCGCCACTGGTTCGCCAAGCGCAAATCCATCGGCGCGGTCCTGCGCGAGACCCTGTTCAATGAACAGGCGGCGCTCGTCGACAATGACGCTGACAATAAGGCCGCTGACGCCGATGCGGCGCTGCAGGAACTGGGCAGTGATCTCGTTTCCTACGGCTATGTCACGACCACCATCACCGTTGCTGACCCCGACCGCCGCACGGTGGACGAACATATCCGAATTGCCGAGCGCATCGTGAATGGGCGCGGCTTCACCGCGATCCGCGAGACCCTCAATGCCGTCGATGCCTGGCTTGGAAGCCTGCCCGGTCATCCGTATGCCAATGTCCGCCAGCCCATCCTGCACACGCTGAACCTTGCCCATATGGTGCCGCTCTCAGCGGTCTGGGCGGGCGAGGAAACCAACCGTCACCTCAACGCCCCTGCACTCATCCAAGCGCAGACGGAAGGCACGACACCGTTCCGCCTGAACCTGCATATCGGCGATGTCGGGCATACGCTGGTCGTCGGCCCGACCGGCGCCGGCAAGTCCGTGCTGCTCTCGCTGCTCGCGCTGCAATGGAAGCGCTATGAGGGGGCGCAGGTCTTCATCTTCGACAAGGGCGGTTCAGCCCGCGCGGCAACGCTTTGCATGGGCGGCGCGCATGTCGATCTCGGCAGCAGCCATGCCCCGAGCCTGCAGCCGCTAAAAGACATCGACACCGAACATGGTGCAAGTTTTGCCGCCGACTGGCTGGCGGGTCTTTGCACAAATGAAGGCGTCACGATGACGCCGGATCTGAAGGCCCGGCTCTGGGAAGCGATCCAGTCGCTCGGCAGCGCGCCAGAGGCGGAACGCACGCTGACCGGCCTCAGCCTGATGCTGCAGGACGAGACGCTCAAATCGGCGCTGCATCCGTTCACGCTGGAAGGCCCGCATGGCCGTTTGCTCGACGCTGATCTAGAAAGCCTTCAGCTCGCCGACACAGTCTGCTTCGAGATGGAAGAGCTGATGCATGCCAAGGGCACTGCGGCGCCTGTCATCACATACCTCTTTCACCGGCTGGAGGCACGGTTTGATGGACGGCCGACGCTGCTCATCCTCGATGAAGCCTGGCTCTTCCTCGATGACCCCATGTTTGCCGCGCGTATCCGCGAATGGCTCAAAACCCTGCGCAAGAAAAACGTATCAGTCGTCTTCGCGACGCAAAGCCTTGCCGACATTGCGAACAGCACCATCGCGCCAGCCCTCGTCGAATCCTGCCCCACGCGCATCTTCCTGCCGAACGAGCGCGCGCAGGAACCACAATCCCGCGAGACCTATCAGCGGTTCGGCCTCAACGCGCGCCAGATCGAACTGATCAGCAGGGCCACACCCAAGCGCGACTATTACTACCAGTCGCCCCTCGGGGCCCGTGTCTTCGATCTTGGCCTCGGGCCGATTGCATTGTCCGTCTGCGGCGCGTCATCGCCCGAAGACCAGGCCCGCTTGGACCGCATCTGGGCCGAGACGGAAGGCGACGGCTTTTCCGCCTGCTGGCTGATCGAAAAGGGCCTGCCCTGGGCAGCCGAGCTTCTCACCCGCTGGCCCGGCCATGCGCCGGAGCCTGAGGCGCACGCGCCCTTCAATCCCTCCCACATCCTCGCCGCCGAATAGGAGCCCCCGATGAAACGCATACTTGCCTCCGCTTTGATCTGCGCCGCGCCGCTCTCCATCCTCATCGCGCCGCCCGCTTCGGCCCAATGGACGGTGTATGACCCGGCCAATCACATCCAGAACATCTACCAGGCCATCCGCTCGCTTCAGGAGGTCAACCAGCAGATCCAGCAGCTCACCCATGAAATCGAAATGCTGGAAAACATGGCGCGCGATCTGGAAGCACTGCCGGATTCTATCGCTGACGACATCCTGCGCCGTATGCGCCGCATCGAGGAGCTGATGCGCGAGGCCGAAGGCATCGGCTACCGCGTCGAGGAAATCGAGCGCGAGTATGAAGAGGTGTACCCGGAAGACTATGGCGCCGAGCCGCCGCGTCAGGCCGTGCTCGTCGAAGAGGCCCGCGCCCGCTGGCGGCAATCGCGCACAGCTTACAGGGACAGCCTGACCGTCACGGCGCAGGTCGTCTCCACAGCGCGGGCTGACAGTGACAGCCTCGACCGGCTGATCGCGGACAGCCAGTCCGCCGTCGGCAATCTCCAGGTCGCCCAGGCCGGCAACCAGATCGAAGCCCTGCAGACCGAGCAGCTCATGCAAATGGAAGCCATGATGGCGGCCCATTACCGCGCCGAGGCGCTGGAGCGGGCGCGCCAACTCGCCGAAGCCGAACGTGGTCGCGCACGCACCCGGGCCTTCCTCGGAGAATAGCGCGCCATGGACGTGATCGACACCTTCCTTGCGACCTTCATAGCTTACATTGACAGCGGGTTCGGCCTGCTGGCGGGCGATGTCGCCTATCTGTCGACCACGCTCATCGCCATCGACATCACGCTGGCGGGCCTGTTCTGGGCGCTAAGCCAGAACACGGACGTCATCGCCGGGCTCCTGAAGAAGGTGCTCTATGTCGGCTTCTTCGCCTTCATCATCGGCAACTTCTCTCTCCTCGCCGGTATCGTCTTTGACAGTTTCGCCGAGCTTGGCGTGACCGCTGGCGGCGGGACGATGACTGCCGATGATCTCCTGCGCCCCGGCTTCATTGCCAGTGTCGGTCTCGATGCCGGTCAGCCGCTGCTCGAAGAGATCAGCGACATGCTGGGGCCGATTTCGTTTTTTCATAACTTCATCATGATCGCGGTCATGTTCGTGGCCTGGGCGATCATCATGGTCGCGTTCTTTGTGCTCGCCGTGCAGCTCTTCATCACGATCCTGGAGTTCAAGCTGACGACCCTGGCCGGGTTCGTGCTCGTGCCCTTCGCGCTCTGGAACAAGACGACGTTCCTCGCCGAACGTGTCCTCGGCAATGTCATCACCTCGGGCATCAAGCTCATGGTGCTCGCCGTTATTATCGGCATTGGCTCGACGCTCTTCTCGTCGGTGACCGATGCGTTCCGCACCGGCGATGATGTGACGCTGGCGCAGGTCATGGGCACGGTGCTGGCTGCGATTGTCTTCTTCTGGATGGGCATCTTTGCGCCCGGCATTGCGAGCGGGCTGATCACCGGCGCTCCGCAGCTCGGCGCAGGCTCAGCAGTGGGTGCTACAGCGGGCGTCGCTGCCGGGACCTATGTAGCGGGCATGGGCGGCCGCGCCGCTGTCGGCGCGGTCGCGGGCGGTGCTTCAAGCGCCGTCAAGGCCGGCGCCAGCATGGCAGGAGCGGCGCGCACCTCCTATACGCTGGGCTCTGTCGCCTCCGGCGCATCCGGCGCAGCGGGCGTCGCCGCCGGCCTTGCCGGTGTCGCGCGCGCAGGCGGGGACGCCATGCGCCGCGCTGCAAGCCGTCCTGCCCAGTCCATGCGCGAGGCCTACCAACGCGGCAGTCAGGGCGCCTGGCGCGCAACCGGCGGGTCTGAGACCGCATCCATGCAAAGCTCTGCCTCCGGATCATCCTCATCCCAGAGCCCCGGCTGGGCCCGCCGCATGCAGACCAGCCAGCGCATGGGACAGGCAGGCCAAATGGCCGCCCATTCGATCCGCGACGGCGATCGCGGCGCTTCGGGCGCGAACCCAACCCTCAAAGACAAGGACGATTAGACGATGGCTTTCAGGCGATCTTCCTCCAGCTATGGGCCAAGCCCGTTCCCCGAAACGCCTTACAGACAAGCGGGGCAGGTATGGGAGCGCGTTGCCGGTTTGCCAAAGGCAAAACAATCCATCCGGGGGATGGATTGTAGGCAAGGCGCGCCGCGGCAGCGGCCCGCAGGCTCCCGCTTCAATCCAACAAGACAGGAGGCCTGAGCCATGGCGTTCAAGCGTTCATCATCAAGCTATGGCCCAAGCCCGTTTCCCGAGACGCCCTATCAGAAGGCAGGGCAAGTCTGGGACGAAAGAATAGGCTCCGCCCGCGTGCAGGCGAAAAACTGGCGGCTCATGGCGCTCGGCTGCCTCGGGCTCTGCTTCGTCACGTCCGGCGCGCTCGTCTGGCGCTCGATGCAATCGACCGTCACACCCTATGTGGTCGAAGTCGATGAGACCGGCGCGGCAAGAGCCATTGCTCCGGCAACAGAGCGCTACACGCCGACCGATGCGCAGATCGCCCATCACCTGGCCAACTTCATCGAGCGCGTGCGCGGCCTTTCCGTTGACCCTGTCGTCGTTCGCGAGAACTGGCTGAGGGCCTATGATTTCGTGACAGACCGCGCTGCGACCACGCTCAACGAATACGCCTCGGCCAATGATCCCTTTGCCGATGTTGGCCGCAAGTCTCGCACCGTGGACGTGGTCAGCGTCGTGCGCGTCTCCGATGACAGTTTCCAGGCCCGCTGGATCGAGAAGACCTATGAGAATGGCGCGCTTGTGCGGGCGCAGCGCTTCACCGGCAATTTTACCCTCATCACGCAACCGCCGACGGACGCAGAGACCCTGCGCGCCAATCCGCTCGGCCTTTATGTCCATGCCCTGAACTGGGGTCAGGACCTTGTCACAGGAGAATGATCCCCATGCTTCGTATCCTCACCGCCGCTTCCGCCATGGCCTCGCTCTCGGCCTGCGCAACAACAGACAATGAGCCGATCGACGCCAGCGCCTTCGTTGCGGCCACGCCCGTCGAGGACCGCGCTGACTATCCCGTCGAGATTGTCGAGACCGCCGTGGCGCTTCCACTACCCGGCCAGATGATGCCCGTCGGCGCACGCGTCACCACCAATCCCGATGGCAGCGTCACGCGGACCTATACGAGAACCGTCAGCGCGCCCTCGGTTTCACCGGCAGAAGCGATAAGACAAGGTCGCACCAGCGCCCTGATCGAACCTTCGGTCGATGGCTATGTGAACGCGATCCAGGTCTATCCCTATACCGAAGGCGCGCTCTACCGCCTTTATGCCAGCCCCGGCCAGGTTTCGGACATCGCCCTGCAGCCCGGCGAGGAACTGGTGTCGGTGTCAGCTGGGGATACGGTCCGCTGGGTCGTCGGCGATACGATCTCCGGTTCGGGCAACACGGCCCGCGCGCATGTGCTGGTCAAACCGATCAGCGCGGGCATCCGCACAAACCTGATGATCGCCACCGACCGGCGCACCTATCATCTGGAACTGGAGTCCACCGACGGCGGCTACATGGCGGCCCTGTCCTGGCGCTATCCGGCAGACGAGCTGGCAGGCCTCACCGCCCGCAATGAACGCGCCATTGCGCGGGACGCCGGCAGCATCGAGCGCGGCCTGACGCTGGAGGGCCTCAACTTCGATTACCGCATGACCGGCGACAGCCCCGACTGGAAGCCTGTGCGCGTGTTCGATGATGGGCGTCAGGTCTTCATCCAGATGCCGGAGGACATCGCCACCACCGACATGCCGCCGCTCTTCGTGCTCGGCGCAGACGGGGACGCCGAACTCGTCAACTATCGCGTGCGCGGAAACTATTATGTCGTCGACCGCCTGTTCCGCGCGGCGGAGCTGCGCCTTGGCGAGCGCAATCAGACGGTTGTCCGCATCTCCCGCAATGAGCGCCGCTCGCCTCTGGCTGGCCTGTTCGGGAACTGATGCCATGTCCGAGCCCATTCCCTTTGACGAGCATGCCGAAAGGCTGAAGATCCGTTCCAGCCCGAAGCCGGTCACGCGGATCAATCGCAAGGTCCTGATGGTCGGCGCAGGCCTCGGCGTGCTCGCCCTGTTCGCCGCCATGAGTATTGCCCTGAAGCCGCCGACCGCGGTCGATCCGGATGCAAGGCGTGAGCTCTACAACACCACGAACACGCGCAAACCCGAAGGCCTCTCCACCCTCCCGGCAAGCTATAGCGACATTGCGCCGGTCGAGGACCGCATTGCGCGCCTTGGCCCGCCACTCTCCGGCGATCTCGGCGCCACCATGCTGCGCGCCGAACGCGAGCTGGGCATTAAGCCGGAATACGTGACGCGCTTCGAGGACGATTTCCGCCCGAACCCGGCCGACGAGGCCGAACGCGCAAGACGCATGCGCGAGGCCGCGCTGGCTGATGAAGCGGCGCGTGCTCCGGTCTTCTTCCGGCTGCAATCAGAAACCGGCGGGCAAACAGTGGCAGACACCCGCCCCGCTTATCGCGACCCCGCGCTTGATCTCGGCTCGGAGTTGCTGGCGCTTGCTGCCCTGCCACAGGGGGCGCCTTCGGCGTTCGGTCAGCCCGCCGATACCAACCTGCAATCGCGCAAGCTCGCCTTTGCGAACGAAGGCGTGAGTGCCGACATCTACAATCCGCATGGCGTCGAGGACCCGGCCTCACCTTATCAGGTCATGGCGGGCACGCTCATCCCGGCCTCGCTGGTCACCGGCATTAACTCCGACCTGCCGGGAACCATCGTCGCCCAAGTCACCCAGCCGGTCTATGACACGGTGACAGGGCAATATCTCCTGATACCCCAAGGCTCACGCCTGATCGGGCGCTACCAGTCCGAAGTTTCATTCGGGCAGGACCGGGCGCTCGTGACCTGGGACCGGATCATCTTCCCGGACGGGTCCTCCATCATCATCTCCGCGCCGGGCGCCGATGCGCAGGGCTTTGCAGGCCTGTCGGACCGTACCGACCATCACTGGGACCGCGTGTTCGTGGCAGCCGGATTGGCGACCATCCTCGGCGTCGGGGCCGAACTTGGCGCGGACGGCGACGGCGACTTGGAACGCGCCATCCGCCGCGGCACCACCGATACCGTCAACCAGGCCGGTCAGCGCGTCGTCGAGCGCAATCTTGGCATCCAGCCGACCATCCGCGTGCGGCCCGGCTGGCCCGTGCGCGTGATCGTCACCCGCGATCTCATTCTCAGACCCCATCCACAAGGAGCCCCGCGATGACCCTTCGTCTCGACAAACTACCTGACCGCACGCCGGTGCGCCTAAACCTCTCGGTTGATCCGGACCTCGCCAGCGCGCTCAGCGACTATGCCGAAATCTACCGTCAGACCTATGGCCACGAAGAAAAGCCCGAAACGCTGATCCCGGCCATGATTGAAAGCTTCCTGGCCTCAGACGCCGGGTTCAAGCGGGCGCGCCGCGCCCTTCATTCCAACGCCAGCAACGGAGACTAAACCCATGGCACAGATCGGCACTTTCACCCTCAAGGATGGCAGCTATACCGGCACCATCCGCACCATGACCATCAATGTCAAAGCCCAGCTTGTCCCCACCACGGACAAAGCCAGCGACGGCGCACCGGACTTCCGCCTCTATGCCGGCGGGGCCGAACTCGGCGCCGCCTGGCGCCAGGAAAGCAAGGACGGCGAGACGCCCTACCTCGCCGTCAAACTTGACGATCCGAGCTTTGCCAGCCCCATGCGCGCCGCCTTCTTCGAGAACGAGAAGGACGGCACCGGCGTCATGGTCTGGAACCGGGCGAAGACGGGATAATCGGAGTGCGTCATGTTGCATCGCGTAAAGGAGGGCGGGCGCACGGGCCTTAAGGATTTCGCGCGGGACCTGAACCCGCCGCCAAAGGCCCCCGCCCCCGTCACATCGACCGATCCTGAACGGATCACACCCGCTGACATTTTCAGGCGCCGGACCGTCAGACGGCCGGAGCTACGCAAGCTCGTGCCGCTCTCCGATACGACGATCTACGAACTCGAACAGAAGGGCGAATTCCCACAGCGCTTCTATCTTACCCCCCGTTGCGTCGTCTGGCCCCTCGCCGAAGTGCTGGAGTGGATCGACGCCCAAAGGCGCAAGGGCCGCGAAGGCTGCGGCCCGCATCCTGATTACAAATTGCGGTAATTATCCAAATTATTCGAAATCGGAACGGCTGCTCACTGGGCTGTGGGCGCGATATCGGCTCCCTGATGCTCAATTTCAAAATTTACATTAACACCCCTTGCATGTCTGCTTTTCCGACATTACTGTATATCTACGTTGGAATTTAACACGCGGAGGATTCCGATGGCCGAAACCACCGATACCGTCCCGAATGCGCTCAAGCTCGCTATCGGGATGTTTCCCAAGGCGGAGGTCGAAGCGCGGCTGACCGCGGAGCTGATCGAGGCAGCTAAAATCGAGGCCGAGATCCGGGAGATCGATATCCCCGCAACACCCGCCGGGCAGCGGGCGATGGAGATCACCATCGACTCCCTCATCGTCGTCGAATTGCTGATCACTGTTGAGCCGATCCTCGGGTTTGAACTGAAGGACGGCGTCGTGCGCGAGGGCGGATACGTCTCCGTCGACAAGGCGTTGGAACACCTCCTGCCGCGCATCGAGACAGAATGGACCAAACGGAAGGGGAAAAAGGCATGAGCGAGCAACAGATCATCCCGACAGAATCGGAAGCCGACCGACAACGGCTTGGCGCGCGCCTGCGAGAAGCGCGAAACTATCTCGGCTTCAAACAGGAAGAAGTGGCGAGCGCGCTCGGCATTCCCCGCACGGCGCTCTCCGATATTGAATCGGGACAACGCAAGGTCGAGGCGATCGAACTTCAACGCCTCGCCAAACTCTATCGTCAGTCCGTAAGTCATTTCCTGGACGATGACGCCGCCGCCGCGCCCTTACCCGCGGATGTCGCCCATCTGGCGCGCCAGGCGGCGAGCATGTCGGAACAGGATCGAGAGGAACTGAGTCGCTTCGCGGAATATCTGCGCACCCGATCCACGAGCCGGGAGAGCTGAGCTTGGCGACCAATTATCGTAGCGCCGTCCTCAATGGGACGATGGCCGCCGCCCGGCTTCACAACCGGTTGGGCACGCGCGGGCAGGTTGAGGCACGTGGCGGGAATATCGACATATTCGGGGTCATCAATGGTCTCGAAATTCCACTCCTCCTCCGTCCCCTGAAAGGATTGCTGGGCGCTTACCTCAATGCGCCGGCACCCGGCATTCTCGTCACAACGGAACGCCGGATGCCGGTGCAGCGCTTCACCGCTGCCCACGAACTAGGCCACTCCCACCTTCTTCACGATCCGAGCCTCGATGACGAAAGTATTCTACGCCGCGCGATGGCCCAGCAAGCGTCGCCGACGCCGCCTTCGGGTCATCTTCAGGAAATCGAAGCCGACTCCTTCGCCATCGAGTTCCTGACGCCGCGCTGGCTCATCAAATGGCACGCGGATCAGCAAAAATGGCGCGCCGCCGATTTTGAGAAACCCGAAACTGTCTACCAACTCGCGCTGCGTCTGGGTGCCAGCTACACGGCGACATGCTGGACCTTGTCCCGCTACAAATTCCTGTCCCCGCCCGAAGCCCGTCGTCTGACCGAGGTCCAACCCAAGCGGCTCAAGGAAGCCTTGCTCGCCGACCATCGACCGACCGACTACCGAGGCGATGTCTGGCGCCTCACCGAACGCGACGCCGGATTGCTGATCGACGGAAGCCGGGACGATCATTTCGTGCTCAATCTCGAAGAGCATAGCGGCGGGGGATACCTCTGGAACATTGACCAGTTGAAAGAGAGTGGGTTCGCCATCGTCCGAGACGACCGCGCCAGCTATGACGACGAAGGGATTGGCGGACATGTCCTACGATCTGTCACGGCCTACACGGACGAACCGCGCCGCGGTCAGGTGACGCTTGATGAACGCCGTCCCTGGCTGCCGGCGGCCCACCCGCTCACCACCTTCACTCTGGAATATGATCTGTCCGGTCCCGAGACCGAAGGACTTTCTCGCGCCGAACGCCGCGCGGCGTTGGAGGCTGTATGAGCGAAGTCGCCGTAGAGTGTGATCTCGGGTCTTTGTTCGGAGACGTCCGCGATCAGGGTGATCGGCCGACATGCCTCGCCTTCGCGGCCAGCGACGCGCACGCCGCTTTGCGCGCCGGGTGGGAACCTCTGTCCTGCGAATACGCTTTCTATCAGGCGCAGCGCCGCAGCAATCGGCCGCCCAAAGTAGGCGCACTCTTGCCGGACATGCTCGACGCTTTGCGCGATGACGGCCAGCCACAGGAGGAAGGGTGGCCCTATCTCCATGCGACGCCTCCCGACGGTGCCGACTGGAGCCCGCCTGAAGATGTTGGTGAAATTTATCGCCGACTCGGCACCGTCCGACCCGAAAGCGTCGACGAAATACTTCAGTCGCTGGATGCGGGAAAGCCAATCATGGTTCTGATGACCTTGTCTCGCTCGTTCTACAGTCCTCCCGAGAGCGGGATCATCAAACCGCAGCCGGACGAACAGCCCATCTTCTCTCTGCGACATGCCGTCGTCGCCATCGGTCACGGTTTAGTCGACGGCGAGCGCGCCATCCTGGTCCGCAACAGCTGGGGGGAAGACTGGGGCCTCCGGGGCTGCGCCTGGCTGACTGAGTCTTTTCTCACACCACGTCTGATGCGCCTTGCCGCGCTTACGGAGGAAATTAATGGCCCTGATGCTCGACAAGCGGCTTGATTGCGCAACCGCCTGGCTCGACGCTGCGACGGCGGTCGACAATCTGCCCGGTCACACCGGGCATACGATCGTTATCGAAATCGATAACCCAACCGCAGGCGCATCGCTTTCGCATCCGATCGTTTCGAAGGTCGACGCCTTTCTCCGAGCGCGCTGCAAATCCGTCGATACAATCGCCAACACGATCTTCCCGGCGGCGCTCTACCGGCGGTACGGCTATCCTGACTTCATTTCCAGGTTTCGGACCAACGTCTTACCCAAGGTTCGGCGCACGGATCGGTGGTCGGGATACTATTTCGACAGGATGACCGGCATTCCGCGTCCGGGCGATGAGCCATTCAATCAACTCGCAGACGTCATCCGCCGAATGGGCGATGCAGGCAATCCGTGTCTTAACAAGTTTGAGATCGTGATCTTCGATCCGCTCAGGGATGTCGATGAGTCGCCCTACGGCGGCCAGTGCCTGAGTCTGTTGAGCTTCAAACTACTGCCGGGAACGCCCAAAAGGGTCTCATTAACTGCGGTCTATCGGAACCACTTTTATATCGAGAAGCTGCTCGGCAACATCATTGGCCTCAGTCGGCTGATCTCCTGCGTAGCCGCCGAAACTGGGCATGACGTCGGCCCGCTCGTCATCCACTCGACGCACGCGGTCATAGATACGCCAGGCAAGTCACCCTTAAACCGCCGGTCATGCGTCACGGAATTACTGGAGCAGTGCCGTCAGGCGGCGGCGGAACCCGCCGAAGCAGCCTGACCTCCCTCCATAAATGACATCTGTTCGGCATCGGCATCCTCATCAATGCCGACGCTATGTGCCGCGCAGACGCCGTTCAGAAAATCGCGCTGGCCACCATAGCTCGGATGGCGTACCCCAATCACTTCAATGTCCACGCCTGATAGGGCTTGCTGGGCGTCCCGCCCGATCGCAATCAGCCGCTTCGGCGCTAGCATCTCAATTAGAGCGTAGAGAAACGGCAGCGAGGAATCGCGTTCAGACCGCGTATGGCATCGATTGGAAAAGTCGTTCTCCGGCTCATGGGGATGAAACGGAAAGACGTTCCAAAGAAAAATCGGCTGATCGATCTTCATCAAGACGCGCCAGATAACCGCCGCTGTTCTCTCTGCGACCACGTCGCCCCTAGTCGGCCTATCCAGCGGCACGCCACCAAACAGCCTCGACATCGACGCGAGGTGCACGTCATCTGTTAGGGCGACACCGGTGCGGCGCCCGCCACGATAACCGAGGTCTCGTGCCACCCAAATCGTGTCAGTCCCCGATTCAAGCGCGGCTTCAAGTAACAAGCGTAGGTTACGCCTCCGCACTTCTGCGGCGTCCGACCGGTCGTGCAGGTGACAGCGATCCGTGTATGGATTGAACACATGCTCATATCGAGCTGAACTCAGGTGACGAACAAAAGTCTGCGGTTTCATTGCGGCAAAAGCTCCCAGGTCATTTTTCGTTGGTTCATATTCAGGTGAAGCCGCGCACGGCGATGCTCTTGCAAAAAGCGGAAGGCACCGTAGCCGGAGAGGATCGCTTCCTCCCAGAGCCAGAGTGGCGCGTCGGAGACTTCATAGGGCCCAACAAACTGCCGGATGCTTGTCAGCATTTCCAGCGACAGGCCACCCGCTTCCATACCGGCGAACCAGTCTAGCTTGCGCGCAAACTCGAAGATCCAGGCCGAGACGCCTTCTTCCGTAAGTATTGCGCGAGCGCCGTCTTCACCATCGTCTAGCGCTGGAACGCTCTTGCGTTTCAGTCGGAACAAAGCACGCGTTACCGGTGACCATGTCAGGATCGACGCATAGGCGTAGTGAAAGACGTCATGAAAGCGATAGTCGTCCGCCTCAACAGCGTTGTCGGTTAGCCGATCGCCTATATTGATCTCGTTGCAGCGCTGATAGACATAGGTCTTCCCACCGACCTCGCGCTCAAAGATATCTACTGTCAGTACCCTTGGAATCTGTTCCGACGGATCGATAGCTTCATCGAAGGGTCGAGGGTAGATTTTCTCTTTGGGCCAACGGTTTGCCGTCTTGTCGAGATTGTGGCGCGCCGCACCGTTCAGGCTGACGCTCGCCTCGTCGGCGGCCTTGACCAATGTTTGAAAAATTTCCGTTAATACGGCTTTCAGCGCGGGCCGATCGGTCGCGAACTTGCCCGATTGAAAGCCGGTGATCAATGCACCAACCGCGCCTGCCAAGTGCAGCAACGTCGTTTCGAATGACGGCGTCGGTTCGTCGTTCGCCGCTGGCAGATCCGGCTGGGTCATGGTGAAATCGAGCAGGGATTTGTCCTCTGCGGGTACAATCGTTTCGGCCGCGATTTCCGCTAATGACGTCCCCGCCCGTGCGGCGAACACGGTGAAGTACCAGAGTACGTCGCCTAGCTCTTCCTCGACCGCTTCCGCATACCCAAGATAGGCGATCTTATCGCGCTGCTTCTTTTTTACTTCGGAGAGCAACGAGCCAACCTCGCCGAACAGACCGAGCAACAAGAATGTCTGAGACTTATCATCAGTGCCCTGATCGGTTCGAAGCGCACCGGCCTGATAGTCCGTAAGCGTCAGGGGTTTGTCGGATGTCTCGATCATGATTTCGACTTCCGTCGGTCCGCAATCTCGGTGGCGGGGACTTTGACTCCGTACTCTGCGAGCGCTTTCAGAACATATGTTCGCAACGGCTCACCGGCCCTGGCTGCCTTTATCGCCAGATCCTTTTTAGTAGCTGCTGGTATCTGCACCTGCAGCATTTCGTCGGTGCGCCTAGGCTTTACCATCGTTGCTCATCCCATCCTCCGGGATTCGGTAGTGTGATTTCATGAAGTTCTCAATTGCCTATCTTTCTAAATTTATGATGTTTCACATGCGTATCCGGCGTTTGAGTAAATACGTCCGGCTACCCCACCCTCGGATCAGCAGCATAGACAGCCATGCTCTCCGGGATGATGTTCGGCTTGCGGCTTTCGCCTGCAGCCCAGGCGTCGATCATGTCGGCCCATTCCTGCATCATGTGGCGGCGCTGGTCGGCATATTCCGCCTTGTTGTAGACCCCGCGCGATGAACGCCGGTCCTCATGGGCGAGGCTCTTCTCGATCCAGTCGCGATTGAAACCAAGCTCGTTCAGGAGCGTCGATCCGGTGCGCCGCAGGTCATGGACCGTGAAAGGCTCCAGCGGAAGCTCCATCTCGCTTGCCAGCTTGTGGGCGCTGTCGGTGATCCGGTTGAAGGTCGCATTCGATATCGGGCGAAACGTGTCATAGCGCGACGGGAAGACGTATTTCGATCCGCCTGCGCAGGTCTTCAGCGCCACCAGAATGTCGAGCGCCTGGTTCGACAGATAGACATTATGGTCGAGACCCGTCTTCATCCGCTTCTTCGGGATGGTCCAGACCGCATCCTGGAAACTGACCTCGTCCCAGGTCGCATGGGCAACCTCGGTTTTGCGCTTCATCGTCAGCAGGATGAATTTCACGCCGAGCTTCAGCGTCGGATTGGCGGTGATCTCTTCGAGAACGCGATAGAGGACCCGGATCTCCAGCGGCGTAAGCGATCGGTCGCGGGGCCGGACACGCGCGATCGATCGGGGATCGACTTCCTCGGCGGGATTCTCGACGCGGATGCCGTGCAGGTTCGCGAAGGCGTAGATGAGCTTGATGAACTCTCGGGCGTGGAGCGCCGTTGAGGGCGCGCCCCGCTTCTTGATCTTGTCGCAGAGTTGACGGACGTCCTCGCTCGTCACTTCGCGCAAAGTGTAATTGCCCAGCGCCGGGATCAGATCACGGTCGACGATGTGTCGGCGCATGTCGCGGGTTGAGTCCGACATTTCGCTCTCGGTCAGCCAGCGCTGGGCCAACTCCCCGAACGAGCCCTCTGCTTTCGCCTTTCCTTTCGCACGCTTCTTCTCTTTGGCCGGCGAGATGCCTTCGTCCACCTGCTTCTTCGCGTCTATGAGCCGCTCCCGCGCGACGGCCAAAGAGATACCAAAGCGCCCATAACGCCCAATGGTCAGCGTCTCCCGGCGGCCATTCACACGGTAGTCGTAGCGAAAAATCTTGCTCCCCGCAGGCGTCACCGCGACGTACAGGCCATCGCGATCAGCCACCTTGTAGATTTTATCCTTCGGTTTCAATGACTTGATCGCAATATCCGTCAGCACAAACTGCCTCCTTCCCACCAAAAATACCGTCAGACCGAAATGGCCATTTTTCGACAAGAAAACACTTGTTTTTCAATGCGTTATGCCGAAAAAATACCGTCAGGCCGCCAGAATGGGCTGACGGTATTTTGACTTTAGGCAGGAAGAGGCAATTTGTATACCGTCAGGCGATACCGTCAGAATGTTCCGTTGGCCCGCGATAGAGGGCGATAGACACCGAACGAAAATCGGTATCAAGCTATTGTATTTGTTGAATTTATTGATCGTTCGCGATAGTCCGCGAGAGACGCGGAATCATTCCCACTCAATTGTGCCGGGGGGCTTGCTGGTGACGTCGTAGACGACCCGGTTCACGCCCTTCACTTCATTGATGATTCGCGTGGCGACGCGGCCAAGGAAGGCGTGATCGTAAGGGTAGTAGTCTGCAGTCATGCCATCGGTCGATGTAACCGCACGCAGGGCCAGCACCGCCTCATATGTGCGGACATCTCCCATGACGCCAACCGTATTGACCGGCAGCAGGACAGAGAAAGCCTGCCAGATTTCATCGTAGAGGCCAGCAGCCTTGATTTCCTCGATGTAGATCGCGTCGGCCTTGCGCAGCGTGTCAGCCTTCTCGCGGGTGATCTCACCAGGGATTCGAATAGCAAGACCGGGCCCCGGAAACGGATGTCGACCGACAAAGGCCTCGGGCAGTCCCAGTTCTCGGCCAAGCGCCCTCACCTCATCCTTGAAGAGATCCCGCAATGGCTCCACCAGCTTCATGTTCATCCGCTCGGGCAGACCGCCTACATTGTGATGGGACTTGATCGTGTGGCTCGGCCCGCCGGTCGGCGATACGCTCTCGATGACATCGGGATACAGCGTTCCCTGGGCCAGAAAATCTGCGCCGCCAATCTTCTTCGCCTCAGCTTCGAACACATCAATGAACAGCCTGCCGATGGTCTTGCGCTTCTGTTCCGGATCGCTGACGCCGGCGAGTTCCCCGAGGAACAGGTCGGACGCATCCACATGCACGAGCGGGATATTGTAATGGTCGCGGAACAGGCCCACGACTTCCTCACTCTCATTGAGGCGCATCAGACCATGGTCGACATATACGCAGGTCAGCTGGTCGCCGATCGCCTCATGGATCAGCACGGCGGCTACCGAGCTATCCACCCCGCCAGAGAGACCGCAGATCACCTTCCCTTCGCCCACCTGCGCGCGGATCTTGTCGATCGCTTCGGCGCGGTAGGCAGCCATGGTCCAGTCGCCCTTGAGCCCGGCGACGCCATGGATGAAGTTGCGGAGGAGCTGCTTGCCATTCGTCGTGTGCACGACTTCCGGATGGAACTGCGTGCCGTAGAAGCGCCGCTCCGGGTCTGCAATGATCGCATAGGGCGCACCTGGTGACTTTGCGATGACCCCGAAGCCGGGCGCCATCTCGGCGACATGATCGCCATGACTCATCCAAACCTGCTCATGTTCGCCATTCTCAAGAAGGCCACTGAGGAATGGATCGTCGACAACCTTCTCGATGAAGGCGCGGCCAAACTCGCGGCTCGTTCCGCCTTCGACGCGGCCCCCAAGCTGGTGCATCATGACTTGCTGGCCATAGCAAATTCCCAGCACCGGCACGCCAAAGTCAAACACAGCCTGATCCGCCATCGGCGCATCATCCCAGTAGACGCTCGCCGGGCCACCGGACAGGATGACGGCTTTGGGATTGAACGCCTGGAGCAGGTCTCTGTCTACCTTGTTGAAGGGGTGGATCTCGCAATAGACCCCCAATTCCCTCAGCCGTCTGGCAATGAGCTGCGTGACCTGACTTCCAAAATCGACAATCAGGACGTGTTCGTGTTTGTCTGCGACAGAATCGGGTTTGCTGGCCATGCAGCCTCCTAACCGCTAATCGGTTGGGCTGGAAGAGCCGTTTATGTAGAGAATTGCCCATATGGACGACCAACTCGCGCAGGCCAGACAGTACGCCGCTGCAGGCATGGCAGCCCTGAGCAAGTCCGATGGCGCACAAGCAAACGCAGCATTCCTGAAAGCGATCGAACTGGGCTGGCCCGGAAGCGATGTCTGGATTACCCTGTCGATAGCGAAATCGCTGCTCGGAGACATGCCAGCCCGCCTCAGCGCGCTCGAGAAGGCATTGGAAATCGATCCCTCAAGCGCCCGTGCCAACCTCCACTACGGGCAGGCCCTTGTCGGCGCTGGCCGCAATGCGGACGCAAAGGTCGCGTTCGGTCGGGGCCTAGAAGCGTTCGCAATCCTTGCGACACGCTCGGCAGAGATGGAGCAACTGGCACACGCTGCGAGGGATTTTCTTGGCGATTCGGCCCCATCCACCCTTCACCCGCTGGACAAGTTTGCAGACGAACATGGAGTTCGCGGCGATGAGGAAGACGAACTGTTCAAACTATCGCTCGACATTCTCGCTGGCCGTGCTCAGCCTTTCACGTCCAGACCGACACGTTATTATTATCCAGGGCTGCCCGACCGACAGTTCCACCCGGCATCGCAATTTGCCTGGACAAACACCCTCGCGGCCAGGACGCCGGAAATTCGGGCAGAACTGCAAGCCTTGCTGCAACGTCAGAAAGAAGAGACAACCCGGTTTTCCCCATATGTTGAAAGCGGTGGCCGGGAAGGCTCTGGCGTCTCACACCCACTGCTCGACAATCCGGAATGGAGCGCCTTCTATCTGATCAAGCAGGGCCAACCGATTGAGGAGAATATTGCGCAATGCCCGCGCACGCATGCAGCAATCAAGGCCATCGGCGAGGACGCTGAACCTGCTCCGGCCCCGTCCGTGCTATTCTCTCTGCTCAAGCCTGGAGCCAGCATTCCCCCGCACCACGGTATGCTGAACACCCGGCTGATCTGTCACTTGCCGATAATCCTGCCGGGTCAGTGTAGCCTGCGCGTCGGCAACGACACACGCGAGTGGAAGGACGGCGAGGTCTTCATTTTCGATGACACCATCGAACATGAAGCCTGGAACAGGAGTGAACAGCCCCGTTACATTCTAATTTTCGAAATCTGGCGTCCCGAACTTTCTCATCGACAGAGGAACCTCGTAACGAAACTCTTCAGCACCTTTGGCGGACCAACAGACAAAACCTGATCAGGCCGAATGCAGCAGAGTATTTCAGCAGCAACTTCTCACTTCCTTATTTTTTATCGTATACGGAATA
>Ga0310345_10001953_pt1 | contig 21699 bp, 11 predicted proteins | sample HC15DNA20500_MG_FD_204667 | JGI IMG/M metagenome (GOLD analysis project Ga0310345, IMG submission 204667) | Marine microbial communities from station ALOHA, North Pacific Subtropical Gyre - HC15-DNA-20-500_MG | ecosystem: Environmental > Aquatic > Marine > Oceanic | place: Pacific Ocean: North...
GTTCCACCTTTTCCTCGTATAACTCTATCATCTGGATTTTTTGATAAACTTTCATAAAGTTTCATATAATTAGCATATCCAGGATTTTTCCCTACTGGCGTTTCTGTATATTTGAGCTCACTATCTTCTCCCCACTCTACTTTCTCTATTGGAAATTCATGATCAATTAACAATTTCTTATTAAGAGAACCTATTACACCTACATCTTCAGCACTCATAACTGTATTAATTCCGAGCATGTTTTTCATTGATGAAACTGCAAAATCATTATTTAAATTGAAAAAATTAAAAAATCTAGATAACCCATCTGTTATTAGGCTCTCCACCTTTTCTGATTTATTCCGTTCGTTGTCATCATCGTCATCTCTTTTCTTCAGATAAGTAGGAAATGCTTTATTATTTAATCTAGGCATTCCATTAATAGTTGTATTCCATCCTGACGGTGTTATTTCATGCTCTATATTAGTTGCTTGAAATAATAATGGGTATTGACCAATAGCCGTTCCTTCAGTTCTTTTTTCAAATGCTTTTGGTAAATATTTTGTAATATAAGAATTTCCAGGAAAAATTCCCGCAGTACCATCGATAGTTAATCCTAAACTCATCAATCCATTCAACGCATTAAAATTTTGTGATACTTGTGTACGCTGATCAAATTCAAGCTCATATTCCATTCGCTTTCTATAATTCATACTTCGCCTAATTCCTGGTATACTTAATGGATTACCTAATTCTCCTGATGTATTATACCAAGTAATTCCTGGATTAATATCCCACACATCCTTGGACTTTCTTGTACTGCCAGTTGCTGTTTCAGTTACTTCATAAGCTTCTATAGATGGTTCATCTACCCCAGTAGATGCTAAAATAGATTTATATACATTAGATAATTTCTTATAAAAATCACCTGAATGTTCATACTTAATCATACCTCTTTCATCTATCCCATTACCAGAACTCACTAAATTTTTTGATTCAAATAATGGCCTCATATTTGATTTATTACCCAATGATAGTGATGCATCCCGCGGATCTTCACCAGTTTCATCTAACTTCAAAAATTTTGCTAACTTTTGAACCTTTAAAGAACCTATACTCTTATCAATATTAAACTTATTAGCATCATGCTCATTACCAGCATATAAAGCTGTAATAGCCATAGAATCTGGAATAGTAACTTTTAAATCCTGTGATTTTACAATTGATTCTTTTTCCCACGCTGGAAACTCATATACCTGCATCTTAGTAGCTATATCCTTTATATCATCAATGTTAATTTCTGGTTTTTTAAATAGACCTAAATCATAAAGTAAATTATTATCAACTATACCAACCATTCCTTCATCTCTACCTGGTTGCATTTCAAAATCATGTATTGGACCAAAATTTCTTCTTAATATATGAAAAAAGTTTTCCATTCCTTCTCGTAAACTCCCAATATTTAAAAATGCCTCTCTTAAAACAGTTACCTCAACAAGTAAATTTCTAATGTATCCCATTTTTGTCTCTGGAGTAGAATCTACACCTTCGTTTTCATTCTCTCTCACCTCTACTGGCGCTACTGTCGCATTTCCAATACCGTCTACTAAAATATTTCCTAATTTACCATATAATTGAGCATTATATTTTTGTCCTACAGTAAGACTAGGTACCTCACTTAACAAATCTAATGTTTTACATCTATCTGGAATTATTATCTCATTAACATTTGTAGTTTTAAGATTACTAGGTAACGCAATTTTATTAGACTCATATTCATCAGGAATAATTTTACCAGAAGAACGTTCAACTTTCGGTTCTACTGATTTAAAAACAGATACTGGCTTACCTATTGGAGACGGAGTTTTTTCATCAGGTTCAGTATCAAGGCTTTCAAATCCTAAATATTTTGTTATTATATTATCTTCAAACCAACCCCATCTTACCCAAGTTTTTGGTAAAGTACCTTCCATAAAACCTTCCAAAAACTCGAGCGGATCAGATTCACCATTTTTCTTTTTCTCTCTATCTTTCCGATAGAGATCTCTATCTTTACCCCAACTTTGTGCAGATTCTTCTCCTTTAACCGTTTCAGATGCATCAAAAAATCCTTGACCCATTGTTTCTTTTCCACGTTGATCTAATTTTTTTCCTGAGAACATTTTTTCACAAAACTTTTGAGCAGGTACAGTAAAAGGTGCATCTGCATCCCAAATAAAACCTGTTAAAGCTTGTATTGTACTTCCTTGTATATAAGCAACAAAAATAGTTTCTGCAATTTTAGTCGGCTCCTCTACTTCATCATCTTCTTCATTTATATCACGTCTGTATATATCCCCTCTAGTTGTTGGTACGGCAGACTTGCTAACTTCTTCATCTTGACTATCAACACCATTTACTACTTTTTCATATTCCAGTGCACGATCATAAATGTCTTGAAAAACTTTACTACTACCTTTCAAAGATGGGTTGTTATCGGAATTTAAAATCGGTTCAGTTGATGGATTAAGGCTAAGATCAATAGGAACTGTTGAAGTGTAGTTATAATAAATATCTGTCATACTAGTAGTTTGATATCCTGGTATTTCTCCAGTTCTCATTTTAACCAATGTACCTGCCACTCGTCTAAAATCAATGGGACCATAATCTATAATACTAATTTCCGAAACAGTAGTTCCGTACGGTGGTGATGGACTATAACCAATTTTTTTAAATATTTCTTCTTTTCTATTACCTGAATATTTAAGAACCTCTATTATACCGCCATATTCCTTTATCCCTGGTGCAAGGTTTTTCCAGCGATTTTCTACATCTTCAAAATATTGTTCTAATTCGGCATCAAAATCATTAAGTGAATTTAAAAAGTAATATATTCCCCTATATGTATATGTGATATTTCCAAATTCATCTCTAGACTCTGTACCTTCAGGTACATATTGACCCCCATCCACCAAACTCAACATTTTTTCAATATCCGACTGTCTAGAAACTATAAACTGTTTTGCATACTCTGGCTTATCAAAAACCCCATATATCTGATTTGTGTAATAACTATAATAATATTTTTCACCAGTGTCTTCATCTAAAAATTCTATCCATTCTGGTAAACTTAAAGTTTTGGCTGAAGTTTTAAATCCTTTTATAACTTCGTCCAAAGGTTTACCCATACCCGCATTACTTTTTAAATACCAATTAGAAAACGCATTTGTACTTTTTTCCAAATTTACATTTGCTTCTAGTTGTTTTGTTTCTTTATTTGTTATAACTTTTAATACATTTTCTCGTATTTCTTCTGGGTTATACGTAACGTAATTATTTATAACACTGTATGTTAAAATTTCAGGCAAGTTATCAATAACATGATAAAAATTCGTATGAGGTACATCAGTAGCTTTTTCATCTTCTACATGCAACTCATGTTGTAAAATTTGAGATGGTGATTCTTCTCTATTAACTTTATTATCTAATAAACTCATACCTATAGTTGTAATTACTATAGTACAATCAAATCCACCATCACTTCTTAAACTATAATCAAAATTTTTAATTGTACCTAATACATACTCGTAATCACCTTTTAGATCAAGTACAGCTTTTTCATAATTTTCAGCACTATTGGTTTTTAACTGATCTATAGATGATATATCTGATATAGCAGATATTCCTATATTATGATATGCAGTTATAATTTGACTACCCAATGTATTAGAAAAATCATATGCTGAACCTTCCTTATCCGAGTTCCATCCAAATTCAAGTAAAACTTCACCTCCTACTCTAAGAAAATGTGGAGATAATCTATCTAGATCTTCTAATGAAAAAATAGTAAATTGTACAGTAGCATCTCGTCTAGACCTTAAAGTTCCTTCATATTTAGTTGAAATTGATTTTATTCCAGAAATAGGTTTTAGAAGTGAAGATTGACCGTAAATACCCTCAAATGAAGATCTCATTAAAGGTTGATTAGCAACATCTTCCACATCTCCTGGTTCTTGATTTAACTCACCTGCTCCAATAATTGCCAATCTATATTTTTCATCAGTAGCAGATTCTATAACTGATAATGATATTAAATGTGCCCACGTAGTTCTATTAAAAAATTGAACCATCTCAGGGTCAGTTACAGTAGTTCCTGCAGTAGTACCAACAGTACTTTTACGTGAAAACGATTTTTGCTTCTGTAAAAGCTTCTTTCGTATTTCTATATCTATTGGTCTTAAAGCAAAATTAGACATCTTAATTAAAACAATATATTTTCAGATTCTAAGTCCATCATTATACTTTTTATATCTTGTGGAACCCTAATCTGTTTTTCACTATCTAAGTAAACAGAACCATTATGAATATTATTAGCTTGCGCTATTATCCACCAAAGTGATTGATCTCCATAAAATCTATAAGCAACATGTTCACACCTTTCCATATCTGTTGGCTTTATAAAAATATCACTATCTCGAAGTGGAATTTTAGGATATATAGTAGGCTTTAAAACTCTTTGTTTTAATTTTTCATTCCTCTTTTTACTTGTATGTTTGTATCTATCCATTAGATATTAAAACTTCAGTTCCCCCAGGCCTGCTTGCAATCCTTTTTCGAAAACGTTTTTGTGTCCGAATTTATCAAAAGCATTTCCCATCTGACCCACCATACCTTCCAAAGTTAATTTACTTGTATTTTTGGATTTAGGAGCTTTTAACTGTAAAAGCTTTCCCCCTTTTTCTGGCAAGTTTTTACCAATATATTTAAAATCACAACTTACATTTATATATTTTGGGAATTGTAATCCATCCTGCATCTCCCAAGTACTAGCTTCTTCAACAGTATAACTAAGACTGTTTAAAAATCCAGGTGAATCATTTAAAATATCCCCTATGGTTAACTGTATAAACGGAGCAACCATCCGATTACCATTATTAGGATCATACTTTGGATAACATAATGACATTAAATAATTTAACTTTTCTATCAAAGTAGGTAACTCAACTTTTGATTTAGGGTATATAGCAAAATTAAAACTTATATTTCTTTCTGCCCCATTATAAACATAAACTTTATCAGCCCTACCAATATACTGTTCTCCAGTCCACTCTGGAGTTATATTATCATTTATACCAGATAAAATTGCTCTAAATACTAAATAGTTTCCATTTACTACATCTTTAAATCTAAATTTGATAAAATCTTTTACTGTCGATGTACTACCTGGAGCACTATATGTATTTGGGTCTTGATCCGATATCGGCCAGAGATTTACTTTATCTACTCTAGAACTTTTATGAGTTGAAGTTAATCCAAGACCATAATCCGTGCTGCTTCCTGGTCCAGCTATATCTGTAGGAGAATCTGATAACCCCTGATTTCCAATTTGATCTACAATACGTTTTCCTACAGTATGAACTGGTTGACCTTTACCAAGACTTTCATCCTTAGCGTCTTCTGACCACCTATTAACATTATCTGGGGTAACACCTGTAGGATCATCTAAATTTTGTGATACACCACCTGAACGTAAAGTACCCGTTTTGTCTAAAGTCCCATATCTATACTTATCTTTACCTAATTTTGAATAATCTAATGAAGCATATCTACTTTTACCACCACCTTTATTTTCACCAACATTTACTTTTTCACCTTCTGGATATAACTTTTTTTGTGATTTTACATATTGTGTGGGTGGACTAGGTACTCCATGTCTTTCACCAGTCACAGCCATTACTAAATCATCTCTAAAATCTTCAGCCGTATCTATAATTTCTGCTTTAATATTATTAGCAATGCTTCCAACTACTCCCTTAACAAAACCTCCAAATTTCATATCACTTTCAGCTTCTGCTTTTGCGGATGTAAATTTACCACCTTGTTCTTCTACAAATCTAGTTAGACTCCATTGATATAACTTATTACCTTTATTCCTTCTACCCTCTTCTTTAGCTCCTTCTCCCCCTTGGCCAAGCAACCCCATAACGGTATCTGTATTAAAAGAACCACCAATTGTATCATCTCTATTAAAATCATATCCCTCAAATCTCTCATAAACACCATATCTTGATGGTGATAATCCTTGTAACTCATTCAAAGTATCAACAAATGAACTTTTAATTGAAGATACATTAAAAGATCTCGGTACTTTAAAAAATGTAGTTCTCCCACCTGCTGCAAATATAAGTGGATTTAACATTCTTGTATTTGGATTTGGACTTGATAGTTGTGCAAAAGCTTGTCTGGACAATAATAACTTAGGATCACTTTTAAGAGCACTTAAACTACTCCAAAGTAATTGCAAATCAGAAATCATTCTTAACGCAGGTAAATTTTTAGATGCAGCTCGTCCAGCTGGTGATATTCCCCATTCGTAATCAAATGGTCTCTCTCTATTTCTCATTAAATCTTCATAACCAGTAAAATCTTCTCCTATTGATTCTATATATCTATCAGCAATAGCCGAGTCAGCTAAACTTAATCCCAAATGCTCTAATGGACCTAAATGAAATGCAGCTGGATATCTCCTACTCGCGTTTAATAAGAATGTTCCTGCATTTGGTGGGTAGAATCGTCTTGTATCTTGTATTGGAATTGATAATGTGTTAGGTATCCAACTATCATTAGGTAATGTATAATTTGCTATAGTTACATTCATATTATTGAGAGATACAGTATTACCCTCCGACATAAACATAGTATCAGTCATATTAGGTGTAAATCCCTTTGGATGCCCCCCAGGTGATATAAATCCTCTACCTTGTGGAATACCATCCATATAGTCTGCAAAATCTATATTACCCAAACCAAGTCCTAAAGTATCTGGGTATGTATAAGAGTTATCTTCGATTCCTACAAACTTACTTTCTCTAAACATCATATTTTTAGTAAAACCAACTGCATCTGTATCTGGAAATCTATTTTGTATACCTAAACTTGTAAATTGTTCAGGATATGTATATGTATTTTCATTAATACCTACAAACTTAGTTTCTCCTAATTGTAAATTTTTACTAAATCCTTGTGCAAAAGTATTATTAATATAATCTACTGATAATAACTCTTTTTTATGTACAGTTGTTGGATCTGTATTATGTCGTTCTTCCAACGTACTTTTAATATACTCTGTAATCTTTGGTCTGTCTAAGTCTACTAATGCCATTATCCTAACTCCTGTATACCTCTGTATACTTGTTTAAGTAAATGTTCAATAGCAGAGTTCCCTCTTTTAGTTTCTGCCAATACTTCATCATTCTTAAGATCTTCTCTATGAATAATTGTCTCACCAGCATGACCTAACGCAGCCCCACTCTGTATAGTTGCCCCCGTTCCAGGTGATAATCCTTTAAATGAAGGTATTTCAGGTAATATTCCTGTAGCTCCACCTAACATTCCAAGAGATGCTCCACCAAGAGCTCCTAGAGCCCCAATACCTAACGCGGCCGCTCCTGAAAATGGTAAAGTAAAAAATGCGAGTGCCCCCAGTATTACCGCTCCAATACCCATCCACCATTTTGTACTAGCAGCCATTGATTTTTTAGCCTTTGCACCAGATTTTTCTTGTTCCGTAGCTATTTTAGCTAAATTTGTAACATCAGTTCCTATTGCCTTACTTAACAATTCTCTTTCTATTCTGTTCATTTTATTAAATTCAGCTTCACCACCAACCTGTTTTTGAATTTCTGCAAGCAATAGATGATCTTTTCCAGCTAATACAAGTTGTCTTGCTCTATCAAAATTCATATTTTTACCAAGAACCGCGTTAGCTTCGAACTGTGCATTTATAGAACCTTCTATATCTAATAAATGTGTCGCTATCTGATCCACAATACCCAAATTTACTCCAAGTTCTTTAGCAGCTATTGCAGTATCCATAACATTTTTACCACCATCTTTCGCGGACTTTGCAAAATATTCCATATTTTGAGATATTTCTTCAAATAATTTTACTGGAAGTACTCCAGCTGTTCTAGCAGCTTCTGCTGCTTGATTTTGGATATTTATTAATTGCTCACTAGTCTGACCAGATATTGCAGTTTGAATCCTTAATATTTTTACTGATTGATCTGCTTGAACTCCATAAAAGAATTTTTGTTTTTTAAGTGCCCAAGCAGTTTTAGCATTAACATCATTAATATTTCCAAATTCTTCCGCCGTAGCTTCAACATATTTTTTATTAATTAATAATGCTGGACCTAACTTTTGTGCTTGTCCTACTGAAAGACCTGTTTCAAATGCAAATTTTGTAGCAGAAATAGCCATTGATCCAAGTAACAGAGCTCCGGCCGCCAGCGCGCCCCATATTCCACCTTTACCTAGCAATTTACCTATATGGGTAAGTCCAGTACCTACACCTCCAACACTCTTTGTTGCGTTCTTACCCCAATCTCTCCATGCGAAAGACATATCCTTTGAATGAGCTCCTGTTCCTTTAAAAGAATGTTCAAAATCGTTCCAACCTTTATATAAAGGTGTTAATGATTTTGCAAAGGGACCAGATATACTACCTTTTAGTCCTTTAAAGGTTTTTGATATTGATTTTCTAAAAACTTTAAATGGTTTCTTGCCAGAACTGAAAGCCTCAACAGCACCAGAAGTACTACCCTCTACAAATCCCGCTCCTACCATACCAGAAATACCGTCTGAAATTGCTTTACCTGTTGAACCTCCTACTGCAAATTGATTTCTAAAACCACTTACTAAATTTTTTCCTATATCATCAAAACTTATTGCATCTGCTATAAAATCTCCTATGATTGGAAGTCCCCGAATAGTTGACTCTAATGAACTTACCATTTTTTGTATAGAATTTGCTCCAGCATTTACAACATTATTATAACGTTTTTGATAATTTTGAATCTGTTGCATCTGTTTATATCTTTTTTCTAAACCAGTATTTCCTGATTTTATAGCTTTATTTATCTCTTTACCAATATCTGAAAAAGAAACATTCGCTTCATGTATCTTTCCTGTATTAGTAAGAACACTTTTTGATATATTTACATAATCTTTATGTGCTTTATTAAGATCATTACTTGCATCTGCAGCCTTATATATAGATACATTTATTTGTTCCCAAAGTTGAGATATTCCTCTAAGATATTTAGGTTGCTCTTGCTTTAGTTTCTTAAACGCTTCGTATTCTTCTTGTTGATTGAATTTATCCGCCATTGATTTTATCTTAGTTTATTAAAGTGATATATGACATATCACCAGGTTTAAATTAAATTCCAAATATTATAATGGATGAGTTTTCATCCATTTATCAAGTTCAGGATCTTCTTTTCTTTGCTTTTCAATATGTGCTTTCATCTCTTGTCCAATTTTATTGGCAGCCCGTAAATGTTTATTCATAACTGGATCTCTTGATAAAGCTTTTAAAACTTTTGAAGATTTCTTTTTTACTATTGCTTTAAAAAGACTTCCAAGAAATTCTGTAATTATTTTATTTTCTTTTACTATATACTTAGCCAAGATTGACTCCTAAAAACTTAAATTGTGGGATTCGTATATAAATATACAGATAATCATTTTTTAATTTTAGGAAAGTTTGGTTTTGGGGATTTTCTTTGTGCTTTTTTTACAGCTTCATTTTCTTCTTTATAAGCCTTTTCTAATCTCTGAATATACCACCTTCTTAAATAAACTGGCATATTATAGACTTCTTCAAAAGTAAAAGAACCTCTAGAATTAAATGATAGTTGAAATATTTGTTCGTGAATTTGAAGTTTATACTCTGGAGGAAGGCCAAAAAAACTGAACCGTCATTGGGACGGTTATTTCTACCTCCTCCCCATCTATATCAACTGATATTTCTAAATCGATATCTGGGGTACTGTCCGCAATATACTCTCTAAATGCTAAACTGTCTACTGCAAAAAATTCATTATCTACAAAGTTATTAATAACTTGCTTTTCTGTACTACCTTCTACTTCAACTATCATAGATTTTAACCTAGTAGTAAGAGTTCTATCTATATCACTAATCTTACTTAATGATTTAGCTTGTCTATCTATATCATCAACATCACCACTTGTTAAAAGTTTATATTTTATAACTCTTTTAGAAGTTGGTAAAGTAAATTCAAATGCATTTTTTCCTTTAGGCATTTTACTGAAATCTACTGATACATCCTTTAATGTAGTTAAATCTAAAGTATGTGTTGTAGGCTCACCTGTAACAGGCGATATAACTTCAAACTCATATTCTTTACCATAAGCTAATACTCTAGCAGCTATCAATAAAGCATTCTTATCACCAATCAGTAAATCTGATACTTTGATATTTTTATCAACTATCAAATTAGCTAAAAGTACATCTAAAACTACACCTTTAGCAATAAGATTCTGTGATGTCAAAACATCCTCATCTTTAGCTGTCATGTATTTAAGTTCGACCGTTCCACTAGATAGCGGACTTTTTTCAGGATAAAAGTATCCTTTTGACGGAAGGTCGATAATTTCCGTCGGAAACTTAGTTTCAGGCATATTATTCTCCTTAATAAGACGTATAACTAATTGTAAATATAACTAAATTTTCTTAAATAAAATTATTTTTTGCCAGGTTTTGGTAATGAGTCCCAAAGCGGTTTCAACACTGCATCAAAAATAACATCGTCTTTCTTAGAAGGCGAAAGTTTAACTATTTTTTCTAAAGTGTAAAAAGCCAAAAGACACCATTCCCAATTTTCTACTACCCATTCACTCATTTTTATTCTCCGTTTTAATTCTAATTAGAATTGTAAGATTGCATAATCATAACGCAAACTTAATTCAATATCTACTGGATCATTTGATGCAAAGTCTAAATCATTAAAATTAGCATCTTGAACCCAAGCACCTTTTAATGTCCATTCTTCAACTACATCACCAACTGGACCTAATAAATTAAATGTAACATCCTTTTTATAAAAGTCTGAGTATCCATCTCTACCTGTTACGGATTCATGAGATAACCGAATCCATTCCATAACTGATTGTGCTGCTGACGGAACTATAGGATCATATAAAGTTAATGCCAATGGTTGCCATTCCCCTTTTCCTTTAACATATCTCTTTACATTAATATGATCTAAAACTATTTCTTCAAAAGTAATTTGTGGTCTATTTGCTGTTTTTATCAAATAAGCTGGAATAGACTCAATGTACATCACAAACCGATTTTTAGTCTTCGGCTCAAATGGTGTAAACATTATCTCGGTTGCGTCAATTAACTCAGGCATTTTCTAATCTCCTAATGAAATTTCTTTTTTCAGTAATAAATATAAGAGTTATCAAAAATTGTGCATATATTAATATTATACTTTAGAAGTTTTTTTGAAGTTTTTATGTAAACAAAAAACCCCAGTAAAAACTGGGGTTCTTTGACTCATATTTGAGATATTTTACTACTCTGGAAACGCTGCTCCAGTTGGTTGAACAACAAAATCAAGTACAATGAACTCTGCAGTTCTTGTAGGTTGAATAAAGATTTGTCCAACTAATCTATTTCTATCTATCTCATCAGGTGTGTTATTACTATCATCCATCACTACCCTAAATGCACTCAAACCACTATTGGATTGAACACTTTCAAGATATGGATTAACAACATTCAAGAAACGATTTCTTGTAGCGGTTGTATTCTGCTCAAACACTAAGAATCTAGATGTAGAAGCAATAAACTTCTTCAAATTAATCAACAATCTACGAACATTAATCCTATCAAGTGCTGAAGGCTTGGCCTGTAATGTTTTCTGTCCAAATACCGTTACACCTTGACCTGGGAATGTTGCAATTGGATTAACTCTATTTTCATAAAGTTTATCACGTTCAGAGTGTGTTAATCTTGTTTTAGCTTCTGTCGCAATAGTTAAACCACCACGATTCAAACCAGCGGGTGCAAACCATTCTTGACCAATCTGATCATTGAATGAAAATACACCAGTTAATGCCACTGAAGGTGGTACCCAAACAGGAGTATTATCACTTGAATCTAAAATCTTGACCCAAGGGTAATATACACCTGAATAATTAGTATCTAATGATTTAACACCATCTACTGACTGTTGTATTGTATCTCCCCAATGAAATCCATCCATGATATAAAAAGCATCTGCTCTAGCTTCAATTTTTGAAATTGCATATTCTGTTACTGAATTATGACAATTACTACCATCTTGACTATGTAGAACTCCTGGTATCACTAATAAATTTATATCAATTTCGTCAGGATTGGATATTGCATCTATGGCTCTTTTATAAGATTTTGAACCACTAGCATTAGCTCCACTACAATCAAATCCCATTGTATTTGTATTACTAGTAGCATTACCAGTTTGAGCTACTGTTTTGGGATCATTTCCATCAAATCCGAATTGAAATGGTACTGCAAACTTTCTTTGTGCAATATCTGACAATGCCAATGTCACTAATTCATCATTAGCTGAAAATGTATCTACACTCAATATAGTACCTGCATTATCATGTCCATATACATTATTCAAACTAAATATATCATTATCGCCGTTACCAGCTCCATTTGGAATTGGTGCCAAATATGATTGCGCATCTTTTGAAGCAAAATCAAGTCCGTAGAATTGGTTTGAATCAAAATTACCTAATGTATTAGTCTGTTGAGTTTTGAACGAACCTGTCGGTATCCAACTACCCAGTACTGGAGTTGTTACTTTACCAAATCCATAAGGTACAACTGATGCTGGATGATTTTCTAAAGAAGAATAATCACCTATTCTAACGTGTTTTGACCTATTTGGATAATCTCCATGATAAGTCAATTTACCATTAGAATCAATTGTCATATGTCTATCACCTATTTGCTTAGCAAAGTAATTTGGTGCAGTTTTGTCAAAATTACAATCATCATACTGTTCTAGTACAACATTATCTCCGTTTTCACCTGGAGCATGCCGTCTAACTTGAACTGAAAATGAACCATAATCTGAACCAGGTATTGTACCTGCAGCCTTTATGTTCAAAATACAAACTTTCATTGAACTATTTACATCTGAACCATGACTTAATGAATAAAATCTAAATAGACTCCTCTGTTGTGAACTTGCCGTTGCTCCTTGATCTATAATATATGGAGTTCTAGCTACACTGTAATCAGAATTTCCACCCCAAGATGTTCCTTCACCAACTGCGTCATATTGACCAGTGTATGAAGAATTTGCTCCACCTTGAAAGTCCAATCCTGCCGAAGCCGAAGTACTTCCTGTTACTGTTAAAGTAACCCAGTTACTAGCTGCAGTCTGTGCTGAATTCTTAAATTGTTTATATAAATAAACATAATCAGAATTATTTTCTGGATCGGAACTTATTACTTTATCTATATACAACGCACTTCCAGTATCTATTGAAGCTGAAATTTCTTGTAATTCTCCACTTGAACCACTAACTGTAATTAGAAAATCACCTGCTGCAGATGCAGCTACCATTGTAGTTGTTTCAATACCAACTAACTGTCCTAATCTTGAATTACTTAATGTAAATACAACCTTTTTACCATCAGAACCTGATGCTACAGCATTTACATAATCAGCTTTATATCCGCCTGTATGTAAAATTCTTACTATAGTAATGGTTGATGCGGACTTTAAATATTCCTGTACTGTATAGGGAACATATGATTTCTTGTACACCCCACCGAATCTTTCCTCGAAGTCTTGATAAGTCGATATTACAGTTGGAACAAAAGCTGGACCTTTTTGGGTAGGTCCAATAACAGCTGCTCCAATGTTGGAAATTCCTTGTGGGAGAAACGAAAGATCAGTTTCCTTTGTAAATACGCCAGGACTTACAATTCTCTCTGCCATTTATTTTCTCCTAGAATTAAGATTGATATTAATCTTAAAGGTTAAATATTATCTAATATAAATATAAAATTAAAATCTCAAAATTACTCATTTGGAGTAAAAATTCCAGTATCTAGATCTAAGTTTCCAACTCCATACTTTTCAGTTAGTTCTTCAACTATCTTTTTTTCTTCTTCTTGAGCGGTATTATGCTGCGCTAACAATTCTTCCCGTTGAGTTTCCATAGCATCTAGGTTTTCTTTCATTTTTTCCCTTGCAATACTAAGCTGTCCCATATTTACAGTAATTTGAGTATATTTATTTTGTAACTCTCTAACATTATCTGCTTCTTCTTGGGTAATCTTAACGTCTTTTTTTTCTTCTGTCTTTTTAGTTTCAGGCATGTTTATAACTCCTATTTTAATTAATTCTTTGTATATATATATCGAATTGTTTACTTAAATAACAATTTTAATTCTGATTTTTCTTCAACTCATCAATTTCTGATTTTAATTCTTTAATAGATTCTATCAAAACAGGAACTAACTTATTATAATCCACTGCTTTAAATCCATCTCTACCATTCAATCCATCTACTTCTTTCACAAGTTCAGGAATAACTGCTTCAACTTCTTGTGCTAACACACCAACATCATGTCCCATATCTTCTCGTTTCCAATCGTACTCTACACCTCGAAGTTTCATAATATCAGATAAACCATATTTCATATCTGTAATATTCTCTTTAAGATTCATATCCGATGCTACCGTTGAAGAATAAGCAACCACATCAGCGTTTGCGTGGAATGTACCACCTGCTACCATTCTAAAATCTTCGTCTGTGTCTAATTCAAAAGAAATTTGATTAGCTGTACCAAAATCGATAGCGGTGTGCTCATCTTCTCCCATCTTCAAATCAGTAGCGTATATCGTAGTAATTGCTGTTTGTGCTGCGGCCATCCTAGCTGCTGCTACTGTTCCAGACAAATTTGCTGCATCAGTAGAAGTTGCTGTTGCTGCCAAACCATGACTAGCAATACTTGTTACTGCACCTGATAGTTTTGATGTAGCAATGGCTGCTGATGCATCAACACTTGCATTAACAACTGCATTGGATGCCAACTCAGCTGCTCCTACAGCATCATCATCTAATTGAGCTTGTGATACTGAATTACTAGCCAATGTTAATGCTCCTCCTGCGGCTATAGTTGCATCACCACTTACATTACCAAAAATTGCATCCTCAAGATTTGAAAAAGTTAATGCTTTTAAAGTTCCAGCATCAGAGAATAAAAATTCATCAGCTTGAGCGACTCCTGCACCACCTAAATTTGAAAATCCACTAATACAATTGTCATTAAGCATTGATGATTCAACTGAATCTGCTACTATTGTTGCAGTTAATGTTCCACTTGCAAGTGCTGATAAAGTAACATTACCACTTAAATCTCCACCCAATGTAATAACTGGGCTCTTATTAATTGTTACTCCACTTGCAATATCACCACTATCAATATCAACATTAGTAGAATTGTAGTTACTGTGATCTACATTTCCACCCAAAGTTCCCAATACAGAAGTTGTTGCTGTCATCGTGGTAAATGTACCTGCTGCCGCAGTAGTTCCACCAATTGCTAATGGAGCATCCCAATCAACTCCACTTAATTTTGCGGCATTTAAATTTGATACTTCTGTGGTTGAAGATACTGTGAGAGGTGCTGTTCCTGTTGCTATAGTTGAATGTAATTGTGGTGCAATTAAATCAACACTTGAAGAAAGGTTAGTTGTTGAATGATCATATCTTAAAAATGCTACACTACCACTTACACCAAAATCTAATCCAGCTTGGTTCATTGTAGCTGATGTAGTTGAACCACTACCAACTGTTATTGTATGATCAGCTACTTGTAAACTACCAACTTGAGCTTCTATTCTATCTCCTGTGACTGTTAGATTACCTTGAATTGTTACATCACTAGTTGCAATTATTCCTGTAAATGTAGGTGAATCTCCTGTACCTATTGCCTGCCCAATTGCTATATCATTTGCATTTGCTGTAACACCAGTTCCACCAATTACATTCATCACCCCACTTGTAGCAGTCATTCCTGTCCCTGCCAATCCTGTGGCTACACCATCGGATAGATGAGCATCATCAACCGCACCAGCTTTTAATTCTTCACTATCTACTGCTTCGTCTGCTAACATAGAATTTTCAACAGATGTTGCTGCTATTGTTAATGCTCCCCCTGCGGCTATAGTTGCATCACCACTTACATTACCGAATATTGAATCTTCTAAATTTGAGAATGTAACTTTTTTAAGTGTTCCTGGACCATCATCCATCATGAATAAGTCAGCTTGTGCCACACTTGCTCCACCTAAAGCACCTTGACCACTAATCGCATCATCATTTAACATGGCTCCTGTTACTTTTGTAGCACCAATTGAAACTGCGCCAGCGTTAGTCATTGTAACATCACCACTTAAAGCTGCGGCGGTAAATCCAGTTCCATCACCTATTAATATTTGAGTAGTAGCTAATGCTAAATCTGATGGATCTCCAGAAGAATTAGCATTTCTGACTTTAACTGTATTCGCAGCCATATTTTCTAACATAGTATTTGCTACGGTATCTGCTCCGATTGTAGACACTCCTGTTCCAGCAATCGTAATATCTCCACTCACTTTACCAAATGCAGAACCAGATACATAATCAGCCAAGTCATCTACTGTCGTAAGTTGCTCAGTTGATCCATTACTATCTAATGTTGCTAATCTATCCCCAGTAGCCACATCTACAGAAGAAAGTTCACTTAAATCAAGTGCAAATGTAACTGCACTTCCACCATTAAATGTTCCAGAAGTTGTTGATAAACCAACTCCTGCCGTTAATGCTGCATTTGTGGTAGCTCCTGTTACAGTTGCAACACCAGCCCCTGTAATTGAAACATCACCACTTACCTTACCAAATGCTGAAGCAGAAATAAAAGCTGCCAAATCATCTACTGATTCTAATTGTTCGGTTGAATTATCACTATCTAATACTAAGAATTTATCACCAGCTGCTATCTGTACATCTGAATACTCGCTTAAATCTATTGCAATTGTTCTTGCAGTTGCTCCATCAAATGTTCCACCAGCACTTATACCATCTCCTGCTGTTAGTGCTGCGTTTGTAGTAGCTCCTGTTACAGTTGCTGTACCACCTGCCGCGATTGAAATATCTCCACCAATATTTGCAAATATTGAATCCTCAAGATTTGAAAAAGTTAATGCTTTTAAAGTTCCAGCATCAGAGAACATAAATTCATCTGATTGTGCAACTCCAGCACTACCTAAATTAGTTTGTCCAGAAATTACATCATCATTTAACATTGCGCCTGTAACTTTAGTTGCACCAATTGTTGTTACCCCAGTTCCAGCAATCGTAATATCTCCACTTGTCTTACTAAATGCTGAACCAGATATATAATCTGCCAAATCATCTACTGTTGTAAGTTGCTCTGTAGAATTATCACTATCTAATGTTGCTAATCTATCTCCACTAGCCACATCTACAGAAGAAAACTCGTTTAAATCTAATGCAAATGTTCTTGCAGTTGCCCCATCAAACGTACCACCTGATGATAAACCAGCTCCTGCTGTCAATGCTGCGTTTGTAGTAGCTCCTGTTACTACTGCTGCTCCACCAGCGGCAATTGCAATATCACCACTAATATTTGCAAATATACTATCCTCAAAGTTTGAAAATGTAACTTTTTTAACAGTACCAGGACCATCATCAATCAATAACAAGTCAGCTTGTGCCATACTTGCTCCACCTAAAGCACCTTGTCCAGAAATTATATTATCATTTAACATCGAACCTTCAACTGATGTTGCTGCTATTGTAGCCACTCCAGCACCTGTAACCGTAATATCTCCACTAACTTTTGCAAATGTTGAAGAAGATACATATGTAGCCAATCTATCAACAGTTACCTTTCTGTTTGTTCCACCTGCCCCATCATCTATTACAAGTAAATCACCATCAGCTACTGCCGCTCCAATATCAGTCATACCGTCAATATCTAATGCTAAGTCTGCTACTGCTGCGGAAGCATTATAACTTGTCATTCCAATACCACCATTCGCAGCAACGGATAATCCATTAGTTAAACCTCCTGCAAGGGTTAAAGTAGCACCTTCGAGAGTTACTACATCACTTGCCTGAGTTAATGTTGCATCACCGTTATCCCAATTAATAACTCCAGCTTCACCTAAAAATAAATCATTCCACCCTTGAGAAGTTGAACCTAAATTATAAGTTGCGTCTGCGTTTGGTATTATATGTGAAGTAATATCGGCTCCAAAACTAACAGAATCAGATGCTGCATCTCCAATTGTCATATCACCACCAAATATTGTTTCACCAATTACATTCAAATGTCCAAACGAACCAGATGAAACTGAAGAACCACTTATAGTAGCACCCATATCTCCTGTTATTGCTATACCAGTATTTGTTGTTTCAAATTTCTTATTTCCATTATAATATAAATCTACTCCAGCATCCTCAGTAAAAATTCCTTGATTTTCAGCATTAGTAGTGCCCATTATTCGTGTAACACTAGCTCTAATTTTTAAATCACCAGTACCTGTATCTTGAATAATACTATGAGTGCCTGAATGATATACTTTTAAATCATTACCATCACCAAAATTAAGTCTAACACTATCTGGTATATATACACCACCACCAGAAGCTAAATTTAATTGACCAAGCGAACCAGTTGAAACAGATGAACCTGATATCGCCATAGTTGAGGTCATTTGAGCAATATCCACTGCTCCTGCTTCGAATGTTATTACATCATCTGCCGAAGCCCTAATTGAAGTATCATCATCCGCATCTAAATCAATTCTTCCTGTACCACCTATACTAATACTTCCCTGACCATTTAAGTCAATATCATCTACCCAAAGTTTCAACCAAGCAGTACCAGAAGCACCAAGAGAGTCTGCAGAATCACTATTAGGAACTACATTACCATCTACCTTTAACTCACCCCCCGCTGGATCAATAAGAACATCTGCTGCTGCAATTATTTGTAAATCTGTTGAAACATCTATATAATCAGCCGCACTATCTATTTCTAATCTTATAACTCTTGTGTTTCCACCTGCTATACTAAGTAAATTAGATGAATGAGTTGCAGTAACATCACCCGCGGCGAAATTAATAACCGCTTCATTCCCTAGAAATAAATCACTCCACCCAGTTCCACTAACACCAAGTGCATCGGTGTTATCTGAACCTGGAAGAACATTATTTCCACCTGGATCAAGTGTAATATCACCAGCTGCTGTTTGTATTTCTAATGCTGCGTCATTGGTAATATCATCTGCAGTTATTACTAAACCATCTATTGTAAAATCTGTTGTGGCATCTATTGTTGTACCAGTTATAGCTGCTGCGGCAAAAGTACCGCCTGCAACTGTAATTGTATTGGCACTATGTGTAAGAGTTACATCTCCACCATCTAAATTAATAACTCCACCACTACCTAAGTGTAAATCATTCCATCCTTGAGAACTTGAACCTAAATCATAAGTGGCGTCTGTATTTGGTATTAAATGAGAAGTTAAATCTGCTGATATACTAACTGAATCTGATGCTGCATCACCAATTGTAATATTACCACCTAGAGTTAAATCTCCTTCTACTTTTGAATTACCAGTAACTAAAAGATTTGATCCAGTAATATTACCCCTAACATCAAGTCCTGTTGCTAATGTAGTTCCAGTATACTGATATACCGTCATATAGAGATATTCACTATTAGTTGGATCTAATGAAGAATTCTTAAATTCAATTACACCAGTCTTATAATCAAAAATATAATCATTAGTAGAAACTATATCATCTCCATCTAATGAACCTGTTTGTACGCTATGACTAACAGCCGATGATTTATATAAAGTAGCCAAATATCCAGGAGTTGAATCTGCTGTTGTAGAAGTTGCTAATGCAGCAGTTGAGTATTTAGGTGATACAAAATTAACTTCTTGATTATCATTTATTAACTGAGCTCCAATTCCGCTATCACTTCCTGTTGGACTTAGAAAGAACCAAGTTTCATTATTAGTATTTGATTTTGTTAGTTTATGTCTATACCAATATTTTAATACACTTGATCCTGAAACAGTATGAGCTGAATTAATTTGAGAACTTCCACTAAATGGTAATCCAGAAGATGGGAGATATCCAGCCTGGGTATAAGTTTCCGACGCCTGTAAATCAAGTACATTCGTAAATGATTCTTGAGCATCCGTAAGGGTTTCGTGAGTATATCTACGAGATGCTAATAATCGACCTGATTTTGAGGCTGAACTAATTAAAGCCATATCTTATCCTTAACTAAAAGTTAATGTGATATCATCTATTGGTGTTGGATCACCTTTATATCTTACTATCACGTAAAGTTCGTTATCGTTACTATCTAAATACATTCCATCTGCATTTCTTATTGGAACTGTATATGTTCCACTTGCAATACTACCACCACTATTTCCATATAAACTAATTGCTGTTGTAAATGGATTCTTAAAATTATCTGCTGATATATCTGCTTCTATCAAATTACTTGTAGTTTTTACTGGGTCGTAAATTCTACACACACTTAATTCACTGTTATTACCACTACCACTTGCTGCACTTTCAAATAATAATGCACATGAAACTCCATTTGTGGTTGCGTTCCAAGCTATCAAAGTATTATTATTAAGATTTACAGTCATACTTGAATATGTGCTACCACCTGTTTGGAATCTTCGTATGTAATATTTGTACGTTCCACTGCCATAACTTGCTGGATGCCAATATCTGTAATCTCCACCTGGATCTACCAAGTATCCTGGTTTTACCTGTAAATCATAATTACCTAACTGATCTAATGCATATGTAGTAGTCCATGCCGTACCATTAAATGCTTGAACATTATCTAATAATTTTATTCTAAAATCTTCCCCACTAAATGTTTCAGTTGTTCCTTGTAATGTACCTCCATCATATCCTTGTGCTCTACCATAAATAGCCAAACTTCCACTTGCTGCTGGTTGACTAAAATTTCCTGCTGTATGATAAGATATTGTTTGTGTATCTAATGTATCATTAGCGCTATCTCTATCACGTCCATATAATGCTACTGTAAATGAAGTATCTGAAACACCAGTTTGACTTATACTATCAGCATTTCCACTATCGTAACTGACTGACCCTGTTATCAAAACAATATCATTATAATATGGAACTGTTCCTGTTGATCTTGCGCTTGCACCAGCATTATTATAAACAGCTGTTCCAGTTTGTATTGTTCCACCAGCAGTAGAAACTGTATCTCCACTTATAGAAACACTACCTACACCTACTGAAGCTGCAGTCATATTAACCAAAGTAGATGAAGCTGCATATGCTGGATTAAATAATCCTGTAATCTTTGTTGACATTTCATAAGTAGCATCTATTAAATATGGAACACCACTCAAACTTCTTGATGTAGCCGTTAATGTTTTTACTGCAGTTCCAACATCAGCTATAGAGTTATCACCTACTGCAGTATTTATAGTACTCGTTGGAGCCCAAAATCTATTTTTTGTAGTTCCATTAACTTCTTGATAATCACCTGATCCAGAAGCCATTCCAATTTTTAATCCGTGAAATCTGTAATACCCACTTGCAGATACAGAAGTCCAATTAGCATTAGTTGCGTGATGTTTTCTATTCAAAGAACCACTTAGAGCAGTTCCACCAACATTCTCAAACTTACCATCTTGGTATGCTGCAGGTATAACTGCAGGATTAGCGGATGCTATTTTTGCCAACTCTAATCCATTTGTAGTCCCAAATGAAGTTGCAGAATAATCTAATCTAGATTGTGTCGTAAATGTATTTGATGCTGCG
>Ga0310345_10001954_pt1 | contig 21697 bp, 15 predicted proteins | sample HC15DNA20500_MG_FD_204667 | JGI IMG/M metagenome (GOLD analysis project Ga0310345, IMG submission 204667) | Marine microbial communities from station ALOHA, North Pacific Subtropical Gyre - HC15-DNA-20-500_MG | ecosystem: Environmental > Aquatic > Marine > Oceanic | place: Pacific Ocean: North...
ATTTATGACTGACTTTGAAACTGGAAATATTACAATTGTTGGTATTTGTATCAAAGCTTTAGTTTGTGCAATTATATTCCTAATAATCAGTCGTTTTATTTAATTTCTTACTATTTTTACCATTTCACTTTCAATGCCACGATTTAATAATATAGAAACTCGATGAACACCATCAACTATTATATATTTACCACTTCGCAACACACACTTTATTACCCCCATCTTCGATTTGTCAAAATTTTTTATTAAATTATCATATTTAGAAAAACTATGTTCTAATCCATAACCAGCATATTTACCAGCATTTTTCATATAATTTATATAATCTTCCTTATTACCATTAACATAATTGTAATGTGGGGAATTTACTACCTTACAAATTATATGTTTTATATTACTATTTCTACAACAATAACATTCATTATAATTTATATTTTCTTTTATAATTTGTTTATTATTTATTTTATAAACCAATTTACAATATAAATTATTTAATAAAATTCTTTCTAAAGTCATTTTATTAAATATATATATTTATTTAGTTAATTATATTTATTTTGGTATTTGTGTAATAAAATTTGAAAACATATTAAACGTTTTTAATTGATCATAACATTTTAATTGAGTTGAATTATTTGCTAATACATAAAACATTTTATAATCTTGAATATTTATTGTACTTTCTTTTGGTTTATTTAAATATGGATTCATTAATACACCAATCACCGAATCAATCTTCTTTTTGGACCATTTCTTTAAATTATCATTTATTTTTTCTTTTAATATACTATTCTTTGATTCAGTAACCCAACCAGAATCAGATATATTTTCTTCAGTTGCTATGTCTACTAAATCATCAAGATAGTCTTTTGCCATTTTAGTATTATGTTTTATAATATCTTCTGTAAAATTTTTTATTGGGAAAAGTTTTGTCATATCATACTTCTCTTGTATATATCTAATTATTTGTATATTTATTGATTTACTTCCTAACACAACAACATTTTTTTCCAAAAATTCATTAATCTTTTGTAAATTAAAAACTAAAGAGACTTTATTATTTTTACCAATATCAAATTCATTATATTCCTTTGTCCCTTCTTTAAATCCATATTTTTTTAAAATTTCTGTATCTTTGAGTGTTGCTTCTGGCTTATACCCTTTAGGTGTATTTAAAACAAATTGAGAAACTTCATCTTTATTTTCATTATTATATTGCCAAGAAACAATATCCGAAACAACTTTCCTATATTTTATACCTGAAATTTCACTACATTTCTTTAAAATACCAGAAATATTTTGATTAATATACCAAGATTCCATTGCTAATGTGATATATCTTTTAAAATCTTCTCTTGTATAATATCTAAAAATTGGAGTTCTAAAAAGTGGATCTGCTATTTCCAATAGCAATTTTTTACATCTTTTTATATAATCAGTTCCAAACAATTCTTCATTTCTTAAATATTTTGGTTTCAAATATCGACTATCTAGGAATAGTTCCCTATAAAACTCTTGACTAGTTGATGTTATGTTTATTAAATGAATTAATGGATCTTCCATTTTCTTATCTATTTTTATTGGAGATGTTTTAAATAATTTTAATAGTATTCCTTGCATAGGAAACTTGTCCCGATGGCTCGTGTTAGTCCACTTAATGCTGCTGCCTGCGTTTTTTGGTGTATCTCTGATTAGTTCATATATATTATTTATATCTAAATCATGTGTTTCATTTGGATACTTTCTTAATTCGTTTATCAATATTGCCTCAAATTTTTTGAGCAGTCCGTTTTGTATTGGTGGTGGTAATTTTTTAAATATATCTCCTATGATTTTTGATTTCTGGTTCTTAATCTTTTTTATATCCTTATTTATCGTTTTTAATCCAACTAATGTTATATCAGCAAATTGTATGTTTCGAACAGTTTCTCTATATGTCGATAAAATAGCAACTTTTTGGTTATCTTTCTGTTTTAATATCCTTTTCCAGGAGTTTTCTGCGGTAGCTTTATGTTCTTTGTCCCATTCTTTTGATCCATCTCCTTCTAATGCACGAATTATATGGCCTAGTTTCTTTTTCAATTTTTCCTTCGCTTTTTTCTTTTCTTTCTTAAAAGCTTTTATTTCTTCGCGTTTCTTTTTTTTAATATCGCCGAATTTACCTAATTCTATATCCAAGTCATCTAATCTTTTCTCTGCTTCTTCGTCTTTATTTTGTGGTTTAATTTTAAGAATTCCAGTCATATCAGCTGAATATGCTAATAATTCAATTAACATATCATATTTCATTTCATTATTTTTTAATGTTCCTGACATACTTCTCTTAGAGCAAAATTTAATAAGTTTTAAAATTAACCATACTGCTAAGTGTATGGTTCTGCTTTCACTATCCATTTTTGAGGTATTTCTATTCGTAAACTTCGTAAACTTCGTAAACTTTGGTCTTATTTGATAATCCTTATTCATAACTTTATCTAATCCATCTTTGGCGTTTTTGGAGTCTGCTCTAGTTAATCTTTCTTGCCAAAATTTAGCAAATAATCGTATTTCATAAATAGTACAACAATCTTTTGAATAATTATCTTGAACAGATATTGGTTGAAATACAATTTCGTTGAAATCATTTATTTCAACATAATTTATTAATGTTAGTTTATCAGTTACATAATCATTTTTAATACTTTTAAAAAATTCTTTAAATAATTCACTCATTCTAGTTACTCTTTCATCATAATATGTTTGAGACATTTTCATAGTTTCATAGAATTTACTAAATAATGTTTCATCTATGTCACCTACAATTTTTTCGCCAGCAATAATTCTATTAAAACCAGTTAAAACACCAGCAGGATTGACTAAACCAACAAATAATGGATTCGCTAAAGTAGCATTAAGAACAGAGTATTGCCACATCATCAATTTTTTATCAATTAGCTCCCATCCATCTTGTAATTGATCATAAAATTCAATGTCAACATTTTTTGTAATATAAGACTCAACTAAGTTTTCAGCACCAGGTGTATCATCAATAACTAAAGGTGTTATTGTAGTTCTATTCGCATCCTCAAATTTAAACATAAAATCATAAACTAATTTAGCACGAGAACTTTGAGGATTATTAACTGTAGCATTAACTCTTTTTGGAAATTTACTTGTTGGTGTTGCTCTATCTGATTCTATTTGTTCTATAAAATTTGTAAAATTATTAAGTGTAGTTTTTCTCTCATCTTGATCTTCTGGAAAATTTTGGAAATATGTACTATCAATTGCATTTTCTTCATAAGAACCTTGATTTGTTAATTTTAAACATTTTGCTGTTAAATTATTTTGTCCCGATTTTGTATAAGTATGAATACGTGTTATATAATTTGGTATATCAACTCCTTTACGACATATTACTTTACAGTCATTAGTTAATTTAAGACATAAATCATCTACTTGATTGCCATAATCCTTAGCTATATTATAATGGTAAATAGATTGATCTATATCTTGATAAGTTTTCCAACAATCACTATATCCTAATCCCATTCCATATAATTCATAAACACGAAGAGAAAGGCCTTGAAAACTATCCACATTAGAAATATTTCCTACAGTTGCTTGTAATAAACCTTCAGTACCTGGTCTTCCAAATAAAGTAAATGATTTACCAACACCACTATAACCATATGTTACTAAATATGTACCAATATTTCTAGTAATTAATTTATCTAACAACATATAAGATGAAATATTTTTATTATCATCAAATTCTGGTCTCCAAAAAACTTCTTGAAATTTAATTGTTGTATTATTAACTAGATAGTTTAATTTAGATTTCATTCCCGGATCAACTGCTGAAGAATTATATACCTTACATTTTGAGGTATCAATTGTTAAAATACCAGATTCACCTGCAAGTTCTGGATCTTTTTCATACCATTGAATATAATCATATGGACGAATTCTTGAACAATATAGTTTTTGTAGACCTGTAATACTTTCAATATTTTTACGTTTAAAATGATAATCATCTCCTAAACTCTCAGAAACCCTTTGTAACTCTTTTTTATAATGTTCATTATATTCTGCTTTCTTATCTGGATCATCATCTATGTCAATCCAGTGTTTCCAGTCAGCATGTTTTTTAGATTCGTGAACTTCATCATTAGAGAAAAGACCCTTTTTATCATAAATTACAGCACATTTTCTTTGATTTGAAAAAAAACCTTGTTTAGGAAAATTTTTAATGTTCTTATATTTCTTTAATTCCTCATTATCAAGAACATCTCTACCAATATCATTAATTCTAGCATAAAGTGAGATTGGTCTTCTAGTCAAAAGTTGAAATTCGTCTAATTCATCACGAAAAATTAGAAACTGTCTAAAATGCTCAATTAATGTAAGATAATCTTCTTTAACTTTTGAGTCCATTTCTGTAGAATCAACTCCCTCTGTAATTTCTAATTCATAACTTGTTGTTGATGAAATATTTTCGTTTGATGTTACCAGTTTGGTATAATTTTGCCATTTTTGAATCACAATATAATATTTATCATATAAATCCCAGAGTTTATTTAAAGTGGCATCTATTCGATTGGTTTCTATTCTCTCCCCATTTTTTTTGTTAGTTATTTTTATCGTTTCATCTTTTTCTATATACGGATATTTTGCTAAAAATTTTCTTTTTGCTATATCAGTAAAGAAAACGCTTTTATCTAAAATTGTTTTTATTAGCTGATCGTTTACTAGTTTTTCTATTATATTTTTATAACTATCACCATTAACTTTTTTTAATAAAGTATTTCTTATATTCATTACTTTACGTTCTTCTTCTTTATTAGTATCGGGGGGATTTGTTGTATAATCCAGAAATTTTTCATACTCTTTTTCGACGTCTGTATCAATAAGATTGAAAGTATTCTTTTGAATTTTTGATTTTTTAAAATGAGAAATATCACTCCAGCCACCTATGCTCGACCATAATTCAGTTATAACATTCATCACATTTAAATAATTTTTCATTTCACCAATTGTAATTGCTCTTTGCTTTTTTATAGTCCTTAAATATGTCATTTCAGTTAAATAATTATCATATATTACAGTTTTTTTTCCTAGTTCATCATAATATTTTTTTAAACCTTTAACTAATTCTATATAATCAAGTGTCTTCTTATGGACAGCTAAACTAGCTCTTTTTATAGTTTGTAAATCTTCACCAATTAGGGGTTTTTCAATTATACTAGGACGATTTCCTACGATTTTAATTTTTTCATTTGATTTATTAATTACTTTAAATAAATTATTAATAATTTTATTATCTATATTATAATCATTTGATACGTTATATATTGCACCACCTGTAAAAACAACATTTTCATATAAATCTCTGCCAATATCAATATTTTTTTCATTTTCATATAAATTCATGATATTTTCGGATATATCAGCATCATTATTATATAATTCTGTATTTATCCCTCCACGTTGTTGACCAACCTTTGGAGTTACTGAACGATTTTTATTCTTTTCCCTATAAGAAATTCCTCTTTCTAGTTGAATTTTCTGTCTATTTTTATAACGATTAATGTGATCTTGTATTGATCGGAATTGCCTATCAAGTATTTGTGGAATGTCCTTTATTTTTTTGCTTCTTTTTATTTCTCTTTGTTTTCTTCTCTCTCTTCGGTTTTCTCTTACGCCGTGTTTCTCTTTTCTACGTTTCTGGATATTATCAATTACTATGGATTGTCTCTTAATTATATCTTGATCAGGATTATTCCGGCTTTTTTCCTTTTCTTTTTTCTTCTCCGCTTTCTGTATATCAAGCATCTCAGCAACATTTAAACTTGCATCATTTAATTGGGCTGCTTCTTCAAGATAATAAAGTTTAGCATTAATTAATCCTATTAATTCTGTTAGAGTCAAAGTATTATGATCTAAAAGTTCCGATGTTTGCATATAATATTTTTTCCATTCCTCTATATTATCAGTGCCTGGTTCTACTAATAGTGTTTCTGGTTCTACATTTACTACTGGTTCTGATGGTTTAGGTTGTATTAGTTGTGGTAAAACAAAGACACTAGAATTATCTCTCTCCAGATTCTTTATTTCGTTATTATTTGGTTCTATTTTTTCTTTTTTTTCTTCTAATCTTTTATGTTCTTCTTCCTTCTCCTCTTCTTCTAATCTTTTACGTTCTTCTGGAACTTGAAAATTTGCTTTCTGGTTAAGTAGTATTTTCATTTCTTGTATTTCCCTCCTTAACTCTTTATTTTGTTGTAATAATAAACGTATATTTTCATTATCTCGGTCCAACTCTTCATTATTACCTAATTCAGATATTGAATCTTCATTATTACCTAATTCAGATATTGAATCTTCATTTTCTTTATGAAGATCATTTAAGTTTATTTCTATATTGCTTACAGAATCATCAATCTTACTAAGAAACGCTTGCAATTCTTGAATAACTTTAATCATATTTCTCCAATCTTCTTTTATAGATGCCACCTTAGATAAAACTTGATTCAAGGTTATCATCATTTTGACACTAATATTATTTTCTTGGGCAGACCTTATAAAATCATCTAATTTATCATTTAATAATTTTATTTTAGACGAATCATTAGATAAACTCTTCTCAAATTTTATCATATTTTCATCTAATATTTCTTTTATACTATTAACGCTTAACCGTAATGCTGTTAATTGAGACTTATATTGTCCAACTTCTTTACTTCTATCTTGTCTTCTATCTTGGTCTATATGAAGCGATTCTAAACCTAATATCTTGTCTTGTAATATTTTAATCTCTTGGTTATGCTTATTCTCTAAATTATTAATTAATTGATTAAAATCTTTTTTTTGTTGTTCTAATAATGCTTTATTTTGGTTGTTAACATTTAATAGGTCCTGTAAGAATTTTTTAAATTGGTCTTTGTCTTGTTTTAAATAGGCAACTTGAGCTTTATGTAAAGAATTTATTGTTGCTAATTGTTGCTCGTAAATCTTCTTAATACTATTATCTTGTAATGCTGGTAATTGAGAGATTTGTCTTAATATCTCATCATACTTTTTAATTTGGTCTCTTTTTAAACTTGCTATTTCCAATTGTATCTTATTCTCTATATTTATCCCTAACTCATGTAACATTTCACCATGTTCTTCTTTTAAATTAGATACTAATCCACGATGTTCATTTGCCCAACTGAAAATAAAGCTTTCCAATTTATCCACTTCTTTAGAAATATTTTTATTTAAATTGTCTATTTCTTGTAATATTTTTTGTAATATTTTTGGATTTGAATTGTTTATTAATTTTTCTAATGATTCTTTTAATTTTCTGATTTCTAATAATATTTTTCTCTTTCCACGCTTCAGGTTAATATCATTTAATTCTGTATTCAATTTGCGCTCCATATCATTTAATTCTGTATTCAATTTGCGCTCCATATTATTTAATTTTTTTTCAAGTCCAATAATCGAATTTTTATTAAATCCTTTTTGTACATTGCGGCGTATCAATATTTTTAAATCGCTCGAAATGTCCTTATTACTTTGTTCTAAACTACTTAATTTCTTGCGTTGGTTCTTATAATTTTTATTTAAGTGTTTTAATTTTTGTGCTTGTAATTCAATCAAGCTTACTACTTGCTTATGTCTAATCTCTTCATTATAATCAAATTTTGCTAGAAGAATTTGATGATCATTGTGATGTTTATTAATTTTCTGATTAAGTGCTAAAATTTTATTTTTTATTTTATTTTGATTGGCTAAAAGTTGTCTATTTAATGCATTTTTATCATTTGATAATTGTGTTTTTATCTTCCCAATTTCTTTTAATATTTTTGAAATATTACTTGAATCTTCGACGTGTTTTGTATTTAATTTACTTTGTAAGTTTTGTAATGAACTTTGTAATTGATTTATTGGTAATTGATTTATTGGTAATTGATTTATTATTTTTTGAATATCGTTTTTTATGTTTTCAATATCTATTGAATTTATTTTACCTTGACCTTGTCCTTGACCTTTAGATAACTTTAGTTCTAATATTTTTAAATTAGTGTCAAATTGTTTCTTCATATCCTGTCTTTCTAATGCAAATTGAGCTTCCATTTCTTTCATATTATTACGTATTTTTTCCTGATCATGCTTGTAATTTATATCATCTTGTCTTTGTTTATCATTTTTCAATTGGTTTTGTAATTGTCTATCTCTATTCATATCTTTATCAAATTTCATTTGGAATTTAAATATTGTATTATTTTGTTTATCTATCTTTTCTTGAAATCCTTTTAATTCCATTCTCTGTTCGGATTGAACAACACGTAATTTTTTTTTTAAACGATTTATCTCATTAGATTGTGTATTACTTGTACTACTACTTGTATTAGTACTTGTACCACTACTTGTACCACTATTTATATCATATGTTTGTGCTGCTTTATTTATAAATACCCCTGAATTTTTTAATTTGTTAAAAGTATTTCTTAACGAATCTCTAATTTTATCTATTGTATCATCTTCGCGATAATTTTCAAAATAATCCTTTCTTATATTTTCTTCAATCTGTTTGCCCAATTTCATTATCATATTTGCCGATGGGAAACTCCCATTTTTATCAAGGGCATCTGATGTTGTATCTTGATTTATATTTGTATCAGACATTCTATATAACTATATATAATAAAATACATAAATATTTTAATTCTTTAATTCTAAAATAATCTATTAATAATATATATAATGACTAAAATCTGTTTCGATAAATTTTGCTTTAATCTTAAAAATATTTATATAATAATAATTGTTCTAATTGGATTATTCATCTTTTGTAATTATGTTATTCAAAATCCATTAGATAATCCACAAAAAAAATGTGCAAAATGTATAACTAGAACTTTTATAACCAATCCAATAAATACTGCTGGAATGAATACAATTCGAAGTAATAATAATATGATATCTCCACCAGAAAGATCATATGCCCTTACAAGAAGAAGTATGCCACCACAAAATGGTAATAGTATACCAATAAACACTCCTACACGAGGGGAACCAACAAATTTTCAAAAAGTTGGTGTCTTAACAAATAATTCTAATGATCCTGATAATGCACGTTTACCACTATTTGGAAGACCAAAATATCCTGGTTCAAATGATTATGATTATTACGTAATGGATGGTTCACGTAATGGTAATAAAATTGCGATTGATTCTAAAAAAGAATTAGATACTAATGATGAAATAGCAGTTCCAAGTTTCAATGGTTCATACAAAGTTAGTTTATATTCATATGATCAACCAAAATATATACCGTTTTAATTTAAATTAAAAAAAGAATATAATTTAGATATATATATATTTAGTTCAATGTCATCAATGGAAGAAGAAATGAAAAAGGCAAACAAAAAAAAGATGATGAAGCAAGCTAAACAACAACATAAATTAGCAGAAATGGAACAGGATTTTTTAAAAAGTAAAACTCTTGGTATATACAACTATATAATAGATATTGATAGAAATTCATTACTGACATATGGTTTTGTTCTAATTACAATTGTATTTTTAATATCTATGATAGATATTAAATTTAATTTTATTTTAGCAGTTGTAGTTGGTATTGGCGTAATATATTTTTTAAATGAAAAGAGGAGAGCAACCGAAAGTGGAGAAATGAGTCAGATAGAATTAAAATTAACACGAATATTTCCCCCACCTGATTATTTTTATATGGATTCAGGTATAGTTGAATTAACATATGATATTCAAGAATTTAAAAAATATAATGAAAAAGCTTACGAAAATATGATTAAACATATTGATAACGTATTACATTTACGACTCGATATAGAAAGAGGGGTAAAACATTGTGAAGCAACAGTTGATATTGCAAAAGATGAAAGAGATGATGCTTTAAATAGTTTACATTCTATAATATATAAAACACCATCGAATCGTGAATTTGAAAGTAAATTAACAAAAGCATTAGAATCGCTACAATACATATTACAATTACATATAGATTTTATGATACAAAATTGTAATAATCGATATAAAAAATCAGGACCAAATATTAATAATAAAATGTTATACCAAGATGATCCGAAACCAATTGATAATAGAAAATGTAAAGACCAAAATTATTATGTTTATTATTAAATAATTTTCCAATATCTTTCATAATAATTCTTTTTAGAAGATTTTATATTATTTGAATATTTTTTAAAAAGATATTTTATTTTTTTTTTTCATCATTTGTTCCAAAACAGACTTGTAATTGACTTTTATACATTAAAATTAATTTTATTTTTTTTCAAATATGTTTTCATTAAATTCGATAATTTGATTTTCATAATCAAATTTTTTGAGTAATTTATTATGTAAATACAATCATATTTTTTAACCATGATGAATTAAACTATAACTATACTTATAATCTATATATAATTATTTATCCAAAAAATAAAAAAATAAAAATAGCAAGAACCGCTAGAAACATACCAAGATATAAGATGCGATTTTCTTTTAAAAATACTTGTAATATAGAATCAATACTATCATATGTTTCACCACGAGTTAAATCATTTAATGTTAATAATATAGAACTTGCTATATTTTGTAATAAAACTTTTACTGGTTGATCAAATAAACTTTTTTCTTTTTTTTTTTCTTGAGACATTACCTTTATAATAAATTTATAGAAAATTAATTTTTATATAATATAGTTTATTATTTAAATAATATACAATTTTAACAATCTTTACAAACAGCCCCCTCTAAAGATTTTAACCATTCTTGCATTGATATTTGAAGTTTCAAACTTATGCTCGGAAAACTTTTTATACTTGCATCTTCATTTGTATCAATATCACCATTTGATGATTTAATATCTAAACCCTGATTTTGCTTATTATTTTCCTTTCTTTTAGAAGAAAGTTCTGGATAAAGAATATTTTGTAGCTGACGTGTAATTGGCGATACATCGGATGAATAATTACCACAACAAATTGATGAACTATTAAATGATTCCGAAAAACACTTTTGACAAATTGTTTTGTCGTTTAATAAAAACCAAACATGATTGGTATTGTGTGTTCTACATACATTTTGACAATATTGTGAATCAGTTTGGATAACGTAATATCTTTTCTTTTTGGGACCACATTGAAAAATATCTTTAATATTTTGTTCCTTATATTCATTATGATCGCTGAACAGACTTTTTATAAATTTATTAATAGATACAAATTCTGTAGAATCATGACTCAAAGTTACTTTCCTTTTTAGACCCTTTTTTGTACCCATCATATCTGAAAATGACATTATCTTTTTCTTCTTCTTTTTCCGTTTAGCTGATGGTTTTTCAGAATGTTCTATTAATTTAGTTGCATCAAACCATTTTGGATAATCTTGTTTTGTTAATCTTTTAATATTTCTTTCTGTATCGAACGTCCGGATTGATGTTTGTTTTAACATCTCAAAATTATCATTTTTTAAAATATCCAATTCATCCTTTAAAACTTTTCCATTACCATCTAAAACTAAACTTGGCATATATATTCTTCCATTTCCTTCTAACTTTTTACCTTCTCCATAACAGACTTCGCAATATTCAACTTTATCTTTCTTCCCTTTACATAAAGGACATTTCACTTTTTTTGAAGAACCTTTCATTCGTAATCCCGAAGAACTATAAACAGCATAATCAATTACTTCTTCCCAAGGATTATGACTTGGTCGTAATGTATGATGTTGTGATAAATATTGAATAATTACACTTCTTAAATATTTAGCATGTAAAACATCTACATATACATTTGGCCAAATTATATGAATACCTGTCTTTTTCAATTTATATCCTTGATCAGAAACTGTTTTATATTCTCCTGTTGTACAAACTATGATTTTACGCTCATATACACTTAAATCATTTCTTAAAAATAATTCTAAACCAATTTGAATTTTTTTTGCTATTATTTCTATATCATCATTAGTTAATGGCTGTTCATCAATATAATCTATATCTGTTAGAAAACGAAATATTTCCGTTCTATTTTCCGAAATACAATTTCTATTACCTTGACTAATATCCTTTGATAATACATTGTAAAAATCTGTATATAATTCTCTTGGAATATGAAGTGTGCCGCCATCTAATAGTAAATGTGTATATTCTTTGTCTTGACCTCGTTTAACAAAACATTTATTTTTAAAAAGCCATGTTTTCAAATGTGTTCTTCTTCCATAACTCATAATTTAATTCCAAATTATTATATATGATTATAATAATTTACATTTAATTATTTAAATAATATTATTATATAAATGATTAAATCCAAATATTATCTATAATAACAATTTAAAATATAATTTTTTTTTTGGTTTATATATTTTAAGTCCTAAATTTAAATATGAATTATAATTCAAATTTATACATAACGATCTAAAGAATACTTCGAATTAAATGGCATTTCATTATATCGACACCATTGAATCGCATTACGATTTTGTATCATTTCATAAAAACTAAAAATATCAGAATTAGATTCCATATCACCAATTCTTTCATTTCTATCCATATCTCTTATTAAACTTAATATATCACTAATATTATCTATTTGAGATGGAATAAATTTATTATTATGATATTCAATTTGTAATTTAATATCATTATTACAATATTCATTTCCAAATATTGACGAAACAAATGATCCCTTTTTCGTTTTTTTATATTTACCATCATTTAATACTGATTTATAGCGAATCGCATTATTTGATACCGATAAAGATGTTTTATGCAATTTACTTAATTCTTTTTTTGTTATACCTTTAAAGCCTAAACAAACAACATATCTCTCTGAATTTGCTGGACGACTTGTTAAAGGTTTGGTTATAAAAACCTCTTTATAATAAATTGATAAAAGAGCAAATAATTGACATGTTGGTAAAGTAAACATATCATAAATTTTTAAAATAAAACATCCACCTTTCTTTTGAATAGATAAAGCACAAATAGCTTCATTATAAAATAATGGAAAATGTAATTGTTCTTTAAAATTTTCATCCTCTACTGATATTGAATATCCACCATCAGCCGTAACAATATCTACTTTTTGACCCCCCTCAGTAACATAATTACAAAAATATTCTAAAACTTCGTAATTCATTAAATCCCCATCATGATTTTTATCTTCATCGCCATATGTTAAAACAACTTTATCATTTTGAAAAAACTTATTATTCCATTTAGTTATATTTTGAGTACCATCACGCAAAGTAATTCCATATATTTTTGTTGGTTTATTACAACGATATTCTAAAATACTTTGTAAAAAACCACCTGGACCTTCTGCTAAAGTTACACAAGTTAAGGGATCATTACTACAAATATTCATTTTTTTTCCATATATTCTCATAATCTCCCACAATTTAAAAAATGAACGACTATAAACATCTTGATACATTGGAATTTTTGTTTGGTTCATTTCATCCAATACTGAATATTTCATATTATATGGAATTCGTTTTAAATAAGGGTGCTTATCACATATATATTCATAATCATTTGTTAAATTACGACAAAAATACCATTTCTTTGAATCAATTTGGTCTATCTGACTTTTTATTTTTATTAAATCGTTATATAAATTACTATTCATTATAGGAACTAATGGTTCTTCGGAATAAGAGATTTCACATGAAATCTTAATTTTTTTTTTTAATTCACTCATATTTATTAAAATATAAAATATTAGTTTTATTAATCATATTAATTTTCAATTTTAATGAAATTTTTTTTATATACTAATTATATATAAAATTAATGGTTACTCCTCATATTCTTAGCTTTTTACGTCTTGACAACAACAGTTCGAAAACAATAATTCTTAACTTATGCACAGCAATTGGAGCATGGGGTGGATTTCCAGATGCTCCAGCTATTTTCACTAGAACTGTAGATACATACCCAATTCTCAGATGGGTTCTCTTATCTGTTCTTATCTATCAAGGTGGTGGCGCACAAGATTATCAACTTGCTGTTGAACTTACAGTTATCATCTATTTCATTTATAATATCCTTAAATCATATGAACAAAGCAAACAAGAATTATTTTAAACAATTGAAAATTTAAAAACATATATTTTTACAATTTATTATAAAATATAAATTAATTTATATTTTATAATAAATGAAATACTTATAAAATATAGTAAAATAACTACTATCAGTCTAATTCCTTGCGGATTGCTAATCATAAGTTACACATTAGAAATAGAAATTCCGAAGATTTAATTTACTAGATAAAAACATTATTTTAAATATTTATTGATATAAATTATAATATATAGCATATTTTAAAAATTTTTTTTTTCATTAAATACAATATAATAATATATAAAATTTATATTTACTAAATTAAGATTAGGAGTATTGATTTAGTTAATATAAATAATTTTCTAAATATAATATATTTATCATTTGCCGATGTCTAATGAATTTAAAGATAATCGTGAGAAATCCCCAAATTCTCGATATGTTAAATTAAATCAGGATAAAATAGGACAAGGGGGTCAAAAAAAGGTATTTAAAGCATATGATACGATAAAAGGAATTGAAGTAGCATGGAATGAAATCGATGTTTCACCATTTGATTCAAAGATACAAGAACAAATTTATAAAGAAATTGAAATTCTACAAAAATGTAATAATCAATGTGTATATATCATTAAACTATATCATAATTGGATAGATAATTCAAGAGAAAAGATTATATTTATTACTGAAATAGCAACATCTGGAAGTTTAAGAGAATTTATAAATAAAGTTAAAAATATTAAATTACGAATTATAAAAAAATGGACGAAACAAATTCTATATGGAATTAAATTTTTACATGATAATGATATCATTCATAGAGATATAAAATGCGATAATATATTTATTAATGGTAGCACTGGAAATATTATTATTGGAGATTTTGGATTAGCAAAAAATATGGAAAATAATATTACTAAAACAATACTTGGAACTCCCGAATTTATGGCACCAGAAATATATAATGAATGTTATGATAAACGAATTGATATTTATTCATTTGGAATGGCTTTACTTGAAATTACTTCAGGAAAAACACCATATTCGGAATGCGATACAATCCCTAAAATTTGGAAAAAAGTTATCAATGGTATTAAACCAAAAATTATATCAAGAATAAAACATAAAAAATTAAAAGATATTATTGAAAAATGTATATGTAATAATTCAAACAGAATTACTATCGATGAATTACTTCAAAATGAATTTCTTAATAGTACTGAAGATGATGATATTGAATCATTTTTATATGATAAAGATGAAATTATCAAAAAAAAAAAAAATATAACCAGAAATGAAAAAAAAATAATTCATGATGCAGAACTAGAGGCTCAAAAAATTATTAAAAAAGCTAGAAAAAAAGCAAATAAAATTATTAAAAAAGCAAAAATAATTGCAACCACATCTTCTGATGAAACAAATCAAAATGATGACTCCAAAAAATATAAAATTATTCAAACAAATCATAAAACTTCCAGTAAAAAAAACACAGAACAAAATATTGAAAAACTTATTGAAAAATCAATCAATAGTATAAGTAGTAATAAAATTGTTATTTAATTATTCAAAAATGATCAATTAATTCATATATTTTTAATATTTTACTTTGATATCCAAATTTAATAACTTCTTCATTTGAAAACATTGTTTATTTTTCTTTAAATATTTAATATGTTAATTTTTTTTGATATTCTGGTAATATATAATTTACCATTTTTTCGTGACCAACTTGAACAGTTGGATCTATATAAATTTTAAAACCATTTTTTAAAATATTTTGACACCACCCAACATCTTCAGAAGAAAATTCCTTTATTGGAAAACCATCTTTCGTTAAACCAAAATCTTCCCAAACAGGACGAAACCAAGGATATTCTAATGATTCAAAAACACCCTTCTTTATTAAAATCCACCCAAAACCTGTATACTCAACTTCCATCAATTTATTTGGATTTTCTTTAATCCATTTTTTTACACTACTCGGATTCAAAAATTCAAAATATCCATTCTTCTTATAAAATTCTTTATCCCACTTTGGAACTGTGGCATATCTACTACCACCATCCATCAAATATAAACCACTCACAATATCTTTCTTGGCAGCCAATAATTTTTCAAAATCTTGAACTGAAAATACTTGATCACTATCTATCCACATCATATAATCATACTTTAATTTACCACCAAATGGTTTTTGCTTAATTCCAGATTGAACGTTTCCGCCAAGACATTTGTTTCTTACATAATATACATTACTATCCAATCTATTTGATATCATTAATTGAATTTGATGGGTTGTACAATATTGAACTATATGAGTCCACCCTAATAAAAATTTATTAGAAAATGGGCTGCCAGGTAAACAAAATACAATTGATATTGGTCTGCCTAGAGGATTTGTTTGTATATTTGTATTTTTACGAGTTCCTCGTCTGTTCTTACGCACATTCCCTAATTTTAAAGGTTTATCTAATTTAATTTTTAAATTTGGATTAAACATATTATATTATTTTATATAATATTATATGTTTATTCATAATTAAACATATTCTTAACATATATAAAAAAGGTCTTTTTCTTCTTTTTTATATCTCTTTAATTCATGAACTGCTTTTACAGCACTGAATAGTGATACATAAATATATTCATACATTCCTTTATTACTATTATTGCGAAAATCATCTATAAATCCCAAATTCGAATAAATTCTCGTTGGAGAATATTTTACTAACATAAAAATTAAGGCAGTTATTAAATCATCAGCTGTTAAATCTGGACATTCCTCCCCTATTATATTTACTAAATGGACAATCGATTTCAATTTCTTACCAGGTGTATGCGATTGTTCAAAATGTTTTAAAAACATTTTATATTTTTTACTAACTGGTAGTTTATTACGAATATTCCTTATATCTTTTGGTAAATGTCGTCTCATTTTAATACACTTTTTATAAAATTTCTCATCTTCTTCGTAAAATTTATCATAATACGCATAAATTACATTATTATATACATTTGCAAATACATAATTTTCAATTGTATTAAAACATACCCCCCTATCCTCATTATCCATATATTTAAAAACATGCCCAAATGTTTTACATAAATACTTTGAATAATTCTGAGTATCCTTTATTGTCATTAAATTATTGTAATTTTTTTCTATAAATAATACCCTACGCTCTTTGTAAAATTCCATTAACTTTAAATTTAATTTACCTAAACTATTATCACTATCTGACTTTAAAACCTGTTTTATATATCTCCTTATATCTTTTTTAAAACATACCGGTAATACAAAAATTGGACAATTATCACTTTTTATAAAATCACTATAAAATTTACGCCATTTTTCATTATCCTTTCGTTCGGATATTACCATATTAAGATATATCGCTTGTTCAGTTAATCGTCTTGATATATCTCCTACAACTAAACCAGTGGCACTAGCACTTGCTATAACTGAACCAAGTCCAAATTTTGTAGCAATTAGACCTGTAGATATAGTCGGACCTAAAATTGGACCAGCTATAACCGCACCAATTATACTTCCAGCAACTGGAACACCAATCTTTATTAAATCATAACTATTATTATTCATCTTTTCTTCTTCGATTTCTTTCATTAATTTATATTCATTATTCATATTATGTGTTACTTAAAATATATATTTTTTATTTTAAATAAGAATATATCTTTTAATTTTTATTTATTAATGACAACGACTACCAGGAACATATAAATATGGAGGACGAATACATTTAGCTTCTCTTGGTTTTGAATTATCATGAGGATGACCAGGATGAAAATACTCTTTTATCTTATAACACACAATAATCATTATAATAAAAATTATTAGGTAAATATATTTATTTATTTTTTTTAAAATTTCTTGATACATATATTTAGTATATATTATATCTATATAAAATTGAAAATTTTATTATTTTTTAATAAATTATATTACAATGATTAATTGTCCGATATGTTTAGAAAATTCTAAATCCTTTGTAACATTCGAATGTAAACATAATCTATGTTTACATTGTTTCCGACAATGTATTTCACACAATTTAGTTAAATGCTCAATGTGTAGAAAAGATATACCTGAAATTAATAATTTTCTAAAATATATAAACTATTTAAAAACTCGAATTGAAAATTTAGAAAACAATATTAGCGATATTATAGATGAAGTTGAAGAATTACAAGAACAAATATTAAATGTTGAAGATGAAAAAGAATATTTAGAAGATAGATTAGAAGAATTATGGGCACAAATCAATTAATTACAAATCACCTGCTATTTTTAATAAATATTTATCAACATTTCCTACCATATTTGGACACGTTGCAGACACTTTCTTTGATGACTTATCTTGAATATCTGTAACTTTCTTAGCAAATTTATGTATATCTATATTCATTATTGCTTTAATATCATTATCACTAGCTATATCTCGTAGAGCAAAAAGATAAGCTGCACCATAATTAGAGTGTAAAAGAGCAATAAGCGGATTCTTATCTTGTTCTGCTGCTGCTGTATAACGAGCAGATTGTCGTAATAATGTCTTTACAGCATTAATTTTAAATTTATCTTCTAAATTAGGTGGTGTATTTTGCCACATTTCAATATCTTTTAAATTTGCCATTATTTTTATAATATATTAAAACATAATAAGTTAAGTATTTACTATATTTAATATTTATTATTAACATGGTATCATCTAATATACTTATTATTGGCTCTGGAGCAAGAGAACACTCTGTCGCCCTTAAACTTGTTGAATCTAAATGTACTTTATACTGTATATCTACTTTCAAAAATCCAGCATTATTTAAATTATGTAAAAATTATTTTGTTATATCTAATTTAAACAATAGTGAAATTATTAACACATGTATTAATAATAATATTGATATGGCATTTGTTGGTCCTGAAAAACCATTGTCTAATGGTATTGCTGATGAATTAAAAAAAAAAAATATTAAATGTATTGGACCTACTAAAAATTTTGCCAAAATTGAATGGAGTAAAACATTTACAAGAAATCTTATGAATAAATTTAATATGACTCAATATATGCCAGAATTTCACCCATACAAAGACGAAACATATAAAACATTTATTCAAAAATGGACAAAACAATTCGTTATTAAAATAGATGGATTAAAAGGTGGAAAAGGTGTATTTGTGTCAGGTGATCATTTTAATACTGATGAAGAAGGTATTGAAATTTGTCAAAAACTTATTCAAAATAATGAACAATTTCTACTTGAAGAAAAATTAGTAGGTGAAGAATTTTCCCTTATGAGTTTTTGTGATGGCGTTACTCTAAAACATATGCCACCCGTCCAAGATTATAAAAGAGCATATGCTAATGATAAAGGACCAAATACAGGAGGAATGGGAACTGTATCTGGAAAATTAGATTTTCTCCAAAAAAATGATATTACTATCGCACAAACAATTAATACTGAAATTTTACACGCTCTTAATCTTGAAATTCAAGATAATTATGGATATAAGGGAATATTATATGGTAGCTTTATGAAAACGAATTCTGGAGAAATAAAAGTTATTGAATATAATTGTCGTTTTGGTGACCCAGAATCAATTAACGTATTAAGTTTATTAAAAACATCATTATTTGATATATTTGATTGTATTATTAATAAAACTCTTTCTGAAATAGATATTCAATTTGATAATCTTTGTACTATTTGTAAATATTTAGTTCCAGAAGGATATCCTAATAAACCGGTTAAAAATCAAAAATTTACTATTAATAATTCAATTGATTATAACACTTTACGATTCGCAAGTGTTGATTGGAACAATAATGAATATATTGAAAAGGGATCTAGAACTATTGCAGTTATTGGTAAAGCAGATTCATTTGAAGAAGCAAACGAGATTGTTGAAAAAAATATATCACTTATATCTGGACCATTATTCTATCGTAAAGATATTGGACATAAATTTTATAAAAAACAAATATCATACAAAGATTCAGGAGTTGATATCAATAAAGCAAACACTATTGTATCAAATATTGGGAAACATGTTAAAATGACTTATAATGAACATGTTACTAGTAAATTTGGCTCCTTTGGAAGTTGTTTTCAAGTTGATAATACTACTTTAGTTTCATCTACTGATGGAGTTGGTACAAAATCAATACTAATTGAGCAATTACTTGGAGAAAAGGGTTTAATCAATCTAGGACAAGATATTGTTAATCATTGTGTTAATGATATTTTAGTACAAGGAGCAAAACCATTATTCTTTCTTGATTATTTCGCTGCAGGAAAATTAAAACCAAAATATGTTGAAAATTTTGTTATGGGAGCAGCATTAGCATGTAAAGATGTTAATTGTGTATTAATTGGAGGAGAAACCGCAGAAATGCCTGGTGTATATAATGTTGATAGTTTTGACATTGTTGGAACTATTGTAGGAATGATTGATGAACATGGAATGATTGATGGGAAAAATGATGTTAAAGAAGGTAATCATATTTTAGCACTTGAATCAAATGGGGCACATACAAATGGATATTCTCTCATTCGTAAAATTTTTGAAATTTCAAAACCACCTCAAAATATTTTAGAAGATGCTTGTAAAATTCATAAATGTTATTATAAAGATGTTAAAAAAATTAGAGATGAAAATATTAAAATTAATGCTTTATGTCATATTACTGGTGGAGGTCTTATTGACAATCCTGTTAGAGTTTTACCTTCACATCTAGGAATTAATTTTAATAAAAATACTTGGAAATTACCTGATTTATTCCAATATATACAAGATACTGGAAATATTAATGATACAGAAATGTATAAAACATTTAATTGTGGAATTGGTTTATTAATTATTGTATCTCCAAATATTTCTAAACAAATTATTGAGTTATTTCCTGAAAATTATTGCTTCCAAATTGGAGAAATTATTAAAACAAATACTGAACCACGAATTAACTTTATTACAACTTAGAAACTTTCTATATTTACTATATTTTTATCTAAAAAATAATTATTTAAATAACTTTTATATATTTAATTAATTAAGTATTTCAACTTAATTTTTAAACATAGTAAAATTTAACTTATGTCTTATAAACCTTCCATAATTGTATTAATTTCCGGAAACGGAACTAATTTACAAGCTATTATTGATTCTGTTAACAATAATAGCTTATATGCAAATGTAGTTGCTGTTGTCTCTCATAAAGAATGTAATGGATTACAAAGAGCTGAAAAAGCAAATATTCCATCTGTATTACTTACAACTAATAATGAAGAAAGACATGTTTATGATACTCGTCTTGCAAAATTAGTTAAAACATATAATCCTGATATTGTTGTATTAGCAGGGTGGATGAGAATTTTAACAAATAATTTTATATCACAATTTGACAATATTATTAATTTACATCCGGCATTACCTAAAACTTTTGTTGGAACTAATTGTATTGAAAAAGCATATAACGCATTTCAATCTGGAAAAATTAAATATACTGGTGTTATGGTACATCACGTTATCGAAGAAGTTGATGGGGGAAAAGTTATCGCAACTTCAAAAGTTCCTATTCACCAAAATGATAGTTT
>Ga0310345_10001955_pt1 | contig 21695 bp, 22 predicted proteins | sample HC15DNA20500_MG_FD_204667 | JGI IMG/M metagenome (GOLD analysis project Ga0310345, IMG submission 204667) | Marine microbial communities from station ALOHA, North Pacific Subtropical Gyre - HC15-DNA-20-500_MG | ecosystem: Environmental > Aquatic > Marine > Oceanic | place: Pacific Ocean: North...
ATTTTGTTAAAAAATGTAGTACATATAGAGATGAGATTTGTGATGATTTTGGATTTACACCAACTAACGTTGTTAGTTTATGTCTTGCATCATATGAAGATGAATTTTTCCTTGATCGCGACTCATCACCATATCCGACGGTAAATATAAGCATGGCCTTAACTAAAAAATTGGAAGGAACATATAATGTCAAATGAAATTATTGCTATTCATCGTTTTGGTTCAGAATTAACAAAACATATATTTGGGTGGGATTTAGGACGCCGATGTAATTATGACTGTAGTTATTGCCCAGCACATCGACATAATAATTATTCACCTCATGCTATGCTTGATGACTTATTTGATACATATAAAAAGGTATCAAGATATAAAGATGTTTTAAAAAATCGATCGTTAATTGATGATTTTGTAATTGGGTTCACTGGTGGTGAACCTGCCGCTAATCCAATCTTTTGGGATTTTTGTAATAAAGCAAAAGAATATGATAACGATATTCAACTTGGATTAACGTCAAATGGAACTATACCACGAAGGGTATATGAAAAGATTGGTGATTATATTGACACTATGACAGTTAGTTATCATTGTGAAGCAGATGATAAGATTAAACAAAATGTACAAGATGCAATATTTTATATCCATAGCAATACTGATACTTACATTAATGTTAATGTAATGTTTCATTCGGACGAAGAATATTTTAATGAATGTTTGGAGTTATGTCGTAGGTTAGATAAAGGTAACGTTTCGTTTGTTCCGAGAATAATAGGAGAAATTGAATCAAGTGGACTTGATGGAAAACCAATTGATAAAGAATTTCATAGTTATTCTGCGAGTCAACTTGAAAGATTAGATGAATATTATGTTGAAATGCGTAAGGGAAAAGCACCATCAAAAGCATCAGTAAAAGTAAATCCACCAAAGGTTGATGATAAGCCAATAGTTGCTATGGCCGCGAATAAAACAAGAAACGAGATTGGCAGACCGTGTTGTGGTAAAGTATTTTTTAATACATTAACAGAGGAAAATTTTGATAATGTTGTTTCTGTAACACCTGCATTTCGTAGTGCCCTTGAGTGGAACGAAACACAGTTTTTACGGACTAGTAAATTTAAAGATTGGTATTGTTTAGTACATTTATATTTGCCACATTTACAGCATGAAACAAGAATGATTTATGCTCATCAAACTTGTCAAGCAACAACTAATCGTCATCGTCAGGGACCGTTATGCACAATTGAAACATTTGATGAATACATTGATAAAATTGATGCAGGCAATATTCCAATAATGCAATGTCCTAATATGCAATGTAATTGTGGTCTATGCACTCCAAAATCAAAGTATTTGCCAATAGTAGAAGAAATGGTTAAAGAGATATTTCCAATGAAGAAATCAATGGAAGGACAGCAGACTCGTCAGCGTCGGCAAGAAACAAAAAAAATAATGAGAGAATTACGTCAAGATGTTTGATGAATTTGATGTGCGAGTATTACAAAAAGAAGCTGCAAGAGTTATTGCAACAATGGATGCTACTAGTAATAACATTTGGAAATTTAATAAGAAAGGCCATCATAATAGTATGAATTGGTACAAAGCAGTTCTTGAATGGTATATAGAGCAATATGGTGGTCTTCCTAGTAAAACAGGCCCGGGAAAAGATGTAACATTTATTATTGAGGACTAGTATGTCTGACTTAAAATGGAGCGAATATGATTTTACAAAAATCCCATATGAGGATTTAGTTCGTGTAGGACAACGAACTATGTTATATCGTGATATGTTTACGGTAAGTTGGTTGCTTGGTCGTTTTTGTAATTATAAATGTTCATATTGTTGGCCGTATGCTCGCAGTGATAAAAAAGATCACAGGCCTACGGAACTTTGTTTACGAACTATAGATAGTATAAAGGAGCAAGCACGTGAAAGGGGATTTAATTCTTTTCATTTTAGTCTTAGCGGGGGTGAGCCTACTTTCCACCCTGGCTATTTGGATATTTTAGAATACCTATCAGATGATGTAGCAAATACAAATTATACAAGTTTGCATATGACTTCGAATTGTTCACGTAATATGAAATGGTTTGAAACATATGTTAAGCACGCTGCAAAGTTTCATCGAGCAAGTATTACAGCAAGTTTACATTCAGAGCACGTAAATACTATAGAAAAAATGCAACAGTTTGCTGATAAGTTAATGTTCTGCCAAACATGGGATGTACAAGTTACTATTAACATGGTTATGATTCCTGAATGGTTTGAACGAGATTGGGAGAATGCATTATTTTTTCATAATCAAGGTATTAATGTTACATTAAAACCACAAAGTGATCCTACAGCAAGCAGAGTAGTAGATGGATATACTCCCGAAATGTTAGAAACATTACACAATGGGATGCCACAACGAGCATATACAGAAGTAAAATCTGAAATAGAAAGACCTAAGCCGTCATTTGAGATTGATGCAGATAGAGAATTGCAAAAACAAACATATAGCCAAGGAGTTCCTCCTCATTTTCAAGTAGAATTTAGAGATAGCAAAGGTAATCCGTGGTTTATGGATCAAGCAGAACGATTTAATGCTTTTAATTTTAATAAATTTAAGGGATGGGAATGTTCAAGTGGGATGCGTAGTATTATTATACGAGAACCAGATGGAACAATTAAACGCAGTTATTCATGTGAGGATGTTCCTTTAGGACAAATCGAAGTAGGGTTTAAATTGTTTGAAAAACCAATGCCGTGTATTAGTAAAAGTTGTGTTAGCAGTGCTGATAGTAAAATTCCTAAACGAGCGCCAGGTACTAAAATGTCATTGTTTCCTGGTGATAAATCTTTTAATGACTGAGTTTTATTTTGATAATATTGAGTTACTTGATATAGAGTTAAGTAATAGGTGTAATGCTTCGTGTCCTATGTGTGCAAGAAATATACATGGTTGGTCTGTTAATCCTCGATTAAAGTTAAATGAATTAACGTTAGATGATATTAAAAACATTGATAAGAAGTATTTAGATCTATTAGATACTATTAATATAAGTGGTAATTATGGTGATCCTCTGGCTTGTACACAGATATTAGAAATTGTACATTATTTTTTAAATAATACTTCTGCCCGAATTATTTTGAATACAAATGGTGGAATTCGAAATACAAGTGTATGGGAAACACTTGGACAGTATTCGAAGGAATATTATAATAATGAAAGTAAGTTAGAAATTAGGTTTGCTATTGATGGGTTAGAAGATACAAATCATATCTATCGTATTGGTGTACATTGGAAAATGTTAATTAATAATGTTAATGCTTATATTAATGCTGGTGGTGATGCTACATGGCGATATTTAATTTTCTCTCATAATCAACATCAAGTTGATGAGGCTACTAAACTTGCAAGTACGTTAGGATTTCGTTCTTTTAAATCAGTTATAACTGGTCGATGGAGAGCTGATAGTTTTCCAGTACTTGATAAAGAAGGTAATTTTAAATATGATCTTTTTCCTGGTAATGTTGATATGAGTGAGTATAAGCAATTTGATCATCGTAAAAAAAGTAGTCTTAATATTGGAGAAAAAAGAAATATTACCAAATACGGAGTGTCTCTTCAAGCTCGAAAAGGATATGCATATTTGGGTAATGAAAGATTTAGTAATTATAAACTTGAGGATTGGAAAGAGCTTGTAGAAACGCCACTAGATGGCCCCCAACCACTTCTTTCGTGTTATGCAGAAAAAGATAAGCGTGTTTACATAGATGCTAATGGATATGTTTTTCCGTGCAACTCATTAGGATATATTTCTGGTTGGGCTAATAAGTATGATACATTTGGTAATCAAGTTGTCGATGCTATGCGTAAATATAGTAACACAAATATTAAAGAAGATAATTTGTCAACAATATTAAATGGTGAATGGATTAAACATATTTGGAACACATGGCATGCACATACTATACAAGAAGGTAGGTTAATGATGTGTTCGTATACTTGTGGTAAACAAGGTACACATAAAATGATAAAGGAACATAAATTATGAGTCAAGTATTTTGTCCAATGCCTTGGATTACACAAAGCACTCGTAACAATGGTGATATCAGGATTTGCTGTCAAGCAAATGTTGGATTTGATCAGGGTTTAGCTCGTAAAGAAAGAGATATTACTGAGGCTTATAGTTCAATTACAACAACTTCATATTTTAATTTAGATCCTGGGGCATATGTAGAGAAGGTGTTAAAGCAACATAACAGAGGTTGGAATACATACTTTGGTGAGCTTGATACTGATTTAACTTCTCATACATTTGATAGACATTTTGGGAGTTTAATGAATTTTTGTGTTAAAAGAATTGTTTTATTTAGAGCAGTATATGTTGATGAAATGCAACAGGTTATTACATTTACTTTATTTCGAAATAAAACAGATGCTACAAAATATATTAAAGAAAGCGGAATTCAAAAGTTTCTTAATGATTTAGAAAGTAATGGATTTGATTGTACATTTCTTAATAACGAAATGTCAAATGATGATGCAGATGGAATGGTTTCATTATTAAGAAATTTGCAAAAAGAAAAATCAAAGATTGTTTTGCGTAGTGACATAAATTATGATTATGTTGATTATTGGGATTTGAGAAATGTTGCTGAAACATATAATGCTGGAACTGCTGATTTAGATGAAGCAAGAAATATACCAATGCTTAAAGATGCTCGCATTAAGATGTTAAATGGTGAATGGCCAACAGTTTGTAAAAGATGTGAAGATGAAGAAGCTGCTGGATTGCGTAGCAGAATGCAGTATGAGAATGAAAGATGGACACATCAAGGTGTATTTGATTTAAAAAAAGCAAAACAAGTTACAGCATCTGATGGTAGTATAGATACTTCAACTTTGCCTGTTGTATATTATGATTTAAGATTTGGTAATTTATGTAATTTAAAATGTCGTTCGTGTGGTCCAACAGATAGTAGTGGATGGTATGAAGATCGTGTAAAGATACATAGTCCAACATATATTGATACTGTTGGTGTTGTTAAGTTAGTAAAAAATGAAAAAGGCAAATATGAGCCTGAAAATGATATTTACGGATGGTATAAAAGCGAAAAGTTTTGGAATCAATTAGAAGATAAAATGTCTGATATTAAGCATTTGTATCTTGTTGGTGGTGAGCCAATGATGATTGATAAGCACTATGAATTTTTGCAAAAATGTATTGATGCTGGAAAAGCCGAAGATATAGTTTTAGAGTACAATACAAATATTACAAATATACCAGAACGAGCATGGAGTATATGGAAGTATTTTAAAGAGATCCAGATTGGTGCATCAGTTGACGGCATTGGACCAGTTGTTGAGTATATGAGAAATCCTGCTAAATGGAAAATCTTAAATCGTAATATCCAGAGATTAGATAAAGCAGAAGGAAGTTTTAAATTATGGTTCGCACCAACTATTAGTATTTTTAATGGTAGGCATTTACCAGAAATGATTATTTGGGTGTTAGAACAACAATTTTCTAGATTTGCTGTTCAAACATGGAAAGCACCTGTAACACCTCATCCGTTGCATCATCCAAAATTATATAATTTAAAAATATTGCCTCAAGATGTAAAAAATGAGATTGAAGAATATTATGAATCTAGCAAACCAAGAATTAGAGAGTTAATCTATTCAGCAAATAATATAGGTCCAGCATTAAAAGAAAAAAAATATAATCTTACTACTAATATACTAGATCATTATGTAAAATTTATGAATGCCGACGACTGGAGTAATTTGCTCCCTCAATTTTGGCATATAACAGATAAACTAGATTCAATACGAGATGAAACTTTAGAGAATTCTATACCTGATCTTTACGAATTAATTAAACATACACGACCATGATTATAGCAGGAAATAAAAACTATGGAGTTGCAGAAGGATTGTCAAATATATATCCAGATGCAATGTATTGTTCCCGAACAACTGGATATGATTTTGATAAGCAAGAAAGTATCCATGCTTTTGCAAAAGAGAGTTGTGGGCATAATGAGATTATATTAGTTAGTGCATTATGGAGATTTCAACAAACTTTATTACTTGAAAAAGTGTTTAAAGAAAATAGTAATGAGAAACTAACTCCATTGATTGTTGTAATAGGAAGTACTATTGATCGTTATCACAAAGCATCTTCTTGGATATATGGAACTGAGAAAAAAACATTAAGGCAATATGCTGATAGTCTTGCAAAGTGTGGTGTGTGGTCTGATTCACCAAAAGTTAGTTTAATTAGTTTTTGTACTTTAAGTAATAAACAGAAAGAACATCAAGGTAGGGTATGTATGGATATGGATCGTGCTGTAAGTTATATAAAATGGATAATTGATCAACCACGTGATTTGTGTATTAATGAAATTAGTATAGACATGATACAAGGAGAACAGTAAAATGTATGCAAATTTTGAATCAGTAAAAGAACTTCATATAGAAATGTCAAGTCGGTGTAATGCGGCATGCCCAATGTGTTCACGCAACGAGTTAGGAGGAAGTACTAGACCTGATTTAAAATTGAAAGATTGGGATAAAGAGTTAATTCCAAAAGTTTTTGATTTACGATTTAAAAATTTAAGAAATGTTTTATTTTGTGGTACACATGGTGATCCTGCTGTTGTTCCTCATAGCTTAGATGCGGTTGAATATCTTAAAACAAATTTTAATACTACTATAGAGTTTTTCTCAAATGCTTCAACTCGTAATAAAGATTGGTGGTATGAGTTAGGTAAATTATTACAAGGAGAAATAAAAGATGAGCATTCTTTAATAAAACATTATAGAAAGAATGATATTGGAATTTTTAGTATAGATGGGTTAGAAGATACAAATCATATCTATCGTAGACAAACACATTGGAATGTTATTATGGAAAATGCTGAAGCATTTATTCGTGCCGGAGGCAGGGCACGCTGGGATTTTCTTATTTTTAAACATAACGAACATCAAGTAGAAGAAGCAGGTAACTTGGCTATAAAAATGGGATTTAAGCAATTTCGTCTTAGAAAAACTGCACGATTTAATTATAGTCCAACAGGGCCTGAAAGATGGCCAGTATATAATAGAACACCATATGGCACTCCGCAAGAGTTTGCATATTATTTAGAGCCTCCTAATGATCCTAGATATTATAATGAAGAAATTGATAAATTTGAAGCACTAAAAGAAAAGTATGGATCTGCTGAGAAATACTTTGATGCAGCTAAAATTAGTTGTTTATATAAAGATGAGTTTCATCGGATATATGTGAATGCATATGGACAAGTTTTTCCTTGTTGTTTTATTAGTAATGATGTATATCCTGGTTTAAATCCAATTAAAAAAGATACAATTAAGAAAGTATTTGATGTATATGGTAAAACATTTAATGATTTATCTTTGCATAAATGGGAAGATATTTTAAGTCATGAATGGTTTGATTCAAAACTTGAAGAAAGTTGGGATACAAATTTAGAAGGTGGAAAACTTATGAGATGTAGCCGTACATGTGGAAATGAATATTCTCCGATTATGTCTCAGAGTAAAGATACTAGTCTTTGCCATGACAAGAATGTGTATTATTACGGCTATGGTAATGAACAAAAATAAATTTAAAAAAAAATTTATAGATTGGTTAACAAAGTTTGTTGCAAAACCTAATCCTGCTTTTAATAATTTGCCGGTGTGTCCGTATGCTTTAAAAGCATTTCAAGAAGATAAAATAAAATTTGAACATGTTGAATTAGGACTTTATGCAAAATTAGTATCATATATTGATAAATGGGATGACAACTATGATATCATAGTTATATTTCTTGATCCAATATATCTTCCAAAAGCACTTCCTTCAATTATTGAAAATGCAAATAAAAGACTTATGAAAGCAGACCTTGTTGCATTAGAAGATCACCCAGGTATTCCGGAAATAATAAACAAAGTAAAAGTTAATTTTGGTAAATCGACAATAGTGTTTGTGCAAAGATTAAGTAAAATTAATGAAGCATCGGAACATCTTAAAAAGAATACAACATATTATGAACATTGGTCTAAAGAAAATTTAGATGATGTTGTTAATTGGAGATTTAAAGATTAGATAGTGCTTTGAAACTACGAATTTTGCTATCTCGCCTACATAGTTGTTTATATTTTTTAACATCCTTACTCCACTTCATACCAGTCCACCATTCGAAACCATCTACATCTGCTTTGTAGATACTACTGCGTTCGTATCCAGGACCAGTATAAAGATATTCGTAACCTACGTCCCCGCCAGCACCAGGATTTTTATATCTTTTTGCCCACGCAATTTCGTGTTGTAAAGTAACCTCACCTAACCGTAGTTCAGGATTTGCATAGTCCCAGGCAAACATATATGTTTCTATACCTTTGTAAGGCCAAATTTGATATGCAGTTTGCCAGGGAACCGGATAAAATTGCATCTTAGTAAATGCAACAATCTCATTATTTTGATAGTATATAAAAAATTTACATCTGTCTGCGGGAGATAATGTTCGACCAAAGTCATTAAAATTGTGTTTTTTAATATATTTGTTTAGTATTTGTTCAAGTCTTTTTAGATATGTTGGTGTAAGTTCTTCTACTATTTCCCATTGCTCGTTGTATTCTTCATAGTTTGTTTCGGCTGTACATACGCGAGTACTACGAGACATATACCAATAATCGTTATCAAAAAGAAATCCTTTTTTAAGTGCTTCGTGTTCTGTATGATGCCCAACATCTTCTAAGGATATATCATTAAGTATAACTTCTCTGTTTTCTTGTTTTCCAAATGTTGTTTCAATGACAGTTTTCATTATAATTTGTAATCGTTTTGTATACCTTCTCTTTCAATGTCAAGTGTTAAGCAATGCCATCCACCGTCAAAAAAGAAACGATGTCGTAATGGACAAAATATTGGTTCCATATCATGTTTATGCAATATATCAACAAGAACAGGATTTTCACTATTTACAACAACATATTTGTCATCTAACACTAAACAATTTACATCAAAAATTGTTTCCTCAACTTCGCCTGTCCAATTATCTAACCATTCTTCTACAAATTGTGTAAATTCATTATTTTTTTCTTCACCTGGAACCCACCATTTGCCTTTGTTCAGATATTTAAGTTTTCGCCAACCTTCTACATGTGACCAGTTAGGATCATCGAAGTATATAATTTTCCAATTAGGAAATATTGATTGTATATTATATTCTCTTACCCAACCTGCCGCTATTACTAATCCTGGTTTTAAAACGGAAAAAACACTGTCATCATGCCCAAATAAATCTATTTCTTTGTATTCGAACATAGGATAATAAGATTTTAATGTTGATTTAATATCTGATGTTTGCCATATGTCCACTAAACAGTTTTTTCCTATTCGTGTTATATTAGGAGCACAAAATCCAGGCACTGGTTTTTTCTCTTTTATTTCGAGTTTTTCTTCTAATGATAGTTTAGTAACATCTGTCTCAGTTACTCCATCAACTAATCGTCGTTTTAGTAATGAATCTAATGCATGATCTGATCGATGTAAACGTATTTTTCCATCGAGAACATCAAAATTACAATTCTCTTCACCGAACCATTCAACATACTTTTCTCGCATCATATGAACAGTAAAAGCATTTTCAGTTACAAAAACTTCATTACCCATTATAATAGTTTCGTCTCTTACTTGTAATGGTGGTGCTGGTATTAAATTATTTCTAGTTATATCATGTTCTTGATCCGGTCCGAGCCATCCGAGCCTTCCGTCGTTATCTATATAATCCATAATAGATTCTTTGTAGCCAAGTTCCGTCGGAGTAGCTTGATATACATTTATTCCATGAGATTCTAAAGTAGTTTTAAAATAATTTAAATCTTCGATTGTTTCGTCGAATATTTTTTTGAATGTATATTCGATAGTAGGATTTTTTATGTTTGAAAAAAAAGTCGGTTCGAACACACTACCTAGTAATACGGTCTTTAGAGGAGAGAACTCATCCCAACTGTTTATTTTTGCAAATTTAGGCATTGTAGTAATTTTCTAACACTTTTATTAAGTACTTGTCTTTAGCAATAAGATCAGGACGATTACCTTTATTAAATTGTATAATGGCCTTATTACTTTGTTTAATCATTTTTTTTATAACTTTTTGTATACCTTCATCATCGAGTTCAATACGTTCATCAACTTCTTGCCGCTGAATTGCAGCTCGTAATAAACGTATTGCGTCAAGTCGTTCTTGATCTTTAGAACGCATTGCGTCCTTCATATCTGCTATAATACGGTCTTTAAGCATCTGGCCAATCTCTATACAATGCATGTTGAATATTATCTCCAACAAATTGATTAAAAGATTTGTGTTTTTCGTCAATCTTGCCATCAATTTCATCTAATGCATAACTTTCTGGTTTAGCAACACGATGGAATGCGTTTTCTAATTGTGACATATCTTTAGTTTCTATCATAATATGCCATTCTGGTAAGTCTTGTATACTACGAAATCCTAGTTTACAACGAGTAATACGAAACGATTCAATTTTACCTTCTTCAACGAGCCGGTCTAAAAACCCTCTCATGTTAGAAGTCCAATCAATATCACTTATATCGCCTTCTTTGTCTGCCCACACATGATAAATGTCCATATAAATATTTATATGTATACAAAGGAGTTAATACAAGCAACTCGTCCTAGAGCGATGTATGATACAGAAATACATTCGTTTCATAAAAGTTTACATATATCTCCAATGGATTCCGATCCCGAAGGATTGATTGATAAATTTAAAGTTAAAATTGATGAGTGGATTAGTGCTCATACAAGGATTAAATTTACTGGATTAGACAATTTCCCTGATAGAAATGTGGTTTTAGGAGTTACTCATCAGTTAGATGACCTTCATATGCAATATAAGGGCCGTATAGCCGTCTTTAAGGGTGACTATAGGTACCACTGGCGGTTAGACCCAAACGTGCGCTGTAGGGCATTACACACGCTTGTATACCCCGATATAGTAGTACTCTCAGTTCCTTTTCCGGGTAATGCTAATATGCACCCAGAAACCATGGAAATCCTTGAAAAGTGTAGGGTATTTAATATCCCAGTTCATATAGATGCCGCATGGTTTGGTTGTTGCCGAAACATTAATTTTGATTGTAATCATCCTGCTATACAAACAGTGACATTTTCATTAAGTAAAGCACTTGGAATGGGTATACATCGTGTTGGTCTTCGTTATGCAAGAAAGCCGCAACATGGCCCTGTAAAAATAATGAATGATTTTGGCTATACAAATATATCAGATGTCTGGATAGGATTACAAATGATGGAGAAATTTGGACCAGATTTTTGGTGGAACAAATATGGACAACATTATAATAAAATTTGTAAGGATTTTAATTTCGAACCTGCTAACGCAATTCATGTTGCATGGGACAATAAAGATTTAGTAGGTATTCGACGATTATTACGAGTGTTAGAGGAAGGTAAACCAGGTTCCATATAATGAAAAATATTGCAATTATTATTGATGCTTGGGCGACCAATAACTTACTAGCAGACCGGGATATACCAGTTCGTATTATAGATCTAATATCACAAAATCAAACAATTGATAGTGTAATATTGGCTAGTTACGATATAGCAAATGAATTTATCTCTCAGACTATTTGGTATACGAATTTTAAAAAATTTAATTTATCGGATTTATTTACTAATACTGATTTTATAGATGACTTAAAGAACAACTTTACTCATCCTAAGTTTGTTGGCAAGTTAAGTTACCTGGAACACCAAACACACCCGCAGATATTAAATAAAATATGGTCGGATAAGTTTCAAATAGCTGTTTTTCATCCTTGTCAATTAAATTTAGATAGTATAAAAAATGTTTACTTCTTCGGAATGGCGTGGGATATATGCGTTATGTCTCGCCCATTAGGGTGGAGGTGGTGGATAGATTTCACCGATAAAAATTTATTTGTTTATGGAAAAGGAGTTGGATGGGACAATAAAGATATAGATAAAACCATGTGGTTAGAACAAGAAGAAGAATTATATCAATTTGCTAGAACTTCAAAGTGAGGGAATAATTCTAACGTATTAATTTTTTTCTCTACTTAATACTAGATTAAGTTTTTTAATATTATTTTTATTTTGTAAAATTAATTTTGTTCCTGCATGTAATGGTTTTGGCCATGCTTCTATTTTAATCCAAGCATATCCAACATGTTCTTCATTTAGTATAGGATGGAATTCATCATTAACAATACTAACAAAACTTGCATATTTAAATCCTTCGTCGTTGCTAACAAAATTATCTAATGGAAATGTTTTAATTATATTTGGAACGTGTACTAGTTCTTCTTCAAGTTCTCTGTTTAATGCATCGCCGAATGTTTCGTTAGGTTCAACTTTACCGCCAAAGAAACTCCATGTTAACGGATGGGATCCATCTTCAGCTCGCAATCCTAGCATTACTCTTTCTGTTTTTATACTAAGGAAAATAGTTCCGACTGCTTCGATCATTTTTGTATTTCTTTTTCAATATTTTTTATAGTTGTAGGAAGTTCTTTTTTAACTTCATTAACTAGTTTTAAATTTTCTGTGTGATATTTTTTTATTTGTGTTTTATAATAGTTAGGTTCTTTTGTTGATTCGTAAAAGTTTATTAAGTCTTTTATAATAGTTATGTCTTGATTAAAAAAGAGATCTTTGTAACTAACGGTGTATAGCTGATCTTTCCAAATAGTTTTTAAGTCCATTATGTCGGACCCTGTGTCATTGTTAAGCAGATTTGTTAAGTTTGTTTTTACTGCTTCAAAAAATTGGATTTTGTTGTTGTAAAATAATGGCGGGTTTTCATGAAGGATCAGCCAATTGATTATCTGTGATAATACTCCAAACATTACTGTTGATTTTGAAATGTTAATAGTTTGATGCATTTCATCAATAACATTAAAGATATATTGATGTTGTTTTCGATCCATTAACCTGTGTCTACGAGGAACGAATATCTCAGATTGGTTAATATTGAGATATGCATCATAAACCTGTGTTCCTGTTTTTGCCATACATAATATGTCAATATAGTAATTTAAGTCGTAGCTGATATCAATGTCAATTATTTTTATTTTCTCACTATTTTTAAGATAAAATTTAGAGATAATAAATCCATCATGATGCAGAGAAAAAAATTTATCTTCAGCTGAATTGAATGTTTTGTATAATAAGTTATCATGTTTTTTTATCATTTCTTCTGAAATGTTTAAATGTAGTATATCTTGAATTGTAGAATAATTAGCGGTTGTATTATATTTGTATAAACGTCCTTCAAATGAAGTATTGTTACTATAGTATTGATTATTTTTTAATTGTTGTCCAATTGGTCGATTCGACATATCAGCATGATAATTTCTATCGATGAATAATCCAGTAATAAATTCACCACCAGCACCACAATTCCATCTAGTTGCAATTATGTCGTTGTTGTTTATTTTTTTATAATATTTAGAATTTTTTTTAAAAAGTTTATCCATTTCTTCAAATGTTATTTTCATTTTTCGTTAAATTCTCTATTACAAGCATAACATATCCAAATTAATTTTTCATCGTCAAAATGTAAGGTACTCGTACGACACGAAGGACACTGAATCAGTGTTCGTTTAATTTCATTTAATTGACTATCCGCCAGAAGCCAGGATAGTAACGACCTTGATAAGAATCTAGCCATTTAGTACCGTCCCACTTAAATTGGTCTCCAGTGAAATTATTTTGTATATATGTTATATCTGATGTAGCTGATGAGTCAAAAAATACAACCCAATCAGCACCGTTGTATTGTATAATATCATTTTTACTTGCTACAAGTGTATTCCATGCAGCTGTTGGATATCCTGTTGCACCAATGTCGTCAAGAATTAAATATTTTTGATTTGCTATCGCTGTTGGTAATGTACCATCGCCTGGAAAGTTTTTATGCGGATCAATGATAGCATTAACTGTAAAATTAGTTCCTGGTAATGTGTCTGTATCGGGTGTAAAGTCAACAACATTTGCTGTTCCAGTTGCGGCAATAGTTCCAACTATATCGTTGGTTGAAGTTTCAGGATCTGTGTTAATTCGTAGATGTATTTGTGTAACATTATCTTGTAATCCATTATATGGTGCAAGATAATCTTCCCAACTCATTTCTTTTCCGTCGCCTCTGTCATTTATTCCTGCATGATTTAATAATTGTAGTTGTCCATTTGTTACAGTTAATGAAGCATTTGTTGGGGTAATTATTTGTCTCGACAAGAAGTCGTTATCTCCGAAGAAATCATACGTATCACGATCGAACTCCTCTGACATATCATACACTCTGTCTGTAATTTGCCGAATAAGTCGTTGTTGTTGTACTTTTGCTGGAGGACTAATCCAAACTGGCATAGTAAATGTTATTGAACCTATATCAATTTGTGTATCTATTCCTTGTGGTACTCCTCTAGAACTCCAACTTATATCTGTTAATTCTACAACAACAAGAGATGTCCAGTCGAGAATATTTGTGCTAGCCTGTAGTTCAATTGATGGATTGAATAAAATTAATATTTGTTCAAAAAGTTGTAATTTTTGATCTGAGTTGCTAGTCCAAATATCAATTTGCATTGTTAGTGTGTATGGAGCTGGCATTAGTCGTTCAACAGTATATCTATTACCAATCTCACTTGTATATTTGCCAGTTTCATGATCAAATTCTCTTTCAAGAATTTGTTTTTTGTCAGTATAAAACGGATCAAGTGTTCGTGATCTATCTGGTTGCATTGTTAGGATATGAGAAGTAATAAATGGGCAAGAGTTAACAACATTTTCACTATTGTTTCGTAAAATGTGTCCAACCATTCGTTGCATGTCTGCGTATCTGCAAGGAACTTTTATGAATTTTTCAACATTATCGGCGCCTTTACCAGTTTTAACTAATAAGCCACCGAACAGTCTCATAAATTGTAGAATGTATCGACGAAATTGTTCATCGTAAAAATATCCTGCTTCGTTATATCTACTTGCCATTTTAGAAATCCGCCTTCGGTTTTATTACTTTACTTAATCCTTGTTTTGATGGTACAGATTCTCCTGTGTTTCTGTCAACTATTAAGGTTGTATTTTCAGTAAATTGACGTAATACAGTGTTTGCCGCTCTCCATACAGCCCGATTATCATCTTCAACTTTAACCCATCGTTCCCCTTTCTTTATAAACAGTCGATGAGGATTAAAATCTGTGCGTAAAAAGTATGCTCCTTCAGCCGCAGTATCTGGAAATGTTGCACCACTTCCTACAACGGATGATCCATCTGGCGGAGTAGCATTTTGTGCTTCTACAATTTTTCCACCAGTTTCGGCATCATAATATAAATGTCCACCTTCGACGCCGTGTTTTGGAACTTCTTTTTCGCCTTGTTCTAATAGTGCCTCACTAATTTCAAGTTCGTTATTATATGTACTGAGTATATGTTTTAAATCATCTGCGTTGTCGCCGTCACCGAGTATATCACGATATTCGACAGTGTCTACTAATGCTTGACATTTAACTCGTAATAGATGTGGCCACCAGTTTGCATCAAATCCTGTTGATTCCCTAATTACATCTTCAATAACATAAAATTTTCTAATAGGTCCTGCTGAGTTATCAAGTCCTGTATCATCTGATAAATGAGGGAGTTCTAAAACATCGCCACTCATTAGTTTACGATCTAAAATAGTCATAGTATCGTTTAAATGAAACGTCATAAAGATAGTATCGTTTGCTAGGAATAGTCCAAATTGTGTTAAATCAAAGTCATTATCGGCTGGCGCATACACACCACGCATATCATATATGTCTTTGTCGTATTTTCGATCTCTGTTTTCTAAAAATAGTAAATCTTGTATTTGTGTTTCTTTAACTATGTTGTCAGATCGTTTTCTTTTACCATAATTTGGTTGTGTTGAATCTTCTACAGCAACAGTACCATCTGGGTTAAGTTGGTCACCTTGGTCGTATATACCGATATATTTGTGAATAAAGACACCTGTGCCACCAGCATATATGTGTTCACCAACAACCCGGTCAACAAACTTATAGTCGTTTCCTTTTTCAGGTTTCCATAGCGAAAGTCGGGGCATAATAATTAAATCTCTTTATTATATTTACCGTTTCTCATCATAATAAATGCAGGTAAACGTTTCTATAATGAATGTTCTGGTATCAAATGCGGACATACGTCTATTAAATTTTCATTCCGGAATTTATCTAATTTTGTATTGTATGTATAAAATTCATTTAATAAATCGTTATTACAAGGAATTTGTAACACTTTAACAATATCATTAAATTCTGGGTATTTTGAGTATTTACTTATTAGACTTTTTTTAATGTTTGGAGGAAGTACCCATGCACCTACTTGTTCTCTACCAAAATTAAAACCATACTGGCATTCAGCATTAAGTTCATTTTCTATCCAAGGTTTAAATTCTGCAAATTCATGAACATTATAATTTGTTAGTGTTGTAAAAATATCAACCTTATACATTTTTTTTAATTTTTTTGTATTTTCTAATATTTGTTTATAATCTGATTTAGGCCCTCGGATGTAATTGTGTGTTTTTTCAAATCCATCAATGCTTACAGTCATGTTAGTGTTAAAAAATGAAAGTTTGTTAAGCCATGTTGGTAATCGGCTTCCATTTGTTGATATTGATATTTCTAAATTTTTAAGTAATGATGGATTGTGTTTAAAATGTTCTATAAGTTTATTGAGAAAATATTTTACATTTGGCATTATTAATGGTTCTCCACCTTTAAGTTCCATATAGACGGTCCCACTATTACAACTATTAGCAATAGTATTAATTAAATTATTAATAGTTTCATTAGATGCAGAATAAGCAATGCCTGGTTCTTCATCAAACCAACTTGTACTAATTTCTGGTCCGCACATTTTACATTTAAAATTGCATAAGTTACTTAAATTGATATCATATACTTGTATACTTTGACTAGTTAGATAGGTAGCTCGCTGTTCTATGTATTCTTTTCTACTTGTAGTGTTTTTTGATTCAGCAATTTTACATCTGTTACAGTTTGCAGGCCATTGGCCCTTTTTCATTGTGTTAATATCATCTTGAAATATTTTATCTAACGATGAAAATTCAAACCCAGATTTATATGGTATTTGACCTTCATACCAACAACATGGAGCAATGGATCCCCAGGGAGTAAGTTGTACTGCTTTTGTAAATGCTAGACAAGGTTTTATAGATTTATTTTTCATAGTTTGCTTCTGGGGTTAGGACATATGTTGAAGTTTTATCAATAGTATCCCAGTTTTCTATTTTTTTAACTTTTGATTGTGCTGTTTTTGAAAATTGCAATGTTGTATTTCCAATTTGCTGTGCCCATTTTTGTATTTCTTCTTCGGTTAGTGTTGTTAGTATATCGTCATAAAATTGTATTATTTCTTTAAATGTATATTTTGCTTTATGTAAGGCTGTTAAAATAAAGTCATTTGCTCTAATTTCTCGTTCATGTGCTGAAAAAAGAATTCCTCTATCTCTAAAAATTTCTTGTTTTTCGTTACCGTCGAAAACTATTTCTTTCCACTGTTTTCCGTTTCGTTCGTTGTACTTAATTGTATCCCAGGTTATGCCGTCTTGCTCAAGTATTTCAATGTTATATTTGCTAGGATATGTTAGATATTCCCCGCCTTCTTGCACACAAAAAACATTGTCTTGATAACCATTCATTATCTTTCTTTCTGTAAAATCTTTAATAAAGTTAATTAATTCCTGAAATTGTTCTGATGTTTCCCAAGGGAAGTTATGAATAAAGTTACATCGATTCCAAATTCCAGTTTCATGTGCAAGTGTTAGATTCTCTTTAATTCTGTCACCTGTTACATTTTTTTGAATTGTCTTTAAAATTTCATCATTGATAGTTTCTGTTCCATACCATAAAGAAATACATCCTGCTTCACTTAATGCATTGTAGATTTCTTGATTACCTAATCGTAAATTTGCTGAATCATTCCATGTAATTTTTAAATTTCGTTTAATTATTTCGTTACAAAATTCAAGTAGCCAGGATTTTTTCCAATTAATTTGATCATTAAAAAATCTAAAATGTTTAGCACCTTGATTTGCCATTGCTTCGAGATGATCGACTGTTTCGTCAGGAGTTAAATGTGCGAATCCATCTATTGTTGCCATTGCACAAAATGAGCATTTCGACCGGCAGCCATCTGTAAATTTATATGGATATATTTGAAATGGTTCAACTGATTTTAATTTGCTATATTGTTCTAATAATTTTTTTGGTATAAAATCGGTTGGTGCAACTAAAATATCTGAATGATTTTTAAATTCTGGTTTAGGATAACTTTTATGAGTAAAGAGAAAAGAAGTCTGCAGACATCTTATAGTTGCATGTCCGAGGCGATAAGATGTCATTTCTAAATATTGAGATCGACGAATATCAATCAAATATTTTGCTTCTTCGTGTCCGATTGTGCCTCTAATATAAGATGTTGGATGATGTTCTTCTTCGATATTCATACAAAGATTTTCTAAATGTTTTTTATTAATTTTACCAAAAACAGTATTTCCACCAATAAAAATTTCTATTTCGTTAAAATTTCTTTTTAAAAACGAAGTTAGTATTATTGCAAAGTGGAAAGTCATTTTTAATGGCCAATAAGCCGTACTGCGACGAGTAAAAGATATGCCAATGGCATCATAAGAATTAACATCTATGTCTTGTAATAACCAATTTGTTAGATGTGGTAGGTATGATTCGCTGTGTTCATCAATAATAAGATAATCATTTAATTTATCTACTTTAAGAAGTACGCTAAAATCTTCATCTGAAAATTCAAAGTTGTCAATCTGCTGTCGATATCTGTTTAGTTTTGCATTTAAATCATAATGATCAACTGAGTATTGGTTAGCATCCCATGATCCTGCGATTGCAATACCACCGGCGTTAATGTCATTTAAAAGTCGTTTATTTACTAGACTTACATTTGGTACGTCAAGTAATAGAATGTTATTTTTTTCCATTTTTAATATTTACCATATATACATAGGTTGACAAGGCGTTCGAAAATAATATAGTATAGCAATCATGCCCCGAAAAATACGGAAAATAAAAGCAGCTGCTGGTAATCCATTTAAAAAACCTTCATGGAAGGAGTTTGAGGATGATATTATAGATGTTGATAAAGTAGCAGTTCGTAGAGAAGTGTCTCAAGGTTCCCGGTATTACAATTATAAGCATAAAAGTAAAGATGGTAAAAAATGGTTTGTTGAATACTTAAAGAAAGAAAAAGTAGATAAAGATAAAATAAAGCATGTAAAGATAGTGCCAGATTGGCAAGTTGGTATTACATATGGCGCATTAGCAAAAATGCTTATGGATGGATGTCCACCGTTAGAGGAATATACTGTGGCACTTGATAAACGACTTGAAGAATGCCTTAAAGTAAAAGTTAAAGATATTGAAGTTGTAGAGAATAAAGTTTTGGCACCAGTTATCTCAATACAAGAGCGTATGAAATTAAATCTTGATGATTTTCTTGGCAAGCATGTGGAAGGTGAAATTGATGATTTCTTTCAAAATAAATTTAAGAGTAAATTTAAGTTAATAACTATACTACAAGTAAATGAAATAACGGGCAAAGCTGCTGGAATGATATCTGATTTATATGCTCAAGAAATATCTGATATAACAGAGTTATTAAATCCTCCAAAAGAACCGGATGACGAATTTGAACAATTAACTGAAGGTTATCCATATAAAAAAGCAGAATTAAAAAAGATTTTAGCGTTCTATACTATGCTTGCTGAAGATGCAGATCATTATGCAAATTCACAAAAAGCAAATCGTAAAATTCGTGTTAAAAAAGCACCAAGTATTGAAAAAGTAGTAGCAAAATTAAAATACGCTGTTACAAATGAGCAGTATAAGTTAGTATCAATAGATCCTAAAAAGATTATTGGCTCTCAAGAGTTATGGGTGTTTAATACTAAAACTCGCAAATTGGGCAAATATGTTGCTGGTAATGGGTTTAGTACTGGAGAATTATCTGTTAAAGGAACCGGTATTATTGGATTTGATGAAAAGAAAAGTGTACAAAAAACAGTTCGTAAGCCAGATGTAACATTAAAAGAGTTTCAAAAAGCCGGAAAAGTAGCATTGCGTAAGTTCCTCGAAGATATAAAAGCAACTGATATAAAGTTAACCGGTAGAATCAATAAGGATGTAATTCTCTTAAAAGTCACATAACTAAATAAAATTATGAATGAATTCCAGGTAGATTTAACTCATCCAAATCCTGTACATACTTTAAGAAATGATGATAGTATTGCTATTACTGCAATTGATGATTCGATAACATATAGAGAATTTAATATTCGTATAAGAGAAGTTGCAGAAATATTATCTTCTCATGGTTTAACAGATAAACATCGTATTTTAGTTGTTGGTGATAGCGAGGATATGATATCAACTATTGTTTGGACCTATGGCGCAATATACTTAGGAGTATCACCATCGAATGCATCTACTGATCAAAGTGATGCAGAAATTGAACTTAAAGCAGATTCTGGAAATGTAGATGCTATTTTAAATATTGATGGTAGAATTAAATTTAGATCTGATTTAACAAAAACTACAAAGATTCAGCCAGAAGAACGATCTCTTATGTACACTTCTGGCACAACTAAAAAACCTAAAGGGAAATATACTGCTGAGCCACAGTTTTTTACATATCATAGTACATGGAGGAAAGGTTTAGCCTCTACAGATCAATTACGAATATCATATAGATTGTTAGGAGAAGAAGTTCCTATTCGTCAACTGTCTGCTCATCCATGGGATGTTGGATATGGCGCATATAATGTAGTAAATAGTCTTTTTACAGGTGGAATATATCATTGGGTGCAAGATGAGTACGATATACCTGAAGCACAATCAAAATATAAAACAAATTTTATGTCTAATTATCCATTGGCTTACGATAGGATATGTGATGCAGGTGTTTGTGATCCCCCAATTGATGTAGTTGAACTGTCAGGTGGAGCATGTGAGCCTGACGCTGTTGAAAGAATACGAAAAGCGTTGAACCCAAAGGTAATATGTAATTCATTTAGTAGTAGTGGTTCTGGTATTTTATTAATTAGACCGGTTTATCCAGAAGATGATCCAAGTATTTGTGAATGGGTGCATTCTACTGATCTTGATCCAACTTTAAAGATAAAATTGGATGAAATTGGAAGGCTTTGGTATAGTAGAAGTGACAGTCCATGGGAAACTGATAATGATTTATTTGAACGTAAGGGTGATTATTATCGCGTTACAGGAAGAGCCAATGATGAGTTTTTACTGTTTGGTGGTGGTAAAATTAGTACATGGGAAATTGAAGGATATGCTAATGAATTAGCAAAACCAATTTTTGGTTGTGGTGAGCATATGTATTGTTTTAAACTTAATGGACTTGATGGTTTTGATCATCATGGGCTAATTTATAGTGGTCCGTTAGATATTAATCTCCTTAAAAAAAGAATGGATAAATTAATTAAGTATAAAAGACCAGACAGAATTTATCAAGTAAAAGAAGAATTTTGGGCATTGAATATTAAAATTTCCAGAGATCACATGTCAGAAAGAATAGGCAA
>Ga0310345_10001956_pt1 | contig 21655 bp, 15 predicted proteins | sample HC15DNA20500_MG_FD_204667 | JGI IMG/M metagenome (GOLD analysis project Ga0310345, IMG submission 204667) | Marine microbial communities from station ALOHA, North Pacific Subtropical Gyre - HC15-DNA-20-500_MG | ecosystem: Environmental > Aquatic > Marine > Oceanic | place: Pacific Ocean: North...
GCGAATCAGAAACTATTTCTTTACTACCTGATACCAATAAGATTAAATCGCCATCCTTTGCCTCCGCTTTAACAACAATATTACGACAATAGTTTTCACCTAGCTTTTTCAACAGGGGGGATTGAATTTTAGGATCTACCACTTTTATATAAGCTAAGGTTTCTGCACCAAAAACATTAGCTGTTGAAGTCAACTCGTCAATCTGTTTTCGCGAATAAACAGCACACCCAGGGACACGTAGACCTTTAACTAGTCCACCTTCTTTGAGAGTGTTTTGAAAAGGTGGAAAATCCGTTCCAGCAAGAGTAGAGCTAAAATCAATTAATTCTAAACCAAAACGAGTATCTGGTTTATCGGTTCCATAACGGTCCAAAGCTTCCTCATAGGAAAGAGAGGGGAATGGAGTTTGGATTGTAACTCCATTCACCGCAAAAATTTCAGTCATTAATGGCTCAACAATTTTAAAAATATTTTCAGGTTTAACAAATGACATTTCAATATCAATTTGAGTGAATTCGGGTTGTCGATCGGCACGTAAATCTTCATCTCTGAAGCAACGAACTATCTGAAAATAACGGTCCATTCCTGCTATCATTAGCAATTGTTTGAAAAGTTGTGGAGATTGGGGGAGTGCATAGAAACTCCCTGAATGGAGACGTGAAGGAACTAAAAAATCCCGTGCCCCTTCCGGGGTTGATTTTGTTAAAAAAGGAGTTTCGATCTCATAAAACTTTTGTTTGTCGAGAAAATTTCTAATTGCCATGGTGATTTGATGTCGTAGCTTAAAGTTTTGATGAAGTTTTGAGCGGCGAAGATCGAGATAGCGGAACTTGAGGCGTAAGTCATCAGAAATTGCTGTATCATCTTCAATAGGGAAAGGAGGAGTTTCAGAATCATTTAGTATTAGTAGTGATGACGCCAATACTTCAATTTCCCCAGTAGAAATCGATGGATTCACTGTTTCGGCTTGACGTTTTAAAACCCTACCTCGAACGGCAATAACATACTCTGAGCGCAACTGCTTGGCTTTTTGGTGTACTTCCAAAGATTGTTCTGGATTAAAAAGAACTTGAGTAATGCCTCCACGATCACGTAGATCTATAAAAATAAGATGTCCTAGATCTCGTCTTCTAGCCACCCATCCCATTATGACAATTTCCTTACCAGTATCGGTCAACTGGAGTTGTCCACAATCATGTGTTCGTTCAAAGTTTTCTAAAGAATCCAATTCCAAAGTTAATCTCCTATCTCCACTAAGTTAGTTTTCTAACCCATTTTCAATCCTGTAAAAAATTTCTTTTTCCTCCACTAAAATTTGTATTCCATCGTGCATTCGTTTTAAAGGATATTCCCCAGATTTTAACTCTTCGCTACCTATGATTAATGTATATTGGGTCTTTAGTTTATTTGCCAGACGCATGGCACTTTTCAAACTACGTGGAGTGAAATCCAGTAAACATCGCAGTCCTTGATTCCGAAGGTTTTGTGCCACAAGGGTTGCTTTTTTAAATCCTTCTTCACCAAGAGGTGCTAACAAAATAGTCGGAGGTTTTGGGGTCAAAGAAGAAAACTTTTCCTGAAGCAGTAGAATAATTCTTTCTATTCCAAGAGCAAAGCCAAAACCTTGAGTAGACTGTCCCCCAAGAATCTCTGCTAACCCATCATATCGGCCCCCTCCAACTAAAGTATTCTGAGCACCCAATGCTGTACTCGTAATCTCAAAAGTAGTTCGGGTATAGTAGTCAAGGCCCCGAACAAGTTGTGGAGCAACTTTGTATTTAATATTTCTGTCTTTAAGGTATTGTAGAAATTGTTCGAAGTGTTTTTGACAAGGTTGGTCTAAAAAATCTAAGATGGATGGCAATGATTTAATGATCAACTGGCAGGATTCTGTCTTACAGTCAAGAACCCGCAATGGATTCGTTAGTGCTCGCCTTTGACAATCAACACAAAAATTAGCCTGTGTTTTGGTGAGTTCAGTTTTCAATGTCTTAAGATAGTTAGGTCTACAATGGAAACAACCAATAGAGTTTAAAAGTAACTCAGTATTAGCGATGCCAACACGGCTTAGAAAAAGATGTAACATCTCAATGACCTCAGCTTCAATTGCTGGATGGTCTGAGCCGAGGACCTCAACACCTAATTGATGAAACTGTCGAGAACGGCCTTTTTGTGGGCGTTCTCGACGAAACATAGGTCCAAGATAATACAGTTTTACGGTTTGGGGATCGTTATAAAGTTGATGTTCAAGATAAGACCGAACCACTGAGGCTGTACCTTCAGGACGAAGGGTGATTGATCGATTATTTCGGTCTAAAAAGCTATACATTTCTTTCGAAACAATATCGGTATCTTCACCAACACCTCTAATAAACAATTCTGTATTCTCAAAAATTGGTGTTCGAATCTCCGAAAATCCATAAAGTAGTAAAATCTCCCGAGCGATATTCTCAACTTGGTTCCATATTTCCGATTCTGGTGGCAAAATATCACGAGTTCCTTTGATAGCACGAATCACTATTTTTCATTCCTTTAGGTTACTTTAAAGTAGAAATCATAACAGTAGTGTTTTTAATAAAGACAGCCTTTTCATTTCTTAAATAATTAATCTAAACTTTGATAGACTAGGAAGTCTCAAAGCCTCTAATGAATTCTAGATGTATTTTCCAGTTGCTGTTATTAATCGATGTTTCCAATAAACCACTAAACGTAACATAAGAAATCATTAGTAGGCAAGCAGCCGTTTGGCTGCTAAATCCCGCAAAAATAGGAATAAGTTGAAAAGTTTCAGTCCCTGAGAAAATAAGTACAATTTGTTTTAACACTTACTGCTTACACAAGAGATTATCCGTCTATGACTATGGTATTATTCCACAACTGCGGGTTTCAATACGTTTGAATTCGTGCTCGTAGGTATTTCCACCTAGTAAAGTCAATTTCTTGATCAATTGGATGAGACTGATTAGGTTAAATGGTCATTCTTGTTAAGGATTTAAAAAATCTTTATTAAAAAATTTGTTTAAATGAAGTTAGTTAAATGAAAAAAGACTGGTCCCAAAACGATTTATTTAAGGAACTGATTCGAGAGCCAAGAAGAACTCGGTGGATCTGGTTAGTCTATTTCTTCCTTTATGCTGTTGCGATTCCTTGGTATTGGCCAACTGGATATCGTGGTCCACTTATCTTAGGGTTCCCACTTTGGATCGTTGTTTCCATTTCTTGCGTCATATTACTTGCTTGCTGGACCTGTTTGGTGATTTTTCGCTACTGGCAAATGGGAACAGGAGATAATTCTCGTGGAAAACAGTAACAATCCAGTTTTGTTTGGTTGGGATGCGTTAGTTACGATTGTACTTTATCTGTTTTCGATGATCTTTGTAGGGTGGCTAGCCCGTCGAAAGCGTCGTAACAATAATTTAACCGATTTTTATCTAGCTGGTCGATCATTAGGGGTCGTTGCACTTTTTCTTAGCCTTTATGCAACCCAGTACAGTGGTAATACACTATTTGGTTATACTGGAACTGCCTACCGGATAGGTTTTGGTTGGACCGTTTCCTTGTTATTTATGTTTTCGGTGATTGTAGGGTATTTACTGTTTGCCCCAAGGCTTGTTATCTTGGCCCGGAGTTATAATTTTATTACCCCTGGAGATTACATTACTTATCGGTTTAGGTCTACTGCACTTACCCTAGTAACTACACTATTGATGATTTATGTATTAGCCAACTATACCTTAGCTCAACTTAAGGCTATGGGAGCAGCAGTTCAGGGCATTACTCAGGGGCATGTTCCTGCAGCGTATGGGATTGTACTGTTAGCAATTATCATGGTGATTTACGAAACCTTAGGGGGAATGCGCAGCGTTGTTTGGACCGATATTATTCAGGGTATTATGTTGCTTATAGGATTTTTGGTACTTCTTTTTTTGATTCCTAGTCTGGCTGGGGGATTGCCAACAGTGGTGGAGAAACTTAGTCAAATTGATCCTTCAAAAATTCAAGTTCCTTCTCTTGAAGGTTGCAACACTTGGCTAAGTTATGTTTTTCTTTTTGGATTTGGGGCAGCCATCTATCCCCAGGCAATTCAACGCCTTTATGCTAGTCGTTCATTAAATGTTTTGAAAAGATCTTTGGCTTTAATGACCTTTATGCCTCTGACAACCGCATTAATTGCAACAATTTGTGGGGTAGTTGGGATTATAGTGCTCCCAGAGGTCAATTCAGGAGAAACGGATCAGGTTCTTTCTCTTATGTTAAGTTTGATTCTAAACAAATCCCTTTTAGGCTATTGGGTAGTTGTGTTTATTTTTGCTGCGGCTCTAGCGGCTTTAATGTCTACAGCTGATTCGGCTTTGCTTTCAATGTCTTCGATGATCACTAAAGATATCGTTAAGGTTTATTTTTTACCTAAAAGTAGTGAGGCCCATTTGACTTTAGTAGGCAAATGGGCCTCGTGGGTAATTGTAGCCCTACTAGTCTTAGTTGCTATTAGTACCCAAACAACATTGATTCGACTCCTTGAGCTTAAGTTTGAGGTGCTTATTCAAATTGCCCCTTGTTTTTTTTTAGGCTTGTATTGGGAACGACTCAACGGCAAGACAGTGTTGGTGGGTTTGTTAGCAGGTTTATTAGTTGGACTTGGTTTAACTGGTCTGGGGTATGCTCGAGTTCTAGGTTTTCACGCTGGTGTTATAGGTTTGTTAGTTAATTTTACTTGTTGTTTGGTAGGCACTGCATTGTCGACAACAAACTACCACAAAAACAAAAAACCTGAAGATTCTCAGATGCTTAGACCTCTAGATGCAGCCTAAATCAATTTATCTATGACATTAGGGGAATATTTTAATTAGGTTCAGGGAACTGAGACTTATTTTTCTGATTAAATAGGGGATAAAATGAAGTCGATTGTCTTTGACCAAATTCTGCAAGTAAAGGATATTCCTAAGCCAGTTTTTGATGGAGGTGAAAGTGTAGTGCGAGTAATCCAAGCTGGTATTTGCAATACTGATCTTGAGATTACCAAAGGATACTACGGATTTAAAGGGGTACTCGGTCACGAATTTGTTGGAGTGGTAGAATCTTCACAAACCCCTTCCTTAGTGGGGACACGGGTGGTTGGTGAGATTAATGTGTCTTGTGGTAATTGTAATTTTTGTCTAGGGGGATTGACAAGACATTGTTCTTGTCGAACGGTATTAGGAATTTTTGGTCGCGATGGTGCTTTTAGAGAATTTCTGACTCTCCCTGAAAAAAAATTACATCGAATACCTGAATCGATTTCCGACGATGCTGCAGTTTTTGTTGAACCAATCGCTGCTGCTTGCGAAATTATGGACCAAGTCTCTTTCAAAAGTGCTGACAAAGTGGCTATTTTAGGTGATGGAAAACTTGGACTTTTAGTGACGATGGTTCTAGCTCAGGCAAGAAAAGTAAATGGACTTTCTGAAAAAGTGACATTAGTTGGCAAGCATCCTAAAAAAATGAATTTAGTTCAAGACCTTGGTGTTCATCTTGTTGAACGTGATTCAGCAACTGCTTTAGGAAAAACATTTGATCTCATTATAGAGGCTACAGGATCACCGGAAGGTTGGACTTTAGCTTTAAGCCTACTCAAGCCTAGAGGTACCTTGGTTTTAAAATCGACCTTCAATAATCAGATGAGCTTTAATACAGCCCCCCTGGTAGTTGATGAAATTACGGTAATTGGTTCTAGATGCGGTCGTTTTGAGGCAGCCATAGAGCTACTAGAAGAAAAGAATTTAGATCCTACTCCACTATTACAACATACTTTAGGTTTGGACGAAGCCCTGAAGGCTTTTGAGTTAGCGGGGCACCCTGAAGTTTTAAAAGTTACCTTACAAATAGATGCTTGTGGGAAAATGTAGATAAAAGAGTTTTATTAGGCAGTTTAATATAGAAATAGAGAAAAGAAAGGCCTTTATTTTTTTTAGGGCTAGTAGAATTCTTAAAGTAGATGCATTTCTTTGTTTTTTAATTCCTTAATTTGATCTCGGAACTTAGCTGCTTTTTCAAATTCAAATTGTTTAGCAGCCTCCTGCATTTGGGATTGTAGCTTAAGAATATGTTCTTCAATTTGCTTTGGAGAGTGAAACTCCAAATCTTTGAAATCAGAAAGTAGATCGATGTAATCTCCTTGTGCAACATCCACAAAGCTCATATCCACAGGCTTTAAAATAGATTTAGGAGTGATATTATGTTGCTGGTTATATAAAAGTTGTTTTTCCCGACGACGGTTGGTTTCGTCAATGGCTTGTTGTATTGACTTAGTTATTCGATCAGCATATAGAATAGCTGTTCCTTTGATGTGGCGTGCAGCCCTACCAATGGTTTGAACTAAAGAATCACGTGATCGCAGAAACCCCTCTTTATCTGCATCTAGAATAGCTACCAAGGATACCTCTGGTAGATCAAGTCCTTCACGTAATAGATTGATACCGATCAAAACATCAAATTCTCCAAGTCTTAATCCCCTAAGTATTTTGATTCTTTCTAAGGTTTCTATTTCTGAGTGCATGTATCGACAGCGAATACCCACTTCCTGATAGTATTCAGAAAGATCCTCTGCCATACGCTTAGTTAGGGTAGTTACCAAGACCCTTTCTTTTTGTTGTTCTCGTAAGCGAATTTCATGGAGTAAATCATCTATTTGACCCTTGACAGGTTTAACTTCTACTTTTGGGTCAACCAAGCCTGTTGGACGAATAATCTGTTCAGTGACAACTCCACTAGTTTTTGTTAACTCATAAGGGCCAGGTGTAGCTGAGACATAAATTACCTGATTAAGCCGCTCCTCAAATTCTTCAAACTTAAGTGGTCGGTTATCTAAAGCAGAAGGTAAACGAAAGCCAAAATTTACCAGATTTTCCTTGCGAGATCGATCTCCAGCATACATCCCTCTAACCTGTGGAATAGTTTGGTGACTTTCATCCACAAAAATCAAGTGATCCTGTGGTAAGTAATCAAGAAGAGTCGGTGGAGGTTCTCCAGGTTGGCGACCAGAAAGGTGTCGTGAGTAGTTTTCGATCCCGTGACAAAACCCGATTTCTTTCATCATTTCTATGTCAAACATTGTCCGTTGTTGGAGTCGTTCAGACTCTAACAACTTTCCTTGCCTTTCAAGTTTTGGTTTCCAAACCGCTAGTTCCTCTTTAACAGTACTAATGGCTTTGAGCAAAGTTGGCCGCGGCATCACATAATGTGATTTAGGATAGATAGGTAGTTGTTCATAGGAAGCATGGACGTCACCACGGATAGGATCAATCTGTGAAATTGAATCGATTTCATCACCAAAAAGCTCAATTCGGTAGGCGCAGTCATCATAGGCTGGAAACACTTCAATACAATCACCACGCACTCGAAATGTACCTCTATGAAAGTCACTCTCACTCCGCTCATACTGAATTTCTACGAGTTTTCTTAGAATACTTTCCCGAGAAATTTTTTGACCTCTTGTTAATAAAATAAGCATTCCATAGTAGGCTTCAGGGGAGCCAATTCCATAAATGCAACTGACACTAGCTACAATTATACAATCACGCCGTTCAAATAGAGACCGAGTGGCTGACATTCTCATCTTATCAATTTCATCATTTATTGTAGATTCCTTCTCAATATAAGTATTTGTTGCAGCAATGTAGGCTTCAGGCTGATAGTAATCGTAGTAGCTCACAAAGTACTCAACAGCGTTGTCAGGGAAGAATCCTCGAAACTCCTGACAAAGTTGAGCAACAAGTGTCTTGTTATGTGCTAGGACTAGAGCTGGTCGATTCATTTTTTCAATGACTTTAGCCATTGTATAGGTTTTTCCTGAACCGGTAACTCCAAGCAGTACCTGATGTGTTTCTCTATTTTTGAGGCCACCAACTAATTTGTTTATGGCCTGCGATTGATCACCTTTGGGGTGAAATTGAGTAACCTTAAATTTTCTATTAATTTGCATAAGCATTACTCTCTGTTGAAAAATTAGTAACGGATGACTATATTCGAATTAACTATGTTATGTAGTCTTTGTTTTAAGGCTTTTTATTATTAGTGAAAGGTCATTATTACTTTAACCTTTTTGTTTTCTGATCAATTGGTTTAGAGCAAATTGTACCATCTGAGCTAGGAGTGCTCATTATAATACAAAAGATATTAAGGAATTCAGGCGGGATTAGTTACATTCTGTTAATTCTTAAAGATTAAAAGATTATCCTTCATAGCGGCGGAATAAAAGCGTAGCATTGGTTCCACCAAAACCAAAAGAGTTAGAAAGAACATAGTTAATATTTTGTTTCCGAGCTTGATTTGGTACGTAATCCAGATCACAGTCAGGATCAGGACATCTGTAATTAATCGTAGGGGGAATGATTTGGTGGTGTAATGCTAAAACAGAAATTCCTCCCTCCAATCCTCCAGCTGCTCCCAACAAGTGTCCGGTCATAGACTTCGTTGAACTAACCAGTAGATGGTAAGCATGTTTACCAAAAGTACGTTTTATGGCTTTAGTTTCATTGCGGTCATTAAAGGGGGTTGAAGTTCCATGGGCATTGATGTAATCAACTTGTTCTGCTTGAATATTGGCATCTTTAAGAGCATTGGTCATTACCTGATAAGCTCCTTCTCCATCTTCTGAAGGTTTAGTGATGTGGAAAGCATCTCCCGACATTCCATAACCTACGATTTCTGCAAAGATTGTGGTACCACGCTTTTTTGCCATCTCCATTTCCTCAAGAATCAAAATCCCTGCACCTTCTCCAATAACAAATCCATCTCGATTCTTGTCAAAAGGTCTAGAAGCTTCTTCTGGTTTCTCATTGTGGGTTGACAGTGCCCGCATAGAGGCAAATCCTCCTACACTCATTGGAGTGATCGCAGCTTCGGAGCCTCCACAAAGCATAATATCAGCTTCTCCCCGGGCAATAATTCTAAAAGAGTCACCGATGGCATGAGAACCAGAAGAACAAGCAGTACAAGTAGCTGTATTGGGCCCTTTAGCACCGAAACGAATAGAAATTTGTCCAGCTGCTAGATTTACAATTGAGGAGGGAATGAAGAAAGGAGAGATTTTTCTTGGACCACCAGTTAGTAGTGCAGTATGTTCTCTTTCAATTGTTGAAAAACCACCAATACCTGAGCCGACATGGACTCCAAAGCGTGGGGCCAGTTCGGAGGTTATTTTTAAGGATGCTGATTCCACTGCGAACTGAGATGCTGCAACTGCATACTGAATAAACGGGTCCATTTTTTTGATATCTTTTTTAGGCATCCAGTTAAGGGGATCAAATCCTTTAACTTCCCCAGCTATTTGTACGCTAAACTGATGAGTATCAAACCGTGTGATTGGTCCAATGCCACATTCACCTTTCAATAAGGCTTCCCAGTTTTGTTGAGTGCCTATGCCTAGTGCTGATACTAGACCAATTCCTGTCACTGCCACTCTTCGTTTCAACTTTTTCCCCTTGTCCTAACTTTTTTATGTGAAGGATTATGCAAGCTTTAAGTTAGATATTTATCCATCAATCATCATTTAGCATTAGCTTGAACATAGGTAATTGCATCTTGTACAGTTTGAATTTTTTCGGCATCTTCATCAGGAATTTCAATTTCAAATCCTTCTTCGAAAGCCATAACCAATTCAACGGTGTCTAGAGAGTCTGCCCCTAAGTCATCTACAAAGGAGGCAGTTGGTGTAACCTCTGACTCATCGACTCCCAATTGTTCTGCTATTATCTGTTTAACCTTTTCTTCTACTCCGGAAGTGCTCATTCTTGTATCCTCCTCGATCGATATTGAGTTAACTTTATTACTTTTATATGTTAATAGGAATAAAGCTGAAAGTAGTCTAAAATTTTCAATCTTTAACTTAAGTATTCAATCGTACAATCAAATCTAAGACCCCCTTATTAAATAAAATTCAAAACCTTTGGTAAAAAACATTTTAATGTTGCCATCAGGTTTCTAAAAAGGCAAGTTGCTAGCGATACTTCATTATAATTGGGACTACATATATAGTCCTCCATTAATGTTTAAAACTTCACCAGTAATATAACTGGCTTCTTCAGAAGCGAGAAATTTTACTCCATAGGCAATCTCACGGTCTACTCCAATTCGACCGATTGGAATTTGATCAAGCAATTTGGATGTAGTTGTCTCTGAAAGTCTTTGTGTCATTACCGTGTCGACAAATCCTGGTGCTACTGCGTTGACAGTTATATTCCGAGAAGCTACTTCTTGGGCTATTGTTTTTGTAAAGCCAAGAATACCTGCCTTTGAAGCAGCGTAATTAGCTTGTCCTGCATTACCAGTTGTTCCTACAACTGAGGATATATTTATGATACGACCATATCGCTGTTTCAGCATAATCTTGATAGCCACTCTTGTAACAAAAAATATTGCAGTAAGATTGGTCTCTATTACAGTCGACCAATCTTCTTCTTTCATTCTTAATAATAAATTATCCTTTGTAACTCCAGCATTATTGACAAGAATGTCAATTTTGCCAAAAGACTCCAGGGCTTTAGCAAAAGCCATTTTGATTTGATCTGGGTTTGTGACATCCATTTTGATTGGTAATACTTGACCTCCTTGGGATTCTATTTCAGAGACAACTTCATTTAATGTTGTTAAATTACGTCCTGTTATAATCACCTTAGCTCCAGCTTCAGAAAGGACGCAGGCACAGGCTTTTCCTATTCCACGAGACCCTCCGGTAATAAAGGCAATCTTATCTTGGAACAACGGAACCTCCCTTATATAGATCAGTTCATTGCTGCTACAACCTTTTCAAAACTCTTAGTATCCTCTACATTGAAGAGTTCAACAGATCGATCATTTTGCCTAACTAGCCCGGAAAGAACTCTTCCCGGACCAACTTCCACAAACCTTCCTACACCTTTTTTAATCAGAAACTGAATTGTTTCGCTCCAACGAACGGGGGCACAAACTTGTCTTAACAGAGAATTAGCAATCTCAGATTTGTGTCGAATTTCCGTGGCATCTACATTGTTAACTAGAGGCACTTGGAGATCTGAAAAGTTAATTTTGTTTAAATCTTTTTCTAGTTTTTCTTGGGCAGGATGCATTAAAGGAGAGTGAAATGGAGCACTAACTGACAAAAGAATAGCTCGTTTTGCTCCCCATTCAGATGCAAGAGCAATAGCCCGTTGTACTGCCTTAGAGGATCCAGAAATAACAATTTGGCCTGGGGAATTTAGATTAGCCGGAGTTAGAACTTCTCCCTGAGCTGAATCATGACAGAGGGAATTAACTTCATTGATTTTTAAACCTAAGATAGCTGCCATTGCACCATCCCCAACGGGAACTGCTTCCTGCATATATTTACCTCTTTTTCTTACAGTTTGAACAGCATCAAATAATGAAAGAGCGCCAGCAACTACTAAAGCTGAATACTCACCTAAGCTGTGTCCTGCAACAAAGTGGGGTTTTATTCCCCGAACAGTTAAAACGGTAGATGCGGCAATTGATACTGCAAGAATTGCTGGTTGTGTGATTTCAGTAAGCTGTAAATCCTTTGCTTTTCCATGGAAACAAAACTTTTCGATAGAAAATCCAAGTATTTTACTTACTTTAGTAAAAATTGCTTGGGCTTCAGCGAAGTTGGTAGCTAGGTCACGACCCATTCCTGGGTACTGAGATGCTTGACCAGGAAAAATAAATGCGACTTGATTATCCATAAAAATAAACTACCACGAATTATTTCTTAATAATGAGGTATTTTTAAGAACTATTTACGTTAATTTCTTTTTCAATTCTTTCATTGACCTGATTAGTACAAAAATCTACAGCTACACGAACTGCATTCTTAATCGCTTTTGGGGTTGAATGGCCATGACAAATAATAACTGCTCCTTTAACTCCTAGCAAAGGTGCTCCTCCATACTCTGAATAATCAACTCGGGTCATAAAGTCCTGAAAAGCTCTACGTGGGAGTAGGGCTCCAATTTGGGAACTGCGGTATGCAGAAAGATCTTTTTTCAATAAATTAGTAACCATTTCTGATAACCCTTCACTAACTTTAAGAGCAACATTACCAATGAAACCGTCACAGACAATTACGTCCATTTCGCCTTTGAAGACATCACGGCCCTCGATGTTACCTATAAAATTTAAAGGAGCGTTTTGTAAAAGTTGAAACACTTCTTTAGTTAGTTCATTACCTTTAATCTCTTCTTCACCGATTGACAATAAACCTACTCGAGGCTGAGAAATACCTAAAATTAATCGAGCAAAACTTTCCCCCATTACAGCAAATTGAAACAATTGGTTAGCTTTACAATCTACATTAGCACCTACATCTAATAAAAGCGCAGGACGTTCCTTGGCTGTAGGTAAGAGTGCAGCCAAAGCTGGGCGATCTACTGTGTCCAAAACTCCAAGAATTAACTTAGCTGTAGCTAAGGAAGCTCCCGTGTTACCGGCACTGACGATACCGCTTACTTGCCCTTCACGTACTAAGTTAGTAGCTACTCGGATGGAGGAATCCTTTTTTTTTCGGAGAGCTACTGTTACTGATTCTCGCATCGAAACAACTTGACTAGCATGAACTATGTCTATAGATAAACCTTTGGTTGAGTACTTTTTCAGTTCTTGTTCAATTTGTTTTCTGTTACCAACAAGAGTAATGCCAATCTGCAGTTCTCGGGCTGCAAGCACTGCTCCATGTACTTCAGATTGAGGGGCATTATCTCCCCCCATGGCATCAAGAGCTATTTGGATCATAGGTGAAATTGATCCCCAAAAATCCCCTATACTAGCAGGAGAGAACGCTACAAGTATCAGGTTAGGAAATTAAATAGAGGACGGTAAGTATCACTAAAATTAACCAACAGTCACGAAATCAAAAAGGTTGTCTAATAAACCTTAAATTTAAATAGAAAGCCACCGTTTGTTATTTTTCACCAATTTCAATAACCTCTCGTCCCCGATAATAACCGCAATGTGGGCAGACTCGATGCGGTAGTTTAGATTCATGACAATTTGGGCATTCGGAGGCTGACCTAACGGATAAAAAATCGTGAGATCGTCTTTTGTTACGGCGGGATTTTGAGTGACGGCGTTTTGGGTTTGGCATTAAAGTTCCCTTAGAAAGAGGATAACCCTTTGATGAACTAATTTTTCAATTTCAATAGTGGAGTTAAACGTGGATCCACTATTATAATCTCACAGGTACAGTTACTGTGGTTTTTATTTTGCCCACATTGAGGGCAAAGTCCTTGGCAGTTCTCTTGACATAAAGCCTTCATGGGAATACTTAAGAGAATTTGTTCACAAATAATATCATTTACTTCGATAAAATATCCTGAGAAAAATGCTATGTTTGTATCTTCACTCTTAAGAGTAGTAGCTCCAACTGAGGGTTGATGGGCACTAGATCGATAGTCCTGATTGATATTTACTACCAAAGGGTAGGGAAATAGTTCTAGACAACGACCACAGACCAGTTGAACTTTAGTATCAAAGGAACCAGTTACTTGAATTACTTCGGGTTTTTTCTCCACGGTTAGGGAAATAGAAATTTCCCCGATAACTTTAAGCTCACTCTGGTTGAAATCAGAATCGGAGAATGATATAAAGCTCTTCAGAAATAATGGCTTTTTCTCTAATTTCCGCACATCAATCTTCAAAGAACCCATGACCTAATTACCTCAAAAAAAACAGAATTTATTATAGCTGAGAGCCTAGGGTTGTCAACTTGAAAAGACTCTACGAATCCTTTCCAATAAATTCTTTGTTTTTAAGAATAGTTGGTGTTCAAAGATTAAGTGGTAGGGATTTAATGGACGAAATCAATAACAACCTTGAATAATCTAAATAGAATGAATGATCCTTTTTAAGCAGAAGTATGTAAGGAATTTAGTCTGTCCTGATAACTCTTATTTAGAATTGTTTTTAATAATGGATTACCGATTTCGGTTTGATCAATTCGTTCCTGAATTTCTTCGAGTTCCTCTAGGTTTTGGCTTTTTTTAATAATTTGTTTAAAGTAGCTTAAATCACCTATTGTCATGATCTCCTGACTTTCTTCGTCTTCAATAATGGCTAAATTAGATTCAGGAAGAATGCTACGGATCTTTCCATATAGTTGTTCCCGGTAATCCAAATTCTTTTCTCCTAGATCAGGGTGAAACCATTCCGCGGTCAGATCCCCCTCACCTTTATCAATGTTTACCTCAGTATAAATTTGAGGTTCTTGGGCACTCATGCCGAGGACAAGTTTTTCTATTTCATCAACTATGTTGGGTTTTGAGTAAACAGTAAGAATGGTTACTTTCATTTTCTCTCGTCCACCTTAAAAGGATCAAATTATTCTTAATATTCTATCAGGAAATTATAAAAACAAACTTATAGGAATCCAACTATTTTCTTGTTTCATGTTTGTCTGGTTAGATTTCCACTTCCAAATCAACATAAAAATATCAACCTAGGTAATTACTATATTAGAGTTCAAATTTAAAAGACATCTAGTTAACATCAAATTAATTATTTTTTATAGAGAAAAAATCAGGCTGAAAATTTGTTAAGGTATCTTTCAGCCCAGATTGTCTGTTCACCTGTTGCTTAATGGTTTCCTGTAAAATAGATTGAGTTCCCCATATCTCTGCTCCTTTTCGGGCACGTGTGACTGCTGTATAAATTAACTCTCGTGTTAAGAGTGGGGAGGAATAAGTTGGCAGTACCAAGAGGATTCTGTCAAATTCTGATCCTTGGCTGCGATGAACAGTAATGGCATAAGCTGTCTGATGGTTAGGGAGCTGTCTTAGTGGAATACTTCTAAATTGCCCACCTCCGAGGGGAAAGAATGCTTTCAAAACATCCTCTCTATTTCTGGTATCATCCTTGGTAGGAAAAACAAGACCAATATCTCCATTAAAAACTTTCAGTTGGTGGTCATTCTGGGTGATTAGAATTGGTTGACCTTGATACCAATAACCTCGTGGACGGATCAGACCAGCTTGTTCCAATATATTTTCGGCAAGTCTATTGACGGTCTCAACTCCTCCAATACCCTTTGAGTGTGTACATAGGATCTGAAACTGATTAAATAATTCCCATCTTTCTTCAATAGAATTAGCTTTCAAGTAATTGGTTCCCTTTTCCAAAATGACGGTTTCCAGATAATCTTTCAACATCTTTTTATTAGGGACTTCTTTCCAGGTAATATCGGGTAGCTGCGTGTCTAACAAAATACCAAGGGCTGGTTGTGCATTGCCTTGGTTAACCTCCTTACTAAACTTGTCAATGCCACTTCCTTCTTTAAACCGATAACTTTGGTTTAAAGTGACGACCAAGTCAGGTAAAGTAACGTTTGGGGTTCCAATGGTTTTGAGTTCGGTAGTCACCCCCAGAACTTCTCTAGCTTGGTTAACGAATTCCTTTGAGAAAAATGCCCCTGCTGTTTTATCACAAAGCTGGCCTAGAACTGTTCCAGACATAACTGAGGATAGTTGGTCAACATCACCTAGAAGGATTAACCGTGTTTGTTTACTTAAAGCTTCGACAAGTTTTGCCATGAGTGGAAGATCAATCATTGATGCTTCATCTACCACCACAACGTCGTAGGGTAACAGATGGTCCTTATTAAAGAGATAGCGGGTCGTCTCTTTTGAGGCTCCGAGGAGTCTATGGATTGTCGTAGCTTCTGTAGGAAGAATATCACGAATAGTACTTGAACAATCGATTTGATTCTTGATAGATCTAATCGATTGTTGTAGTCGGGCAGCAGCCTTGCCGGTTGGGGCTGCAACAGCCACTCGCAAATCCTTACAATGTTCTAGTAAAAGTACCAAGATTTTTACTACAGTAGAGGTTTTTCCAGTTCCAGGTCCCCCAGTAATCATGATAAAACGATGTTTCATTGCAGACAACCCTGCAATCACTTGCCAGTCAGTTCCTCGATTATTTTTTTTTGTGAATAATCGGTGTATTCCTTGGCGTAGTTTTTCCCGATTAACCTTATCTGTAGGACAGCTTATTCTTGAAATAACAAAGTCAGCTACTTGTTTTTCGTATTGCCAGTAACGGTATAAATAGACCCGATTAGCAGAATCCATTATCAACGGTCGATATTCTCCAGGGCTTCCAACTGCTTCTGAATTTCTCAAGCTTGAGACCCAGTCTTCAAGAAGGGGGCATTGCAATGTTTTAGATCCTTCAGCATTTAAATCTATTTTTCTATTGGCTGTTGAATTAAGGTCCAAACATACATGCCTCTGTTGGACTGCTTGACTAGTAAGGGCAGCTGCCATCCATAGTTCATGATCCTTTCTTCCCACGAGGTTGACAATGAGATTAGCAAAGTGGCGGTCCAAGTGATTCAATTTAAAGATGTGTTCCTCTGTATCTTCTAACTGAATTTTGGATTTACTTGTTGCTTTCCTGGGCATATTAGTTATTAAGTTAATTCCCTAATTTGATAAATTTCTAAATATTAGACGATTCCTTTGGAGGATAAACTGGATCTGGCGTTAAACACTGATCTAAAGCCAAAATTAAATCACGGGAGGGAGAATCTCTAAAAATTCCAAATTTTGATCCTTTTTCTGGATTTATTCCCCGTAGGAAAATGTAGAAAATTCCTCCAAAGTGACGATCATAGTCATACATTGGAAGTCGAAATGACAAGTAACGATGCAAAGCAACCGTATAGAGATGATATTGTAAAAAGTAAAATTCTTTTTCCATAACTTTCGTTAAAATGTTCTGTTTGTAATCAGCTAGTTGGTTACCAAGAAAATTGGATTTCCAATCTACCAGAAAATACTGGTCATTCGACCTAAAAACCATGTCAATGAAACCTTTCATCAAACCCTCTCCTGGGGCCATCTGCAATTGATCTAAACTTTTTGAAAAGGATCTTGATAGTTGAGAAACTCCATGGGAATTAAATACTTCTTGTAACTTTTTAAGGCTCGAGTTGACAGTAGGAAAAGCGTAGGCTAATTCATGTAGGCGCTGGTTGGATGCTAAACCTGCTAAGACTAAGTCATTTCCATTGTTCAAAAGGGGGGCAGATAAAACTTGGTCAATCATCTGACAAACTGGATCACACCAAACCTCTTCAAAACCGAATTGCCTTAGTTTTCCTCTAACTAAGTTTTGACGAGAAAGGACTGACTGGAGGTTAAAATCTATGGATTCAAAAAGTGAATGAAAAAAATTTCCAGCTTGGAGACCTTTTGGAAAGTTCATAATTGAAAATTCTGGAGTAGCAGTCATTTCCTCGATCTCTATTAAACCTGGTGACGAGCCATCCCTGTCTGGGAACTCTGCAGTCTCATTTCGTCCGGAGATTAAAGAGCTAAAGCTATAAATTCCCCAGGGTTTTGGGTCTATTCCTGTAAAGTTTCGACATTGATAGTCATTCGCAGGATCCATGTTGAACGGGTAGACCTCATCTGTTGACCCTGGGAGATGAAGAATCTCGATAGACCCTTTTGAATCTAGTACTAGTTTCTTCAAATCTTTTTCAATTTCTTCATCAGTAATTCCTTTTATACATTCCTGTGAGTTTAGGAGGTAACCCATCGCTGACTTTTCAGAGTCCTTTAAAGCCCCCCAAACCAGGTAGCAACGATATTTGGCCCGGGTCATGGATACATAGAGAAGTCGAACCTCCTCGGCCAGGGATTCTTCCTGAGACAGCTTTTGATGTTCTTCAAATTGTTTTGATCCAATATCCATGTGAATCTGGTAATTTTTTCGATTATGGAAAAGTGTATAATTTAGTCTTGTTGATTCAGCTTTGGTATGACAGGAGAAGGGACAAAAAACAATGGGGTATTCTAGGCCTTTACTGCTATGAACTGTTTTAATAGTTACCGCTGCCTCGTCAGATTCAAGACGCACTTTTTGTTCTTCTGATGAACTGGCGTCATCTTCGTTACGTTTCTGTTCTAACCAATGAAGGAGGCTTTCCATATTGGATGACTGGCTCAGCGTTTGTTGTTGGATGACTTCAACTAAATGAAAAAGATTTGATAACCGTCTATCTCCTTCCGAAAAAATAAGAAGGTTTGAGCGAATATTTTCATTTGCAATGAGCATCCTCATCATATGGATAAATCCTTCTTTTAACCACAAATCCCTATAGTTAGAGAATTCTTTTAGCTTTAATTCCCAGTTAGTCATAGCATTGTTAGGTACATTAGGTTGACTAAGGCATCTACCTAATAAGTCTGTTTCTACCGCGGCGCGTATTTTAGATTGATTTCCACAATCTGCTATTGCAAAAAGGATTCGAGCCAGTTCGCAAGCCTCTAAGGTACGAAAAATACTGTTCTTATTACTCAGAGAACTTGGTACGTTCCGATCTCTCAGGGCAGCTTGAACCAATGAACCTTGTTCATTAGTTCTCACTAAAATTGCTATGTCCTTGGGAGAAAGAGGCCTGCCTTCAACAAAAATTTCTTTCTGTACACCGGCTTTGAGAAGTCGAACAACTTCAGAAGCTATGACTCCAGGAAGTTCTCTCTCCACTTCGTTTTTATTAATTACTTTCAAAGGCCCTTGTACTGGTCTTTTCCAAAACCAAATCTTAAGGGGAGAATGGTCTGATTGATTCTTCTCCAGAAAAAAATGTTCTCCAGCAGATCTTACGGGCTTAAAGGAAATTTCTGGAAAGACAAAAGGATCATGCACTTTCTGGAAGAAAGTGTTAACAGCCCTTACCATGTTTTCTCCGGAGCGCCAGTTCTGGTTCAATGTAAACTGACTTGAAATATTTTGGGAAGCTTTCAAATATGCAAATATATCGCCTCCACGAAAACCGTAAATAGCTTGTTTTGGATCTCCAATAAAGAACAGGGGAGACTCAGTTCCCTGATAAATCGAATCAAAAATTTCGTACTGAATAGAATCTGTATCTTGAAATTCGTCAATCAAAACCGCTTGGTAGCTTCGACGAATAACTGTTTTCAAGTCATTGCTATTTTTGTTTTTTAAAGCTTTGAAAAGATCCAAAAGTAAATCATCAAAAAATCGCTGATTTTTTCGACGATTTCTTTGATCTAATTCACTTCTTAAATAACTTGCCAATTCCTGTTTTAAAGCTAAAAGGTTTAAATTGTAAATTTTGAATATTTCTTTCCTAGTCTGACTCAGAATTTTACAAATTTCATAAAATGGATGGCGGGTGTAAAAGTTTATATCTAGGGTCTGGATAAATTCTGTTAGTACTTCTGAAACTGAGCTTCTCCCTATTTTTTTTAGAAGTGGTTTTCTGTTGGCAAGATAGCCAGTCAAATCCTTTAATAATTGTTTTTCTTTGCGACTGGAGAAGTATTGTTTTATCCCTGATTCTGTATTTTTCCAGACTGTAGTCGCCTCTTCAAATTTGCTTAGAAGCTGTTTTTCTAGGATGTCCCCATTTCTTGAGGAATGAAAAGTTTGACTTGGGAGGATAGGTATGAAAGGCCGTCTGACTAACTCTAAGATAAATCTGAAGAGGTAGTTCCGATTAAATTTCTCTTGAGAGAGATACTGAATAAACAAAAAAGAGGACTTATAAAGATGTATTCTCCAAAAATCATCTACAATTTCTTTCAGGGTTGGATGAGAGTCTGGATTGAGCTGGGTATCAAAGAAAGAGAAACTTTCGAGAGCGCTATCCTGCAATATCTTTCTGCAGAAACCATGAATGGTAAAAATTGCTGCTTCATCAAAGTTTTTTAAAGCAGTTTCCAGCTTTAATCGTGCCAGTTGTTTTTCTTCTATTTTACTAACCAATTGTGACAGAAAAGAATCTGTAGATAGTTTATCTAAAGCAGTTAGGGTGTCTTGAAGTCTACTTCTGATTCGAATTTTAAGCTCTTCAGTGGCAGCATCGCTAAAGGTTACCACTAAAATATTGCTAATGGATAATGGCCTTTCTAGCAGTAAGCGAACAAACAGAGAGGTGATTGTATAGGTCTTTCCTGTGCCGGCACTAGCTTCTATCAACTGGCGTCCGGTCAAAGAAAATTTGGTTAAGTCGTCAATAGGAATCATGATTAGTAATGGTAATGTCAAGATACTATTTGATGATTTAAAAGAGGTTCGAAGATTTCTTGCGCAATTAATTTAAAACGGTCATTGAAGGGATCTTGTCCTCTAAAAGCAAGGTCATGATAAGAATCTTCGGAATCAGTTCCTTGTTTAAACGGTCCACTAGTCCACTGCTTCAAGGCCTCGTCAATTGGATCTTTGCTCTTCTTGTCTGTATATTGATTTTTAAGAAATTGTTGGGCGTAAGCATAAGAGGAGTTTAAGAAAAAGGGTATTGGATGATGTTGTCCTTCCCAGAAATAATCCAGAAGTTTTTTTAACTCCTCGTAACAATTTTGAATCGGGCTATAAGTTGCAGTTTTATCACTTCCTAACACCTTGCTTTCCCGAGGATAATTTTCAGGATTGAGGCAATTAAGCACCAGATGATCAATCCATATAGCCACTTGGTCCTTTGGTTTCAATTTGCTACAACGGTAGCGCACCAAGTACTCGGACCAAATTAAATTCAAAGTTCCGTAAAGATGAAATTCCCCTAGTTTGATGTTTATCGGTAAAGGATTTAATGTTTTCCCATTAATGACTACTTTTAAACGATTCAGTAACTGGTCTACCTCTCCTACTAGTTCACTGAAAGACTGTTTCCCCAATTCCCCTTGGGGTAAGATTCCTCTGCTCTTGAAAGGCTCGTAACAAGATGACAGAGCATTTCCTTGTATTCCCCAATCCAGTAGATCCATTTTCATCTGGTAGGCATCTAAAGGATGCATTGAAAATGGTTCTTGAATTTCAATGGGTTGTTCCAGGTCCTGAAGCAGTAATCCTTTTTGTTGACGAAAAAAATGTTTAATAGGATGTTGGAAAAATCGTTTTAAGTCGTTAAGATTCATATTTTTCAGCTCTTCCCTCGGTGATTCAATAAAATAGGGAGTTGGACTTGTTTTTGGACTATCAATTTTGGACTTGAGGGCTTTTAGGTTTTCCTGGGAATAAGTGAATAGGTTTGGATTATCAGTAAAATAAGCAGCATTGAAAGCGTTGAGACGATGTTTTACTAGGATCTGGTGCTCAAGTGAGTTTTCTTCACCGGGCACTTCAAAGTTTTTTAGCACGTATTCCTTAAGTTCACTGACTAGTACAGATGGTGCTAAAGAATGGTTGTCTTTATTACTTTGTCCTATGTAACTAATGATTAAGTTATCTCGTGTTGACAACAGTGCCTCCAAAAAAAGCATTCGATCCTCATTTTTCAAAGATCGATCCCCTGGGCGAGGAGCCTGTGCCATGAGATCAAAACTCAAGGGTCGCTCATTTCTTGGAAAATCCTTATTGTTTATTCCAATCAAAGCAATAACCCGGGAAGGAATGCTTCTCATTGGAACTAGTGAGCAGAAAGTAATGCCCCCTGATAAAAATTTTCGGGTTGATTCAGCTTTTTTAAGCTTAGGCTCCAAGTGGGCCTTAAGTACAGACAAGCCTACAGGTTTGTTGAGACCTGACAGCAACTGCATTTCGGATAATTCGTGGCAGAGGGTTCTAAGTACCTGTAATTCTCCTGCATTTTCTTCTTCGGAAATTAAGAATTGATCGACTAGTCCTAATAGTATTGTTGTCCATTCAGAAAGTGTATGGGTCGATTCTAGTATTTTCA
>Ga0310345_10001957_pt1 | contig 21655 bp, 24 predicted proteins | sample HC15DNA20500_MG_FD_204667 | JGI IMG/M metagenome (GOLD analysis project Ga0310345, IMG submission 204667) | Marine microbial communities from station ALOHA, North Pacific Subtropical Gyre - HC15-DNA-20-500_MG | ecosystem: Environmental > Aquatic > Marine > Oceanic | place: Pacific Ocean: North...
GAATATATTGCTTTCACAAAACACCCCCTGGCAATTCAAGGCTTTGCGGCAACACATTCCTACATTGTACCTTTAAATTAAATTCCTGCTTTTATAGCCACATTACTTTGTGAGCAAATGGCGCCGCGATGTAAAATTATTCGTTCATTATCAGTATCAACAGTTAGCTCAATCCAGCCCGTATAAGGCTTGGCATTTACTACCAATTGAAAGGGTAAATATTTTTTGGTAGCATGCATCCAGTGGCCCTCCCAATAATCCGGCCTGTCAAAGCTAATTACCTTTTGAACCATCATGATGCTGGATGCACCATACCAGAAATATCCGGAGAAAGTATTGGTAGGAATGAGCGTGTTTGCTTCCATTACCGGCATTTCTTCATTTAAATTTACCGCTAACAGTGTATATAAATCCGATGTAACCATAAACTCCCATTTGTCTTGTTTTAATATAGGATCGCCCACCATCATTACTCCAAAAAACAAATCCTTCCTGCCATCGGTATTTACATCAATAGAAATGGCATTCTGATTGGGTTTAACAACCCTGTCATTCAAATTAAAATATACCATATTGGGTGAAGGTTCCGGCGGAGGTATGGGACAAACCGGTTTTTTTGTGCAGGAAAAAAATGCTGCTGCACTCAATAACACGACAAATATTTTTTTAAAAGTAAACATAAATTTATTTTTTAAAGTTTATTGATGATAGACAACATGACTACCAGATGGGTAATATTGTTTGTTTTGCTGTGATGTAATAGATAAAGTGTTTTTAATTTGAACGAAATGGCGTTCTTGATGGGCAATTAAAAAACGAAACGTATCACCCAGACTTAGTGTTACCCATTTGTTTAAAGAGGTAGGAATACGAATGGTCTGTAAATTGGCATTAGTAGCAACTTGAAGCAATTGTAATAATTGATGTTGATATTGAATAAAGGCACTGATTTCCTTTGCTGCATTGGGCTGTTGTTGTGGAATAGCACTTTTCATTGCCTTCATTTTTTTGCCAATATTATTACCTGATTTAGGTTCCATTAAATGAGTAAAGTAATTACCTAACCAACCTGATGTGAATTTTGGCAATGGCTTAGTATTATGCAGATGTAACTTGTTTTCTATAGTAGGAATATAGTACTCGTTATAAATATTTAAGTGCTGAATAACCTGTGCCACACTCCATGATTGCCGGTTTGGTTGCAGAGATAAAACCGTTATGTTGAAATGTCTTAACTGTTGCACTTCAAAAATCGTGGAACGTACTTTTTCTATTAATGATTCAATGAATAAATGGGTATCAACTTTTTTCATACAGTAATTTTTTATTTTACATATACGTATCAAATATGGATACGCTATGCAAAAATGTACAATGGCATTAATCTAAATGTTGGCATTTACCATGATTTGTAATTTTTTGGTGATTAAGCAGTTTACTAAAATTGGTAGCATCCATACCCAAATAAGAAGCTATGTATTTATGCGGCACTTTATTTAGCAAGTGGGCATTGCGCTGCATTAAAGCATGAAATTTTTGTTCATTGCTGAAAGTCTGTAACTCAATTTGCCTTTGAATAGTACCTTGTAAAGCCGCTGCGGTTGCACTTAATAAAAAAGATTGAATGAAAGGGTATTGCTGAACGAATTGTTGTAATCGATCATAATGCAAGCGTAAAAAATGGCTTGCCGTTAGTGTTTCAAAAAAATAAGCTGCGGGCTTTTGTAATAAAAAGCTATCTGCAATTCCAAAAAATGAACCCGAATAACCAAACAATAAAGTAATGTCTTTCCCTTCATCGGTTACATAAAATATTCTTTGCACACCTTCATTTACGAAATATAAGTATCGCTCTGTTTCCCCGGCTACTGTTAATAAAGTTTTTCGTTTTACACACAAAGGTGTAAATGCATCTGCAAAATGATGCAAAGCTTTTTCATCGTTCCACTTCCAATTATTTAAATAAGCAAGAAAAGTTTGCATGCAGGGTTTATTTACACAACAAATTTCTTAAGCATTATTTCGCGTAACAACTGAAAATGGGTAAATGGTATTTTTAATATGATATAAGGAAAGTTTATTTGTTCAATTTTTTACATATATATATTTATTTTATTTTTATTAACTAAACTTCATGCTTTTGCATGATGGGTCGCACACCAAACTGTATCATTTTCGTACAGTAGTATAAAATAATTGATAGATGAAAAAGATAGAAGATTTGCTAATGTGGTTCGTTGTTGCGAATACTCAATGCATGCAATACTGCAGGAAATAAAGCATCCATATATTCCGTGGCTCCGCCTGTTGAGCCCGGAAAGGTTAATACCAATGTGTTTTGAATAAATCCTGCTACACTCCGCGATAACATAGCATATGGCATCCGCTCCTGACCATAACTGCGGGCTTGCTCCATAATGCCGGGCAATTCAACTTCTAATAAAGGTTTTACCACATCGGGTGTAACATCGCGCTTAGACACTCCGGTTCCCCCAACAAAAATCAACAGCTGAATATTATTGTTCACAAATTCATGAATAGCATTTTGTATTGCTGTTACTTCATCGGGAATAATAGTATAATGCAAGGTATTAATTTGCCATTGCTTCAATTTATCAACCACAGCCAAGCCGGCTTTATCAGTAGCTTTTTGTTGTGAAATAGAATCGGAACAAACCACTACTGCCGCATTGATGGCTTCCGTATTTTTTCTGTCACTTTTGCCGCCAGATTTTGATAATAATTTTATTTGTTGTATTTCAATATGCGGGTCAATTGGTTTTAACATGTCATACAAGGTAAGTGCAGCAACAGCTGCCCCATGCATGGCTTCCACTTCAACGCCTGTTTTATAAATGGTGTGCACCTCTACTTCAACAGTAATGCATAAATCATCCACGGTAAATCGAACATCAGTAAACTCAACCGGTAAAGGATGACAATCGGGTATAACAGTATCTGTTTTTTTTACGGCAAACAGTGCTGCCACTTTAGCAAATGAAAAAACATCGCCTTTAGGAACTCGCTTTTCATTGATTGCCCGAATGGTTTCTTGTAAAGAAACCATTACGCTTGCAACGGCAACAGCTTTGCGTAAAGTGTTTGATTTATGGGTGATGTTGACCATATTAATGATTTTCTTTCCAAATGGTTTGCTGATTATCTAATAATTCTTTGCCCCAAACCGGCAGCTGAAATTTAATGGCTTCTACCAATTCTTCACAAGCATCTATAGCGGCTTTCCGATGCTGCGATGATACAAAAACAAATAAACTTAACTCGCCGGCAGGTACTACTCCTAAACTATGATATACATGCATACAGGTGAGTGCATATTTTTGAAATATAGCTTCGCGAATGGTATGCATTTGTTCCAATGCCATATCAACATATGCCGTATATTCAATAGCAGTAACTATGCCTTCGGGTTTTTCATCCGCCCGTACTTGTCCTAAAAATATGCTATGTGCTCCAATATTTTTTTTACTGGCATGTTGTGCAATACTCTCTGCTATTTTTTGTGGGGAAATAGGCCCTTCTACAAAAATGTTTTTTATTTTTTTTTCACTCATACATTTAACTGTTGAAATATGCATTTAACCCGCCTTGCAAATGAAATATTTTTTGCAAAGTTTTGCTTTGAAAAATAGTAGCAGCATTTCTGCTACGAACACCTTGTTGACAAATTATACAAATGTTTTTATTCGTTACAGGAATATGCAAATTATTTTTCGCTTGTATTATTTGTGAATAAGGTATTTGATGATCTACAAAATTTACTTGCGGCAATTCGCCCATCTCTCTAACATCTACAACAAACAATAATTGCTGTTGCAGCATTTGCTTAAACTGATCAACACTTAACGACTCTTCCGTTGACGCTGCATTACAGATATGCTGATAATCTGTTTGCTGAAACTCGGTTACATTTATGTTTACAGCATTAGCATTTTTAGTAAGTTCAATTTCATAAAATTGAGTTTCTAGGCTTCTATAAGTTAATAAACGTCCATCCAACAACTGTCCCATACCTGTAATGAATTTAATCACTTCAGTTGCCTGTAATGTGCCGATTATTCCCGGCAATACGCCTAACACTCCCGCTTGTTCGCAGGATTGAATATTTGCCGTAGCCGCCGGGTCGGGAAATACATCTCGATATTGTATATTTTTTCCGCCATTCAAATTATTATTAAAAATAGACACTTGACCTTCATATTGCGACACAGCACCATACACCAATGGCTTTTGCAATATTGCACATGCATCGTTTAATAAATATTTTGTTGGAAAATTGTCGGTTGCATCAATAACTATATCGTATTCACTGAGTATTTGTAATGCATTTTTCGGATGAATATGGAAAGGATAGTCCGTTATGTTTACCAACGGATTGAGTTGCTGCATTTTTTGTTTTGCCACCATTACTTTTAATGCTCCAACTTCATTAGAAAAAAAAAGCGGCTGACGATGTAAGTTGTGTAATTGAACTACATCCCCATCCACAATACCCATATTGCCAACACCTGCAGCTGTTAAATATTGTAATGCAGGACATCCTAAAGCGCCCATACCTACAATACATACTTTGGCTTGCTGTAGTTTTTGCTGGGCAGCCTCACCAAAACCCGGTAATATGATTTGACGGCTATACCGTTCATTTATGCTTTCTAACATGGCACTATCCTCCTGAAAATGGTGGCATTAAGGCTACCGTATCTGTTGGTTGTAATGAAGTATTTTCACGTACCATTTTCCCATTCACAGCTATAAAATAGGTAGTTGTTTTTATTGCCGGATATTTTTCTTCCAGCACACCAATCAATTGTTCCGTATTCTCACAGACTATATCGTTAGGCAACGGCGCAACAATATCTGTAAGACTTCCAAAAACTAATACTTTCATATGTATAAATTAAACCAATAACAATTTAATAGACGCCATAATTAATACAATAGCCAGCATATATTTCATGCCTTTTTCGTTTAATTTTTTTGAACCAATGTAAGCCCCCAACCATCCGCCTACTAAAACAATGATTATAATGCTAATAATTTGGGTACTGAGTGGAAAACCTGTTTTTAGTTGTCCCACCATTCCCGAAATTGAATTTAAGAAAATAAAGATAGCACAGATAGCAGCTGTTTGCTTTTGTGTAGCCCAGCTCATAAGTAATAAAACCGGTGCCAATAATATACCTCCGCCCATACCAATCATTCCCGACACCAAACCAATTAATGCGCCAATAATAAATAATACATACCACTTCGGATTTTTTACTACAGGCTTTTCTGCATTTTGATACAACAAGCGTAAAATTGAAATAAGTAATACCACTCCTAATAACTTCTTATAAATCAATTCAGATACGGGCAAAATGCTTCCTAAAAAAGCAAAGGGTATAGAAGCTGCAATTAGTGGCCACAATAACTTTGATTTAAAATGACCGGCTCTATAAAACGACACAAATGCAATGAATGAAACCAAAGTATTCAGCAGCAAAGAAGTTGGCTTCATTACAGCTGGTGTAAAATTTAAAAGCGCCATTACAGCTAAGTAACCGCTGGCACCGCCATGTCCAATACTGGAATAGAAAAAAGCCACCAAAAAGAATAACAAATAAATCCAAATTTCATGCATACAGGTACATTATAAAAATAAATAAACCCTTTTTTTTGCTCCCTCGTCAATTCGTGTATCAGATTCTTCTAATTCAATCCAACAATTGGCATTGCTTAAAGCACTTAATTGATAGGAAGCTTGTGCTGGAAGAATTTTTACCATACTCCCCTCCAAATATCCTTTTAAAAATTGGGTTAATGGAATAGTTTTTTGAAATGCAGTGGTCACTTTAGCTGTTGTGGTTTGAATTGTTTGTGTACCACTTATTTGATCAACAGCAGGAATAACATATTGGTACAAGCAGGAAATTACAGCAGAAGGATTTCCAGGGAGGCCAAATACCAACTTGTTTTTTTGTGTTCCAAAAAACAAGGGTTTGCCCGGGCGTTGTTTTACTTTATGAAAATGTGGTTGCACACCAACATGAATACAAGCCTGCGGAACATAATCATAATCACCTGCACTAACTCCGCCGGTTATGAGTACTATATCGTGTTGCAGTAATAATTCTTTTATAGCATTTTCTGTTTCCTGCAAATTATCGGCAACATAACGCACTTGCATTTGTGTTATGCCCATCTTTTTTAAATGTGCTTGAATGGTAAAAGCATTTGAGTCGTATACTTTACCAAATGACAGTTGATTACCCGGTTGCACCAACTCATTACCGGTAATTAAAATGCCAACAGTAGGTTTTTGTATAACTTTTACGGTTGTAATACCGGCACTAGCCATTAAAGCAATATGCGATGGTTGTATAACTGTACCCTTTTGCAGTAATAAACTATTTTTTTGTAAATCGCTACCAATATTGCGAATATGATCACCCAATTGAATGTTGTTGTTGAGCTGAATTTGAATAGTTGAGTTATTAAGGGTTACCCATTCTTTTTGAACTACACAATCGGCACCATCAGGCACAGGGCCTCCGGTAAATACCTGAATGGCTTTTCCCTTTTGCAACACTAAGGGTTGCGCTGTACCTGCCGGCATAGCAGCCTGAATGGCTAACTGATTGGCTTTTTCATTCCAATAAATTGCATAGCCATCCATTGATGATTGACGAAATGCCGGAAACTGAATAGGGCTAAACACGTCTTCTGCTAATGCATAATTAAGGGCATTGAGTAATGCAATCTGCACAATGGGTAATTTAACGCATTGCTCAGCAATTATTTGTTTTGCGGTATTTACTGCAATCATAATTTTCATTATTCACCTTATCCGCCAATAGCAATCATGCTTCTATTGTGCAAGCTATTGGCATCAATTAAATTAAATTGATTAGAAAATTGACCTCCCAAAGCTTTATGTTTGGCCATTATATTTTGTTGAATCAATGGCAATACATTTTGTTGATTTCTTAAAGGTGTAAGTAAATCCGTTTCATCGGCACCAAATAAGCAGTTTTTCATTTTTCCATCCGCCGTTAATCGAATACGGTTACAGCCTTCACAAAAAGGTGTGCTCATGGTGGTTATCATAGCAAATGTTCCTACAAAATTATGCACCTTAAATTGCTTACTGGTGTTGTGTATATTGCCCGGAATGGACATAATATCATACACTGTGGCAATTTTATCCAACATTTGTTGATAGGTTACCAGCTTATCGCTTTTCCACTGATTTCCTTCAAAAGGCATAAATTCTATAAAGCGTACGTCAATGGGGGTGTGTTGTGTCCATTTTACAAAATCTAACAGTTCATCATCATTCACTCCCTTTACCACCACTGCATTCACCTTTACTTTAAAATTGTGTTGAAGTAACAGGTCAATATTGTTTTTTACTCGTTCAAATTCATCGCGCCTTGTTAGTTGTTTGAATTTATTTTTTTGTAAAGTGTCTAAACTAACATTGATAGATGTTATGCCTGCTGCTTTGAATAAATCAACAAATTTGTTTACCCTTATGCCATTGGTTGTTAAGGTTAATGATACCGGTAAACTTGATAGCAAATGAATAATTTCAGCAACATCTTTTCTTATCAAAGGCTCCCCACCCGTTAAGCGAATTTTAGTAACCCCTTGTGTAACAAATATCTTGGCCAATTCAAAAATTTCAGCAGGCTGCATTAAATGTGCTGCAGGCATAAAGCTATAGTGTTCAGCAGGCATACAATAAAAGCAGCGCAGGTTACAATTATCCGTAAGAGATATGCGTAAATAAGTATGTATGCGCTGATGCGAATCAATTAACATGTTTTAGTTGTTGTGGAGACAAAATTGTGCATAATCCTCCGGTGTATCAATATCATATTTTCCCGCTTCAAACAAAATAGTAGCTACATCAGCAGGAAATGCTTTTACAATATTTCCTGCACCCTTATCACCTTTCAACTGTAGCAAGTACGGAAAATATTGGCGCGAAAACAAAACAGGTGTTCCTATTATTCCATCATAAGTGGCCGCTACAATTCCCTTTTGGGTTTGTTGTTGTTGCTGTAATAATTTATTTAAAATATCGGCGTTTAAAAAAGGCTGATCACTCACTAAAATTAATATTTGCGTAATGGTATCATTATGATTAAGCCACCATTGCAGTCCCAATACTATGGAAGATGCCATTCCTTCCTTCCATTGTTTATTATATACCCGTTTTACCTGATAGTTATTTAGTGCTTGTTTTATCAAAGCATCATAACAACCGGTAACAATTAAGGCTCCTTCAGACGGTATTAGCTGTGCTTGTTGAATAATGTGTTGCAATAGATTGTTTTCCCTATAAGGCAATAACATCTTGGGTTTACCCATTCTTTTTGAAGCACCTGCTGCTAATATAATAATGCCTGTTTTCATATATGATTTGCATGAATGGCTACTGATTTTTCACGTAAATGAACCGGATTGCTTTTATTCAACACGCTCATAATTTCTGCTACTATTGAAACGGCAATTTCTTCGGCTGTTTCTGCACCAAGATTTAAGCCGGTGGGGCCATAAATGCCTTTTTTTTGCTCCTCGGAAAATTCAATCCCCTGCTCAGCTAATTCATTCAGTAATCTATCTCTTTTAGAAGCCGGACCCAATAAGCCGATGTAGGGCAGCGGTGGTAGTTTTTGCAATTCCGCTAAAACTGCTAAATCATACATATAATTGTGGGTCATTAATACAATGGCAGTATTTGTATCTATCGGCCATTGTGGAACCACTTCCTGCGGCTTACCCACTAGTATTTGTTCTGCTTGAGGAAAACGTTGCGCAGTTGCATGTGTTTTTCTGCCATCGGCTATTATTATTTGCCAACCGGCTATTGTAGCCAATTTGGCTAAAGGAATGGCATCATTTCCCGCCCCAACAATGATTAATTGTATGGCAGGTTGAACTTGTTGTATAAACAATTGCTGTTGGGTTGCCTCCCATTCTTGCATAATAGGGCCGTCATTAATCTGTACTGTTTGCAAGGTATCGGTAATGGATTTTTGTTCTGAAATTGGGAGCAAGCTTAATTCAGTGGTTCCCAGGTGATGTTGTGAATACAAATTAAATCCACAGATAACGATACCGGTATTGCTTCTATCGGCAATAGCATTCCGTAAGGTATTTATGGGATTATTTGGTGCTTCAACCTCTAATGGTAATGGCTCAAATAAAATGGATACAATTCCGTTACACCCTAATTGAATGCCCAGTTTAGCATCTGCTTCATCGGTAGTATCGTAAACTACAATTTTCTTATTATTTTGATGTATTGCTAATAATGCTTTCTGTAATGCATCACCTTCTAAACAACCACCACTTATTGCACCGGTAAGTTCACCTGTTTCATTGACCAACATTCTGGCACCCGGCCTTCGGTATGAGGAACCTTCAACTTTTACCACTGTTGCCAAAGCCGTATGCTGTTGTAAGGCACAGGCTTTGGTGTAAGCAACAATAATATCTTTTATTTCTTTCATGCTTCATTTTAAAACTACTTAATTACGCAAACCGTTTACTTTATCGGGTGTAACCATCCCTTTTAATTTATTGCCCCAACTATTGCGTGTATAATTAATAATGTCTGCAATTTGTTCGTTGGTTAAATAATCCTGAGCAGGCATAACATTATTATATTCTACGCCATTCACTGTAATGGTGCCTTGTTGCCCTTTTAAAATAACATTTATAAATGCCTCAATAGGCTTTTGCATAAAATTGGTTTTTACCAAAGGCGGAAACATACCTTCTTGCCCTTTTCCATTTTCCATATGGCAGTTTTGACAATATAAAGCATAGGCCTCTTTGCCTCGTGCTATACTTTCCTTCAATGCTTTATCTTGTTGAAAGGAAGCCGCCAAAAAGCCAAGCGTTAATAAAGCCATGCTGCTAATAATTTTTTTCATATTTAACAATGCGTGTAATTAGGTTAAACAATGTTGTTAATATCAAAAGGAAGTTTTCTTATTCTTTTTCCGGTTGCGGCATAAATAGCATTACACAATGCCGGTGCAAAAGGTGGCAATCCGGGTTCTCCTACGCCTTTAATAACAGGACCTCCATTGGCAATAATATGCACTTCTACCGGCGGCATTTCGTTAATACGCACAATGGGATTATTGTTATAGTTACTTTGAACGGTTTGTCCGTTATTAAAAGTAATACCATTTTTTATGGCGGCACCTAATGCCATTACCGCTGCACCCTGCACTTGTGCTTCTACGGTATCTGGATTCACCACTGTTCCCAAGTCGATCACGGCATATGCCTTTTCTATTTTAATACCATTCCCTTTTTTAGAAACTTCAATTACATAGCTGGCTAGTCCTGCAAAAAACTCCCATTGAGCTACTCCTCTGCCCCAACCTTTTGGTAAAGGTGTATCCCATTTTGATACCTCGCGTAATTTCTGCATTAATGTTTTGGTATCACTGGGTTTATTTAGCATGGCCATTCTAAAATCCATCGGGTCTTTTTTGGCTGCAACGGCCATTTCATCTAAAAAGGATTCATGTGAAAATGCCAAAGTGGTGCTGGTAACGGCTCGCCAAGCTGCCAATGGTACCGGCATATATTGAAATACGAACAGGTTTTTCATATTAGGAATTTCATATTTCTGTTCGCTGATGCCCTCGGTCATGGTTTTGTTCGCCTTCGTTTTATCATAATTTTTATTCCCATCTAATGTGGGAGAAATTACTTTATGTTGGAAGGCAACAGGATTACCATTCGCATCTAATCCTCCCTTAAATGCAGAGAAAGTCATGGGGCGGAAAGGACCCATTTTGGTATCATCTTCTCTTGTCCAAATAGATTTAACCGGTTTACCCACTTTTTTGCTTAACTCCAATGCCTCTTCCACATAATCGGGATATAATCTTCTGCCAAAACCACCACCACTGAATAAAACATGTATCGTAATATTCTCTTCAGGAACATTGTATTTTTTAGTGAATTGATCCATAATACGGCCCGGCACTTGTGTAGATGCCCATATTTCAATTTTATTATTATCGTGCCAACTGCAAACACAGTTCATGGGTTCAATAGCAGAATGCGATACAACGGGTGTTTCATAAAATGCTTCCAATTTTACGGGGGCATCGGCAAAGGCCTGATCGAAATTGCCTTGTTCATGATCAATGGCGCCCTCTTCTTTTGCAGCCTGACGTAAAGTTTCTGCAAAACTGTTTGAGCTAAATGATTCATTACCATCATAATCCCAGGTAACCTTTAATGCTTTTCGGCCTTGTAATGCAGCCCAATAGTTTTCTGCCAGAACAGCCACCCCAACGGAATGATGCCCATTAATGTCGCGTTCGCAAGTTTCTACACCAATCACCCCTTTCACTTTTTTAGTGGCCGTATCATCATACTTCACCAATTTGCCACCAAAAACAGGGCAGCGTTCAATTGATGCATATACCATTCCCGGTACTTTTACATCAATACCAAAAATGGCTTTGCCGGTTGATTTTAAAGGAACATCCGGTCTTGGATAACGTTTGCCTAATATTTTAAAATCTTTAGGATCTTTCAATGCCGGATTTTTGGGTACTTCTAATTTAGCAGCGGCTTCGGCAACGGTTCCATATCCAACTGTTTTCCCTGATGGTTTATGAATAATTATTGCATTATCGGCATAACATTCTGCAACAGGAACACCCCATTGTTGTGCAGCCGCAGCAATTAACATGTCTTTTGCCGCTGCACCAATTTGGCGCATTTGGGTATAACTGGTTCTAACTGATGCACTACCGCCTGCAAACTGCCCGTTACCATATTTCTTTTGGCCACCGGTTTGCAAAATGGTTACGCGGTCCAATGGCACTTCCAACTCTTCCGCTATTAAGGAAGGAACCGATTGAAAAACTCCTTGTCCAATTTCTGGACGAGGATTCATGATGGTAATAGCACCGGATGGCTCAATTATTACAAACGGGGTAAGGTTATAAGCATCCGTGTTTCCGGCTATTGTTTCTAACCGTTCTTTATCTAAATAGGAACGGGTTATTTTTTCTATAACTGATTCGCCATTGGCCTTTAAAGAAAGGCCCAGCATAAGACCTGTTCCGGTAAAACCCGATAATTTCAAGAATTGGCGGCGATGTAGCGTGGTGGTAGTTGATTCAGACATATATAAATATTTTTAAGCATTAAGCATTGATGATTTCAGCAGCCCTATGAATAGCCGAGCGAATACGTTGATAAGTACCACAGCGGCATAAATTGCCCATCATGGCGGCATCAATATCTGCATCGGTTGGTTTGGGTTTGTTCTTCAACAAGGCCGTAGCACTCATAATTTGGCCGGATTGACAATAGCCACATTGAGGTACCTGCAATTCTACCCAAGCTTTTTCAACTGCTTCACCAATTTTATTGTCGGCCAAACCTTCAATGGTAGTAATATTTTTCCCCACCGCAGCAGCTACAGGAAAACTGCACGACCTAACGGGGCTCCCATTAACATGAACCGTACAGGCCCCACATTGCGCAATACCGCATCCAAATTTGGTACCGGTTAAATCCACATAATCGCGAATAGCCCACAACAAGGGCATATCCGGTGCTACATCTAAGGTGTAGGTCTTGTTATTGACATTTAACGTTATCATGAAAATCGTTTTAATATGATAAATGAACTGAGTTTATTTGTAGTTGCCTATAACTGTGTAAATTAAAGCAGCCGAAATAGCAAGCCTTAATCGAGGTTTAAATTTACAAAAAACATAAGCCTCAACAAAACAAATGTTCGCTTGTTTAAAGAAGATTATGTTTTAAAGAAAGAAGAATTGAAAACGATTTAATGATTTTATCGTCATTTTGTTACAATTATTTCACATTGAATTGATAATTATTTAACCACTTGTCTACCTATTTATTTCGCTTTGGGTCATTACTTTGCAATGGTAAAATTATTGATGTTGAATTCGCATTAAAATAAAATATAGGTGTTTGTTTTTTGTGTATTTGTATCAAAAAAATGAGTTTTTTGAAATAAATTGCAATAAAAAACAAAAATTATCAAATACTGTTTTTTTATATTTATTTTAGACATAACACTATTTTTATCGTAATGATTTGATTTACAATTATTTACAATGAAATAAAACATTTGGACATCATAAATACAAATAAATAATATTTCTTTTTAAAAATAAATTGTTGCATTTTTACAGTGCATAGAGAAGACAAGGGAGAAATTATTGATGACGAGTTTTCATATGGCAAGCAATCGTTAGTGGCTATTCTGTTTCTACAGGATGGCCCTTTTTTTAGTTGAAAGTAAACCCTATTTGCAAGTTTCCTCCAACAGATACGGGTAAATCATTCCCAAAACGTGTTGGAATTGAAATTGAAAACCAATAATCCACGTCTTTTGTTTTTAAATATACTTTATTAAAAACAGGAGTAAATCCATATCGTCCTTGTGTTTCGAAGGCTAATCGCGGAACAAAATTAAATCCGTTTTTTCCTCGCAATATTAATCCGGGGTCAAATAACAAGTTATTTGTTTTACTAAATACCGCTCCCCCTGATGGTTGATACCATTGCACAATCGGAGTAACTTCATAACTAACACCAAACTTTTTGTTATAGTAAATATTTATGCCTACAGGAAAGCCTATTGTTGTATACTTCTGAAATTCTGTTGTTGTTCCACTTTTGGTGATAGTTACCCAAGGAATGATAAAACTAAAATACCCCTTTACTACATGATTGGCAGGTGGTTGCATTTCTGCTGTTTGTCCGCTTACAGATTTCATAATTAATATAACAGCAAGCAAAACACAGAAACGATACTTTTTCATTTTAGGCTATTGATAAATCGATAATATACTATACAAAACATGCTTATTTAAATAATGGTGACTGGGTATGTTAGGATGTGGAAAAGTACCTTCTTTCTGCATACCTAGTTTCTGCATTACTTTTTCTGAAGCTTTATTATATATAGAGGTAAATGAATAAATTTTGGTCAATTCCAGTTTTGAAAATGCTTCCTTTAAGCATTCGCCGGCAGCTTCCGTTGCATATCCTTTGCCCCAAAATTGTTTTCTTAACCTCCACCCAATTTCAATACAAGGGGTAAAAAAAGCAGTAAAGCTTGGAATCATTAATCCGGTAAACCCTACAAATTGTCTTGTCGCTTTTTCTTCTATTACATACAGGCCAAAGCCATTTTGCTGAAAATGTAATTGTATGTGTTGGTATAATGCCTTGGTTTGCTCTGGCATTAAAATGTTGGGAAAATAGCGCATTACATCAATGTCGCCATTCATTGCTATGAAGGGCTCCATATCTTCCGCTTTCCAATTGCGCAGCAGCAGCCTTGGTGTTGTTAACATGATAAGCAAAATTAGAGTGGTTCCCTGAATATTCGTTTAAAACCATTCATACAGCTCAAACAAAATGAAATGCATATAGATAATACAATGATGAAGATTTCAGGTTTTGCTACTTAACTGTTTTTTTCAGGCCCAGAGTCTGTCCTATGACAAACATCAAAGTATAACCCGTGAATTAATTGATAATCATTCACGAGCTTAAAATTCGCAAATAAAAAAAGGTAGCCGTTTTGACTACCTTTTGTTTTCGCTCCCGAAACTGGACTTGAACCAGTGACCCTCTGATTAACAGTCAGATGCTCTAACCAGCTGAGCTATTCGGGAATACCTTCCGCAATTGCGGAGCGCAAAAATAGGGAAAAATGTTTTTCTGCAAAATATCCTACTAAAAAATGCTAAAATATTTTAGTTGAATCTCTAATTTTTTTTAGGAGATAGCCACCCACCAATCACCTCCTTCAATTTTTACCGCATAGGTTTTTAAATAATAACCTTCGCCCGTTACATTACGACCGTTTTCCATATTGAATTTATAATGATGTAAAGGACAAGTAATACACCCTTGTGCATCTATATAACCATGCACCAATATGCCCCCGGCATGGGGACATTTTTTGGCAAAGGCAAAATGACGACCATTCCACTGTGCCAAAGTGATGGTTTTGCCTGCTATTTCGGCCAATTTTAAACCCTGTTCGCCGGGCTGAAACCATTGTAATAACGGACCGGCATTTACCCATTCCTCGGCTTGTTGCTTCCACCACATGGTTAAAAGTGCACTGTTTTATAAGGATAGCGTACCTGATACATTTTCCGAACTTTTTCCAATATTTCTTTCCTTAATTGCTCAATATTTCTTTTTTCCGCTGCTGCAATGAATACACAATTCCCATCGGTAAGGTGTTGCCATTTATTATACAAATCGTTTAAAATATCTGTTTTTACTTCATCAGAAAGCCATTCGTCGAAATATTTAGCTTCATACATATCCATTTTATTAAAAACGGTGAGTATGGGTTTATCAAAGGCATTAATATCTTGAAGAGTTTTTTGCACGGTTCCCATTTGCTCCTCAAATTTTGGATGCGAAATATCAACCACATGCAATAATATATCCGCTTCCCGTACTTCATCTAAAGTACTTTTAAAACTTTCTACTAAATGATGCGGCAGTTTTCTTATAAACCCTACTGTGTCACTTAATAAAAAAGGCGTATTTTCAAATACTACTTTGCGGGTAGTAGTATCTAATGTGGCAAATAGTTTGTTTTCGGCAAATACATCGCTTTTACTTAAAAGATTCATGATGGTGCTTTTACCCACATTGGTATAGCCTACCAATGCAACACGAATAAATTCACCCCTTTCCTTCCTTTGAGTAAAGGCCTGTTTATCTATTTCCTGTAACCGCTTACGCAACAAAGCAATTTTATCTTTTACAATCCGGCGGTCGGTTTCTATTTCCGTTTCTCCAGGCCCCCGGGTACCAATACCGCCACCTTGGCGTTCCAAGTGTTTCCACATCCCTTTTAATCGAGGTAATAAATACTGATATTGCGCCAATTCAACCTGCACTTTTGCCTGCGCTGTGCGGGCACGACGGGCAAAAATGTCTAAAATTAAATCACTACGGTCAATGGTTCTTATACCAATGGCATCTTGAATATTTGAAATTTGTGAGCCGCTTAGTTCATCATCTACAATGGCCAATGCCGCCCCTTTGGCTTGAACATAGGCTTTTATTTCTTCTAATTTTCCTTTACCAATAAAAGTGCGGCTATCGGGGTGGGGTAATTTTTGTACAAAACGCTTCAGTGTTGTAGCTCCGGCTGTTTCAGCTAAAAATGTTAATTCATCCAGGTATTCCTCTATTTGTTCAGGCGTATCCTCTTTCGTCACCAAGCCAATTAATACGGCTTTTTCTTCGGCTATTATTTGTTGTTTATCTATCAAAGGGCAATTATTTTATACAAAGGTATTGTATAAATGCCGGCCAATAAAATGCCCCTTTAGCCAATAGCCAAAAGGGCAAACGCTTTTGTTATCGGTACCAACACTTACAATCCGCTAATGGTAAGGCCTATGGAAAGCGTATTCATCACCGGCCCGGCATTTTGTTTCAGTACACCGAGTACCGAGTAGTCAATGTTCAGCGAAACATTTCCATATCCCGCTCGGGCAGTTGCCGCTAAGAATGTTCCATTAAAGAATTTTTTATTGCTTTCTTTCTGTACATACTGTGTTCCGTATAAGCTGTTATTATTAATATCGAGTAAATTTTTCCCTTTGAAATAAGCTTTCAATAAAGTACCCACTTTGGCGCCAACGGCAAATTTCCAGGAATGTTGCGGATCAACCGGATTGGAGAAATACCTCAATTCAACCGGTGCCTGTAAATAAATGGTTGTTACTTTCGATTTTTTGAAACGGGTAGTACTATCGAATGGAAGTGTTTGGCTAGGTGCCCATACTTTTACATACCGATGATCGAAGAAAATATTGCTGGACCCAACGCCCAAACCATATGCTACACTAAACCGCTTATCGGATTTAAACGGGCGGTTAAGCATGGCATAAAAGTTGAAATGCCTGCTAAAGCCTTTGGTTGCAATGGTGTCGGGATTGGGTTTACCTACCCAAGTATCGCTACCAAACTGCACTAAAAAGTGGTCGGAAGGTACTTTACTTACATCTACCTTGCTCCAGTCGGTTTTAATTTTGGGAATAACCGGTTTGGGCTCTTTATGCGTTTTATGTTGTGCAGTTGAATCGGTTTTGCCTTTTTTGTGGAACAAATGAGAAATTTGTGCCTGAGCCATGGTTAAGGTTCCTACACTAAGCAGCAGTAATAGTATCGTTTTTTTCATTCGGTATAAATACGAGTGGTTTAACTTTTTTTTAGAATAGGACAAAAATAACAGAATTGCAGCCATTGAAAGGGTTAAAAATAAGCAAAAGCTAATATTGGGTATAATTAATTATTGATGGAATGATTTTTTAACCAAAATAGGTTATTAATTTTTGTAATAAATACCTAAAGCAACATGAATTAACGCAGGTAAATGAAAACGATTTGGAAAATAGCGCATTTTGGTTATTTTTGCGCCTCTTTGAGCTAAATGCTCAGGGCCTATAGCTCAGCTGGTTAGAGCACCTGACTCATAATCAGGGGGTCCCTGGTTCAAGCCCAGGTGGGCCCACACATTCTAAAAGGTTTCAGTTAATTTATTGCTGAAACCTTTTTTATGTTACCCTTTTCATTTTCTGTTTTTCTTATTAATACAAAAAAATTGCAATTCCCTATTATTGCAATTTTTTTATATTGCTTTAGCTACAAAATTGAACATTGTAGTTCCTGTTCAGACTACTATTTAACCATCCCTTTTCTTATCTATGGAAGTGCATCCGCCACATCTTTCTAAAGAAAAAAACATTTGCAGGAATACCTATTAGAAGGGCTGATGATTTTTATTGCCGTATTTCTAGGCTTTGTTGCAGAAAATGTGCGGGAACATATATCAGACAAATCAAAAGAAAAAGCATACAGGAATAGCTTGTATATTGATATTTGCAACGACACTGCTGTAATTACAGATATCATTCAACGCGAAAAAATAATCAGTAAGGGACAGGATTCTCTTTTAATCATTTTAAACCATCACCCTCTTTCTGAAGCTTATAATGATTCTGCTTATCAACTTTTCTTTAAATATGGTGACATGGTTCCGGAATACCTTGTAAATGAAAAAACCTTTAACCAATTAATCAGTACCGGTAATTTTAGACTTATTCATAATCCAGCATTAGCAGATAGTATATCCAGTTATTACGATAAAGTTAAGTCACTTAATTTTCAAGCTGCTGTGGTTAATAGCAATGCCATGGATTGTGGGTTATATGCACAGAATATTTTTAAATTAAAGTATGGATTACACCTAGAACAACCACATAAACCCCTGATTACTACCGATGCAGCTATGCTTGAAAAATACAGCAATAAATTATTACAAATGAGCATCTTTACACGGTTTTACGTTTTTTATCAATTAAAAAATGGGGAAAATAGTTGCCTTCATTTAAAACATATGCTTGAGCAACAAGCTACTTAAATCAAATGGCAATTTATGTTTTAAGATTTTTTTGCTGATCCATCATCAATCATTCAAGCCATTCTAACACTACTATTGTATACATTAAAATACTTTAAAAAGTACACTAATTGCACAGGTTGTATATTTTTTGTATTTTTTCATTCCAACATAACAAAACATTTTATGGTTACTTTATTACAAATCCAACAAGCTAAATGGCTTATTTTAACCGGGCTACTAATAGTGTTATTAGGACTTATAATTGGTCTTTTTATTCCTTTTTTGTCCAATCCCCGCATGGGATTATCTGCACATTTAGAAGGACTGATGAATGGAATATTGTTAATGGTACTTGGATTAATTTGGCAAAAGTTAGTATTGCCCAAACGAATTTTACAACTTGGTTTTTGTTTGGTAATGTATGCTTGTTTTGCCAATATATCTGCAGTATCATTGGCTGCTATTTTAAATGCTGGAAAAATGCTGCCGCTTGCCGCAGGGCAATTAGGCCCAGCGTGGGCAGAAAATATCATCAATGTATTATTAGTTACTTTATCACTAAGTATTTTATGTGCAATAATAATAGTGCTTGTGGGGTTTTATCAATATATGAAAAAAAGGGGTCTTGACTTTGAAGATCTTTAAAATTACTTTACTCCTCCTGCTCCATTTGTGAAGTAATAAAGGGTATTTTAGGTGCCAGGAAATAGCCCGTTAAACTGGCAAAAAATATGGGAATGAATTGTCCAAAGCCGGTTAAAGTTGCCAATAGAATAGTAGTACTCATGGGTGTGCGGGTTACACAGGCATTCACTGCCGCCATACAACTTACCATAGCCAATAATAAATTGGTGCCAGGAAATAGTTGGTGAATAATTAATCCCAATGTAGCCCCTACAAAAAATAAAGGAATAATGAAACCGCCCCGCCAACCCGATGTTACACTAATGGCAATGGCAATCATTTTAAAAATCAATATCGCAATCAATATCTGTAATGTAAACTTTTCAGCAATTAACGCATTAATTTCATGGTGACCAAAATAGCGGGTTAAGGGTAAGTAATAAGCAATAATACCCAGCAATAAGCCCCCAATGAATGTTTTAAGATATATTGGAATTGGTTGTTTCTCAAAAATGGATTTTAAAAATTTAGCAACCAAAATAAACACCCATCCTATGGCAGCGCCCACAATAGCAAACAAAACTGCATAGCCGAAATCAAAAATACCCGAAAAGGTATAGCCCGAAAAATTCCAAATAGGTCCAACCCCCAAATGCATAATCAATGCAAAAATGAGGTAACTAAAACAACTGGCAACAAATGCGGGTATAATGGCTTTATAATATAGCGCAGCATATTCATAATGCAATATTTCCAAAGCAAATAAACTACCGCCCAATGGTGCGCCAAACAAAGCGGTAAAACCCGATGCCATACCGGCAATACTTAGTGACCGTAATTCTTCTCCTTTTAATCGAAATAATTTGCCAATCCAACTACCTGTTGATCCGGTTACTTGTACCAATGGCGCCTCCGGTCCCAAACTTCCACCGGAAGCCACACACAATAAAGAAGAGACAATCATAGAAGGATTGTTCTTAGGATCTAACTTTCCTTTATTAAAACGAATGTTGTTCACTATTAAATTTAACTCACCGGGGTCGCCAAAAAAGTGTATCACCAATCCTGCCAAAAACCCCGTGGTTGCCATTAAAGGAATAACCTGCCATCCTTTGAAATAACCAAATATTTGCAATAAAAAATCCAGACCAATCCAATACAATCCGGCTATTACACCGCCCACTAAACCCACTATTGCCCACAATAAAAAAGCTCTGCTAAATACCAGTGGACTTGGTTGTATGGGCTTATCCAAAACATCTAAGTAGCGAACTATTTTTCTTCGTTGCCTTAATTTCAATTGTACAATCTAATTAAAATGAGTATTAATAACTTGATGGAGTTGCAAAAATAAACCTATTTTGTCGCTTACAGTATAGATAAACAGACTTTTCGGCACAGATAATTGCTTAAAAAATATTAAAATAAGCTTAAATAGATTGTAGAAATTGTACCTACTCTTTTACAATAATGCATACCAGTTGTAATCTATTAATAGGCATTCAATATAGAATTTTTTGTAATTTTTTTTAGTTCAATCATCATATAAGCATATGAGGTAGCATAAATTTATATAATGTCTGCTTTATGAAAAAAGCCATTTATCGTCGTATATATTTTCGTTTGGCTTTAATAATGCCATATTTCCAATAATCTAACGTGGCCCCTATTAGCAACACTGCACCGGCAAAGAGCAATACTTTTAGTTTCAATAATGAATATAACATTCCGGCTCCCGTTCCCCCTATAAAAAAGAAAATGATAATAGTAAATCGTAAACGAATAGAAGCGCGTAATTTTTTTTTCTGTTCGGGTTGGTGATAAAAAAATAGTTGTGATAGCTCAATGCCCAAATCGGTGAATAAACCGGTGAGGTGCGTGGTTCTAACGGTTGCTTTAGAAATATTGGTGACCAATGAATTTTGTAACCCCATGGTAAACAATAGTAAAAAGGCCAATGTATCAGGTGCTGTGTGTATCAGATTTCCCAAAAATGCCACAAAAAATAATAAAGCACTTTCTATTAATGCGGGAATAATATATACATATGCCTTATTCCATCTAAAAATAGTCTCCACCAAAAAACTAGATATAAAAGAACCCAACAAAAAGAACACGATGTACAACAAAAAAATAAGGCCATGCCATACATTCAGTTTAAATACATCATCAATAAAAAAGGCAAAGTGTCCCGTTACATTGGTCGTTAACCTTTGCACCGACAAAAATCCAACCACATTCACAATGCCTGCTACAAATGACAATAAGGATGCTATCCGTAAATTGTGTTGGTAGTTTCTATTATCCCCAATGTGTCTAAACATACGTTGCTATTACAAAAATGTTTCAGTTCAAGATTTGTTGTTAAAGGGAACTAAAGGTTACAAATATCCCAATTTTGAACTAAACATTATTCCTATTATATGCTTATTGTGTATTAAACCCCTAATAACTGGATAAAATTCACAAAACAGTTTGACTTTTTTTGCTAATGATATTCAAAGATATTGTGCTTTTGGTTAATAAATATTTTATCCACTAAACGGC
>Ga0310345_10001959_pt1 | contig 21635 bp, 22 predicted proteins | sample HC15DNA20500_MG_FD_204667 | JGI IMG/M metagenome (GOLD analysis project Ga0310345, IMG submission 204667) | Marine microbial communities from station ALOHA, North Pacific Subtropical Gyre - HC15-DNA-20-500_MG | ecosystem: Environmental > Aquatic > Marine > Oceanic | place: Pacific Ocean: North...
TGTCGAATGTATTCTTAATGACGAAAATAAATCGAATTTTTTTGATTTAAAGATTTGTAAATTTAATAATTTACCAAAAAATATTGATGCAGTTTTACTAACTGAAATAAACAACTCTGAAAAAATCTACAAGCAAATTAAATCAGCAAATAAAAATATTGAGATTCTTGTACCCAAAATCTTAGGTATTTCTAATAAAATAAATAAAGGGAATTTGTAATGTCTAGTTGGTATGTAGTTCAAACAAAATCTAGTAAAGAATTTTTAGCAGAACAAAATTTATTAAATCAATTTAATAAAGTTTATTTGCCTATAACAAATGTAAAAAAATTTTGCAAAACAAAATTAGTTAATTATGAAAAACCATTGTTTCCTGGTTATTTATTTATTTTTTCTAAAAATATTAATAAGGATTGGCATAAAATAAATTCAACTAGAGGTGTAAAAAAAATTATACATTTTGGAAATTCTTTTTGTCCTATCGATCAAAATTTTGTGAACTTTTTGAAATCGAAAGAAATAAATGGAAAAATATTTTTAAGTAAAATTATAAAATTAAAAAAAGGAAAAAAATACTTAATTTGCAATGAAGTGTTTAATAAAATTTTATGTGAAGTTGATAGTTTTTTAAGTAGAGAAAAAATTTGCGTGCTATTAAATATTTTGGGAAGAAAAACAAAGTATGTTGTTTCTAAAAAATTTTTAGAACCATGCTTAAATACATAATAATTTTTTTTTATTTTTTTTCCGAGTAACCACTCGGAGTGCGGTAGCTATGGTTAATTTAAAATGTTAAAAAAAACAAAATTTTTTACTGATCTTAAATATCTTAACAAAAAAACATTGTTAGTTACAGGAGCCACAGGATCTTTTGGAACTGCTATGATTGAGAAATTATTACAGTATGCAAATTTAAAAAGATTGGTAATTTTTTCTAGAGACGAGTACAAACAATCTGTAATGAAGCAAAAATTAGAAAAATATAAAAATTTTAATATTTTAAGATTCTTTATTGGAGATGTAAGGAATTTTGATAGATTAATGATGGCATTTAGAACAGTTGACTATGTTGTTCATGCAGCTGCTTTAAAACAGATAGATACAGCTGAATACAATCCTTTTGAATGCATTAATACCAATGTATTAGGAGCAGAAAATGTTGTGAAAGCTTCATTATATAATTCTGTTAAGAAAGTTATAGTTATTTCAACTGATAAAGCTGTAAACCCAATTAATTTATACGGAGCTTCTAAGCTTGCTTCTGATAAAGTTTTTTTAGCTGCAAATAATTACGCCGGAAATCGAAATTCTATTTTTTCTGTAGTAAGATATGGGAATGTTCTTGATTCAAGAGGAAGTGTAATTTCTTTATTTAAAAAACTTATATTTGAAGAAAAAATTAAACAAATACCAATAACAGATGAGCGAATGACTAGATTTTGGATTGAAAAACAAGAAGGGGTTGATTTTGTTCTAAAATGTTTAAAAAATATGAATGGAAACGAAATTTTTATTCCAAAAATTCCAAGTATGTCAATCATGGATATAATTAAAACTTTAAATATGAATTTAAAAATAAAAAAGATTGGTATAAGGCCAGGAGAAAAATTACATGAGATCCTTATATCAAAAGAAGATTCAAAATGTACTTTTGAAGGAAAAGATTATTTTGTAACTTCTTCATCTTTCAAAAAAACAGTATTAGATAAACTAAAAGTGAGAAAAGTTCCTGATAATTTTGAGTATATTAGTAATAAAAATAGTCTAAAACTAAGCTCAAAAGTTCTTATTGAAATTTTCAATAATTAAAAAAATAAATTGGTAAAAAGATTAGCTATTATTCCTGCGAGAAAAGGATCTCAAAGAGTAAAAAATAAGAATATATATAATTTCTTTGGCAAACCAGTAATTTGGTATGCTTTGAACAATGCAAAAAAATCTAAACTTTTTGATACTATTCATCTTTCATCAAATTGTGAGAAAACATTAAGTTTATCAAAGAAATTTGGTTTTGAAGTAGATTTTAAAAGACCAAATAATTTGTCTAATAATCAAACAGGTTTGTTAGAAGTAATAATTTATGTTTTAGAACAATATCAAAAAAAAAAATCTAAAAATTTTGATGTTATAACATTAATTTACCCATGGTCACCTTTAATTACCTACAAAGATCTTTTAAATGCTAATAAAATTTTTGAGAAAAATAAAAAAAAGTATCCGTTAATAAGTATATCTTCATTTCCAGCACCTAGCGATTGGGCTTTTAAAAAAAAAGGGAAATTTATAGAACCTGTAAACAAAAAAAAAATTGAATTAAGATCACAAGATTTAAGTAAAAATTTTTTTGATACCGGTGATTTTGTTTTTTATTCATCTAAACAACTAAAAAAATTTAAAAAAATGAAAAAAATAGATTACTTAAAATCAAAATTTATAGGTTTTGAAATAGACAGACATCGCGCCGCAGATATAGATGAATTAAGAGATGTTAAATTTGCAAAAAAATTATATTCAGTAAAAAGTAATGGAATTAAATAAAAAAATTATAATTGGCACAGCACAATTTGGCAGTAATTATGGTGTAACAAATAAAACCGGCGAATTGTCATTTTCTAAAATAAAAAAAATTGTTTATGAAGCTAGTAAACAAAATATAAATTTTTTTGATACATCCCCTACATATGGAAATGCTGAAAATAAATTAGGTAAATCATTAAAGCTTAATAGTAAAATAATTACAAAGATTTCTGGAAATAAGGACAATTATTTTGATAAAGATAATTTAAAAAAAATTGAGAAAACTTTTTTGAAATCACTTAACAATTTAAAAGTAAATAAAATTTATGGCTTATTAATACATTCAACGGAAGATTTATATAAAAAAAATAATAAAATTTTAATAGATTTTTTGGAAGATTTAAAAAAAAATAATATTGTAGAAAAAATAGGTGTTTCTATATATCAAAAGAAAGATTATAGAAATGCTACTAAGTTATTTAATCCAGATATAGTTCAATTACCAATAAGTATTGCTGATCAAAGATTATTAACAAATAATTTTTTAAGTTGCTTAAAAAAAAAAAATATAGAAATTCATGCAAGAAGTATTTTTCTTCAAGGATTACTTATTTCAAGAACAAAAAGCTTACCTAGAAATTTAATTTTTTTTAAAAACTATTTATCTAGTTTTGATAAAAAATTAAAGAATAATAAATTAAAACCAATAGACGCGTGTTTGTTATTTATAAACAATATAAAAGAAATAGATAAATTTATAATTGGATTTACTTCTTTAAAAGAATTTAAAGAGATATTAGGAATCAATTGCAAAAAAAGAATTAAATTAAATTTCTTTAATCAATTTAGGTCAAATAATGTTGAGATTTTAAATCCCTCTAATTGGTAGAAAATGATTACAAAAAAGAATAAAAAAGAAGTTGTTATAAAAAATTTTAGAAATTCTAATAAATATAGAAAAATTGTACATAAATATATTGTTGGAGGAGCTCACACTTATTCCAAAGGTGATGATCAGTTTCCAAAATTATCTCCTGCTGCTATTTCACATGGGAAAGGGTCTAAAGTTTGGGATATTGATGGAAACAAATATATAGATTGTTCTTTAGGCTTAGGTTCAGTAAGTATAGGCCATGCAAATCCAGAAATAACCAGAGAAGTTTTAAAAGAAATAAGGAAAGGTTTAAATTTTCAGAGACCATCAAGATTAGAACTTGAAATAGCAAAAGAGTTTTTGTCAATCTTACCAAATATGGATTTAATTAAATTTGCAAAGAATGGTTCTTCTGTTACTAGCGCAGCTGTTAAATTAAGTAGGGCCTATACGAGTAAAAATATTATAGCTTTTCCAAAAGATCATCCCTTTTATAGCTACGATGATTGGTTTATATCAACAAAAAAGAATAATTCAGGCATACCAAAAGAAATAAGGAAATTTTCAGTTACTTTTGATTCTAGAGATCCAGAGTCCTTAAAATATATTTTTAAAAAATATAATAATAAAATAGCTTGCGTGATTACAGAGCCAGAAAATTTAAAACCAATTAAAAGCGAATGTATTCTAGAAATCGAAAAGATAACAAAAAAAAATAAATCAGTATTTATTCTTGATGAGATGTTAAGTGGTTTTAGATCAGATTTTCCAGGGTCATATACTAAATTAAATTTGAATCCTGATTTAACAACATGGGGTAAGGCAATCGGTAACGGTTTCTCTTTTTGCGCTCTTGCAGGAAAAAAGAAAATAATGAATTTAGGTGGAATTAAATCTAAATCTAAACCAAGAGTTTTTTTACTCTCGACCACTCATGGCGCAGAAACAACTGGTTTGTCAGCAGGTAAAGCGGTTATTAAAATGTACAAGAAAAAATCAATAATTACTCACAATAAAAAAATCATCAAAAGAGTTTACTTTTCTATAAATAAAATTTTGAACCAATTTTTATTAAAAGAATATATCAAAGTATATTATTCAGATTGGAGAATTTATTTTGAATTTTTAGATAAAAATAAAAATATTTCTAATAATTTTAAAACTTTATTTATTCAAGAGATGATTAAATATGGGATACTTTTTCAAGGATTATTTTTCGCATGTTATTCTCATAGTAATTCGGACTTAAGAAAGATTATTTATGCATTTAAACAATCTTCTAAAATTTATAAACTAGCATTAGAAAATGGGATAAAAAAATATTTGGACGGCGAATCTATTAAAGATGTTTTTAGAAAATATAGTTAATTTTTCTAAGAAAGAAAATTTCTTAATAAATTGAACAAATTTGATTATTTAAAATTACGACAAATCTTTTCCCAGGTTTTTCCTGACGATGAAAGACCAATTGTTATACAATCGGGCTTATGGTCACTTATAAAAAATTTGGATTGTAAAAAACAAGATGCAAAAAAATATCTTTTAGAATTTATTTTGGAATATTTTGATAATAGAACAATTTTAATGCCCTCTTTTACTCCAAATTTTCCAGTTACAAAGAAATTTGATATTTATTTGTCTAGGCCATCTACAGGATTAATCCCAACTTATGCTATAAAAGAAAAAATAATGACTAGAACATTACAACCAATGACAAGTTTTATTGTTAGGGGTAAGGATGAAAAAGAAGTTCATAAAATTAAATGCAAAACTGTCTGGGGGGAAGAAAGCATACTGGGCTGGCTTGAAAAAAAGAATGCAATTTGGTGTACTTTAGGCTTACCATGGAGTATAGGTTGTGCTTTTTTTCATAGAGCAGAGGAAATAATGAAAGTTCCTTATAGATATTTTAAAAAATATAATGGTAAGTTATATAATAATGGAAAATTTTTGGGAAATATAAGTGAAACTAAGTATTCTTACTCAAAAATAGTAAAACCAATATTTAATTTTGAATCATGGCCAAAATATTTGTATAAAACAAATAAAGTTAATATTTCTAACAGTAAGAACTTCCACATAGAGACTGCTTCTACAAAAATAATAGTAAACGCAGCTTTAAATTTTTTTTCTACTGACATATATGCTTTTGTAAAGAATAAAAAAGAAGTTAGTGAATGGGTGAAAAACCAGAAAAATGATGAAATTGAAAATTTAGATAAAAACGAAAAAGTTAATTTTGTTTAACACACCATGGATGAAAATTTATTTTTAAAAAAAGTAGCTGAAATCTTGTCTGAAAATGAGAAAGATATAAAATTAGAAACAAATTTAGATACAATAGAGAATTGGGATTCTATGACAATACTTGAATTTATTGTTTTTTTTGAAAATGAATTTAATCTTGAGATAAAAGGAGAAGATTTATCAGTATGTGTAACTATAGGTGACATACATAAATTAACAAAAAAAAAGAAATAATGAATAAAGAAACATTTAATTTTTCGGGAAAATATTTTTTAGTAACAGGAGCATCATCTGGGTTTGGTAAAACTACTAGTATACTTCTTTCAAAATATGGAGCAAAAGTTATTTTAGTTGGAAGGTCAGAAGAAAAATTAAAAGAAACATTTAATAATTTAACTGGTGAAGGCCACATAGTTTACCCATATGATTTAGAAAATTTAAATGATAAAGATAATTTTTTTGATGAAATCTTAAAAAAAAATAAAAAAAACTTTAAATTTTCAGGCGTTGTTCATTGTGCTGGTTTGCATGAGTTTACTCCATTAAAATTTATTAATTTAAATAAATTAAATAAAATATTTAAAATTAATTTATTTTCATCAATACTTTTAACAAAATTTTACTCTTTCTCTGAAAACTGTTCAAAGCCTGGCAGTATTGTTTTTTTATCATCTGTAGCGTCTGAATCAGGAAATGTTTTACTATCAATATATGGGTCAGCTAAAGCTGCTTTAAATTCAGTAACTAAATCTTTAGCTTTGGAATTAGCAGATAAAAAAATTAGAATAAATTCAATAATTTCAGGCCACGTTGAAACGGAAACTGGTTTAAAAGTAAAACGCATGTTACCTGAGAAAAATTACAAAAATCTAGAAAACGAGCACCCTTTAGGATTTGGTAAGACAGAAGATATTGCAAATGCAATTTTATATTTGCTAGGCGATAACAGCAATTGGGTAACTGGCACATCTTTAGTTGTTGACGGCGGATTTCTATCTAGATAAAAAAATAAAATTATGAAAGGCATTGTAAATAATGTTTCGATTGTGGGGATGTCAGCATCAGTTCCTAACAATCATTTATCTATAGAAGATCATTGCCAAAAAAATAATATTAAAATTAACAATAACATTCTTAGAACGTCGGATATGCTAGGAGTTAAATCAAATTACATTAGTTTTAAAAATCAAACTACTTCCGATTTGTGTTATTCTGCTGCAAAGAAACTATTAAATGAAATTAAATGGGAACCATCTTCAGTCGATATACTCATCTTTGTTTCACAAACCCCCGATTATTTAATGCCATCAACTAGTTGTTTATTACAGGAAAAACTTAAATTAAAAAAAACTACAGCTGTATTTGATATTAATTTAGGGTGTTCAGGTTATGTATACGGTTTATGGATTTGTTCTACAATCCTAGAAACTTCTGGAGCAAAAAGAGCTTTATTACTTGTTGGAGATACAATCAGTAAAACTGTTAATAAAAACGACATATCAAATCAAATATTATTTGGAGATGCTGGATCAGCAACAGCTTTGGAATTTGTTAAAAAAAATAAACAAACTTATTTTCTTTTAGGTACAGATGGTAGTGGAGGTAAAGATTTATATATTCCTAATAGCGGATTTAGGAAAACAGCAGATAATAATTCTTTAATTATGAATGGTAGTAATGTTTTTAGTTTTGTGTTTAAAGAGATACCTAATTCAATTAATGAGTTATTAAAATGGTCAAAATTTAAAGTTAAAGATATCAACTACTTTGTTTTTCATCAGGCTAACAAATTTATGTTAAAAAAAGTTTTTGATAAGCTTAAAATACCAGAAAAAAAAACTTTAATAAAAATGGGAGAATTTGGTAATACAAGTAGCGCGACAATTCCCCTAACAATTGTTGCAGAAAATAAAAGGATTTCTAAAGAAAAAAAAAAAAAATTTGTACTTTCAGGGTTTGGCGCAGGACTTTCTTGGGCTAGCGTTTGTATAGAATTAAATGAAACTAAAATTTTAGACTTAATTAAAGTTAAGTAGATTGTTAAATAATAATAAAATTTTAAGTCCAGCTGAAGTTTTAAAAGAAAATAAACTTTTAATTAAAAAGTCAAAATTATTTAATAAAATCAATATAGGCATATTAACAAATTACTCTGCAAACTTTCTAGAGCCTTATATTAAGAACTCTGGATTTAAATTTTCAGTTAATATAAATTCAGATTTTCCAGATTTTGACCAAATTGAAAAAAATCTTTTTGAAAAAAAATTTTTTAAAAAAAAGAAACAAATAATTTTTATTTCTTTTCTACTAGATTATTTATTAGAAGATTTAACTTACAAACATTTTTCATTATCAAGAAGGCAAAAAAAGAATAAAATTTTTTTCGTAATTGAACGAATAAAAAGAATTATAGATTTAATACAAAAGAACTCAAATTCTAAAATTGTAATTTTAAATTTTCCAAATTTTTTCTTAGATTTTAATAAATTTTCAGATCAATCTATTATGCCTTTTCTTTCGTCTGTTGTTAGTGAATTAAATTTAGAAATGAATAATATGGTTAAAAAACTAACAAATTGTTATATTTATGATTTTTCAAGCTATATCACAAAACATGGATCCAAGAATTTTTTTGATGAAACAAAGTCAAGATTAGCATTTATTCCTTTTTCTATTTTTGGTCTTAATAAAACCGCTAATATAATTGCAAGATGCTCTAATGCTCTTTCATCTAAAATAAAAAAATGTTTAGTTGTTGATCTCGATGATACTTTGTGGGGCGGGGTTTTAGGAGAACTGGGTCCAGATAATATAGTATTAAACGATACTTATGATGGTTTGAAATATATTAGTTTCCAAAAAAAAATATTATCTTTGAAAGCAAGAGGAATATTGCTAGCTATATCCAGTAAAAATAATATTAGTGATGTTAAAGAAGTATTTAAGAAAAATAAAAATTTAATATTGTCTTTAAAAGATTTTTCATCATTACAAATAAATTGGAATGATAAAGCAACCAATATAAATAAAATTGCTAAAGATTTAAATATAGGATTAGATTCAATAGTTTTCTTTGACAATAATCCACTTGAAAGAGAATGGGTAAAGAAAAAACTTCCAGAAGTTTCAGTAATAGAATCTTCAAAAAGTCATCATGACTATATAGAGGATATTGAAAATTCTCATTTTTTTGATCAATTTATAATTTCTGATGAAGATAAAAAAAGACACAAAATGTATAAAGAAGATTTTAAAAGAAAAAAGGCATTAAAGAAATCAGGTTCTTACAAAGATTTTTTAAAAAATTTAAAAATTTCAACTGAAATAAAAAATGTTAATAAATTTACAATTCAAAGGTGCGCACAACTTGTTGAGAGAACAAATCAGTTTAATTTGACAAATAACAGATATGAAGCAAGTGAAATTTTAAATTTTATTAAAAATGGAGGAGTTGGGTTATCAATTAAGTTGAGCGATAAGTTTGGAGATTATGGAATTGTAGGATTTATTATGGCTATACAAAAGAATCAATGCTGGGTAATTGATGAATTTGTTTTTAGTTGTCGTGCTTTGGGTAGAAACATCGAACATATTTTGTTAAAAAAATTAATACAAAAACTAAGATCAAGAGATAAGCAGGAGATTATCGGAGTAGTTAATCGTACAGAAAAAAATAAATTAGCACATAAATTCTATTTGGATTTTGGATTCAAAAAAAAAGGAAGTCATTTTGTTTTATAAAAAAATATAAATAAATTACTTATATCTAAAAGAATGAATAATGAATTAAAAAAGAAAGTTTTTTTTATTGCAAGTCATGTTTTTGATCAGAACATCAAAAAGATTAATTTAGATTCTAGTATTAAAAATGTAAAAAAATGGGATTCGGTTTCTCATTTAAATTTTATTTTTTCTTTAGAAGAAGAATTTAAATTAAATATTGAACCAATGGATATTGTTAAATTAACTTCTTTAAAAAAAATTATTGATTATATTTTGAAACTTAAAAAAAAAGGTTTGTCCTAGAGTGATTAATTATAATAAAATTGAACTAGTAATTTGTGATAGTGGTGATGCAATAAAATATGCATGGAGAAAAGGTTTGTCAAATAAAGTTCCAATACTTACTCAATCTCCATCACTGTCTCTAAATAAAAATTTTAATACAATCAATTATAGTTCTTTTAATAAAAAAGGTTTTTTTTGTGATGCAGGCAAATATACAAATGAGTTAGCATATAAAATAGAAAAGAAATTAAAAAAAAATGCAGATTATTCTATTTATAGAGCATTAATTCATGCAGCTTTAGTATATCCAGGCGACGGCCCAAATGTTACTAATATAATTGCAAAATTAATGTTTCTCAGTAAATCACATATAGAAAAAAAAAATATATTAATTATAAAACTAAAAAGCGAAGATAAAATTGAAGAACGTAGATTAAATTTTCCTTGGGAAGATCTCTTTGATTTAAAAATAAAATTTGATGTACTTGAATTTAATTTGGAAAATAAAAAAAGAACCAATCTTCTTGAAAATAACTTATTAGTAAAATTCAATTTAAGTCGTTTTAATGTTTTAAGTTTAAAAAAATTTAGAAATATATTTTATAAATGTTCTTTATTCTTTTTTGATAAATTTTCATTTTCTAATAAAGAACACTTTGGTCTATTTATAGACAATTATACAATGAGAGAAGCAGCAGTTAACTTAGTTTTAAAAGGATATGGAATAACAAAACTAGAGGATCCAAAAAAATTAGAATTGAATAACGAGAATGTCTTAAAATTTGAAAAAAAAATTAATAAAATAATTAAACAAATTGATTTGGTTTTATATGATTTTCTTAAAAAAGAGATTCCCAAAATATTTATTAAAGGATTAAAAGAAATAATTATAAAAAAGATTAAATTTTTTTTAATCCAAAATAAAATTTCAATAGAATATTGGGAAAGAGTATTCCATAAAAAAAATAGGAAGATTATTGGAATATTATCAAATATTACAGTTCATCCAGCAAGCAGATCTTTATATTCTTATTGTTTAATAAAAAATATTCCATTTTTCATATTTCAGCATGGCGCAGGTCTTGAATTAACCAAAGTTAATGAAACTAGATATTATCTTTGCGAAAGTACTTTTAGTGATATTTTTTTTGTTTATAACAAAATTTGGAAGAAATTTAATTTAAAGAATAAATTTAAAGTTAGTAAAATTGTTAACGTTGGTGTACCGAGAGAATATCAAGAATGTAAAAAAGTAAGTTTTTTTAGAAATTCCGATTTTTTATACGTTTCTACATTAATTTATGCAGGAAATATAAAGTTTGCTGAGAATGATACTGACAACGAAATGGCTAATTTTGAGATAAATTTAATAAAAAAGGTTCTTTCAAAAAATAAAAATAATTTTATGTATAAATATTATCCTCAAATAAATTTGTACACAGATAAAGATCCAGTTCTAGATGAATTAAAAAAATATAAAAACATCAAGTTGTATAAAAAAAATTTAAATTTAATGCAAATGTGTTCGAAATATAAAGTTATTATAACATCAAGAGGCACTAGTACATTGTTTTGGTGTTTATGGCTTGATAAACCAATTATTTTTATTGATCTTCCTAATTCGAAGCCATTAAGAAAAGAAACAAAGAAAGCGCTAGAGTCATATTTGTTTTATTTTAATTATTCTGATAAAGATTTTTATATAAAATTAAATAAATTTTTATCTAAAGGTACGGAACAAATATTAAGTTTATTTAAAAAAGAAAAATTAAAAAATAAACATATTGTTGAGAAATACTTCCAATATTATAAAAAAGGCGCTGGTGAAAAAACAGCAGAACATATTATTGGTTATATTAATGAAAATAAACAAATTAAAAACCAAGAATCAATGAAAGTAGTTTAAAATATTATAAGTATGAAAGTTGTTATTGTTATTCCTTCGAGATGGAAATCCAGCAGATTTCCTGGTAAGCCACTAGCTTTAATTGATAAAGTTCCAATGATAAAAAGAGTTTATAAAAAAGCTTGTATGGCAAAGAAAGCCGACAAGGTGTTTGTTGCAACAGATAACTCAAAAATATTTAATTTTTGTAAAAATAATGACATAGAAGTAATAATGACTTCAAATAAATGTAAAACAGGCACAGATAGAGTCTGTGAAGTATCCAAAAGGATTCATTCAGATATTTATGTTAATTTACAAGGTGACGAACCTTTAATTAATCCAAACTGTATTGATACTGTAATTAATTTGTTAAAAAGAAATTTAAAAAGAAAAATATCTGCTTCTACTGCATATATACAAATTCCTAAAAATCAAAAAAAAATAGCCGGCGTTTATCTTGTGTGTAATAAAGAAAATGAAGTTTTATATTTATCAAGATATCCCATAACTTCAAATTTTAAAAAAAAAATAAATAAAAAGAAGCATCTTGGAATATATGCTTTTACAAAAGATTGTTTAAAAATTTTTTCAAATCTTAAATATAAAAAATTAGAAACATCAGAAGATATAGAACTACTAAGATTGATAGAAAATGGTTACAAAGTTATTTCTCAAAAAGTAAACACACCCATACTAGATGTAAATTACCCGGTTGATATTAAAAAAGTTGAAAAGTTTTTAAAGAAAAATTAATATTGAAAAAAACTTTTTAAAAACAATTTATAAAAAAAGAAATGAACAAAAATTTAAAATCACAAAATTTAATTGAGTCAAAGGTTATAAAAACAAAAAGGAATACCCCAAGGGAAGAAAATAGCATGACTTTTCGTGACTTGAATGTTTATAGAAAATTTACAATCCAAGACGAACATCTTAAAAAGACTAAACGAGTATTTGGCGACATGCCAATTTTTTCGCAAATAGAATTTAGTTTATGTGGTTTATGTAATAGAACTTGTGTTTTTTGTCCTAGAGCAAATCCTAAAGTATATCCAAATAAAAAAGAATATATTACAATTAAACTTTTTTCCAAAATTATGAATGAATTAGCAAAGTATAAATATTCTGGAATGATAAGCTTTTCTGGTTTTAGCGAACCTTTTATGCATAGGAAATTATTTGAATTAGTTAAAATAACTAAAAATATTTTGCCAGAATCTAAGTTAGAAATAACAACGAATGGAGATATGTTAAATGTGCAAAAAATTAAAAGATTACATAAATTAAAATTGCGTTCAATTCTTGTCTCAATGTACGATGGCCCACACCAAATAAATCATTTTGAAAAGATGATTAAAAAAGCAAAAGTTGGAAATAAATTTGTCATTTTAAGAAAAAGATATTTATCTGAGAAAAAGGGTTTTGGAATAAATTTATCAAATAGGGCTGGCATGACTTCAGAAATTATAACAAATGGCATTTTAAAAAAACAATATACTTTAAATCATAAATGTTTTTACACACATTATAAATTAACGATCGATCACGATGGTAGAGTATTATTATGCTCACACGATTGGACAAAAAAAATATCTTTGGGTGATCTTAATAAAAAAAGCATATATGAAGTTTGGACAGGTCCAAAAACTAAAAAGTATAGATTAGAATTAGGAAATGGAAATAGATCTTTTATACCTTGCAACAATTGTAATGTTTTAGGGACCCTTCTAGGAAGAAAACATTACGAAACGTGGAATAAATATTACGCGAAAAAATAATTTTTCTAAAAGGAAATAAAATTAACTTTGCTTTTATAGGATGTGGTAAAATTGCTCTTGAGCATGCGAGAGTTGTAAACGCACTTGGACATAAAATAACTTTATGCCACACAAAATCAGAGAATTCAAGAAATTGGAGAATTTTTAAAGAAAAAAACCCAGAAACAAAATACGTAAAAAAGTTAAATCACATTTTAAGTGATAAAAAAATTGACTTCATTGTTGTATGTATTAGTTGGGATCAAATAAAAAGAATCTTACCAATATTGTTATCTTCAAATAAATTAATGCTTATAGAAAAACCAATCGCGTTTGAAGTAGACTTTTTAAAAAAATTATTAAAAAAAAATAAGAAAAATTGTAGAAATAAATTTATTGGATTTAATAGGAGGTTTTATAATACAACTCAGAAACTTTATAAAAGATTGTTAAAAAACGATCTTATTTATGCAGATATAAGAATTACTGAGAATTATAATCAAATTATTAAAGAATACGGAAATAAAATTAAAAATAGAATACATCATGTAACTGCTACTACTCATATAATAGATCTAGTAATATTTTTTTTTGGAGAATTAAAAATTAAAAATTTGAAAATAATAAAAGCTAACAAAAATAATTGTTCTAGTGTTTTTGCTAATTGTTTAAATCAAAAAAATATAAGCATAAACATCTCAATATTTAATCAAAACCCATCAAATTCAGGAATTACTTGTTATTTTAATGATGGTACAACTTGGGATTTATCTCCCTTAGAAGTTTTAAGTATTTATAACAAATATAATATACAGCCTTATGGCAAAAAGAAATTAAGAGTTTATAAACCTAATTTATTAATAAAGTATAAGGAAGATGATAGTAAATATAAACCAGGATTTTATAATCAAATGAATTTAATAATAAAAAATAAAATAAAATTAGCATCTACAATAAAAAGTAATATAAATCTTCTAAATTTTTTTGATAAATTAAAAAAAAATACATGAAAATAAATTTTGAAAAGAATCCTCCTAAGACATGATATTAACTATCCTAAAGATCTAAAAAAAATAGAAAATTTTTTAAATGGTAAATAAATTTGCAAAAATTATTAGATAAAAACCATATAGGAACTGTTGTTTTGGCTTATAATAGACCATCTCATCTTAAAAGATTATTAATTTCATTACAAAGGTCAAATATTCATAAAATAAGTTTATATTTGGATAAACCAACAGATCAATTATCGAATGTCAATCAAAAAGAAATTTTGCGACAGATAAAAGCAGCAGTTTGGTTAAAATGTAATGTTATAAAACTAAAAAAACATTCAGGTGTTTCAAAATCAGTAAAATTTGCCTTGGATAATGAGTTTAGAATTTACGATAAAATCATTTTTTTGGAAGATGATTGCATACCATTTAAATTTTTTTTTCAATATATGATCAATTGTTTAAATAAATTCGAAAATAATAATAAAATAAGAACTGTTTGCGGTTATCAATTACCATTTTTAAATAAAAGAAGAAAAATAGTTAAAAATATTTTTATAAAAAGATTTATACCTTGGGGATGGGCTACTTGGAAAGATAGATGGGTAGAATATAACGAAAGTTTAATGAATATTAAAAAAACTATATATAAATCTAAGAAAAAAATATATTTGCCTAAAGAAATTAATAATTATTTAAAAAATAAAAGATTATTGAATAATAGTGAAGATGTATGGTCCATAAATTGGGCATGTTTACATTATTTGACTAATTCATTATGTGTATATCCAAATGTATCATTAATAAGAAATATTGGTTTTGATGGCAGTGGTGTACATTGTCTATTTAGCTCATCTTTTACAGTAAATAATTATGAAAAATATATAAGAAGAGTTAATATAAGTAATAAATTTTTAGAAAATAAAGTTAATGAAAAAAAATTTGAAAATTATATGTTAAAAAATTTCTCAAAAACTATTTTAAAACCAAATAAAATCAATTCTAAAAAAAAAACCGCGTGGCATCAGTAATTGACAATAATATATATCTTTTATAATTTTGCGAGAAATTAAGACAATAATGAAAAATATTTTTAAAAAAAATCTACCGAGAACTATAAGAGAGCTTGAAGCTTTTGCAAAAAAGAAAGCATCTAAAGGAACTTTTAATTGGCTTAATGCTGCAGCTGAGAATGGTAATACAAAAATAATTAATGAGGAAGTTTTTAAAAAAGTTGAAATGATACCCAGTTTTTTTAAAGATACTTCTAGATTAGATTTATCAACAAAATTTTATAATAACAAACTAAGCATGCCTTTAATAATATCTCCAATGGGACATCAAACACAATTTCATCCAAATGGGGAAGCGGAACTTGCTATTGGTACTAAATCAGAAAATATTTTATTATCTTTTAGTACACAAGGCAGAATGCCTTTATCTCTTATAAAAAAAAAATATCCTCAAGGAAAATTTATATGGGATTTTTTTCCATTTGGACCAAAAAAATGGATTAAAGAACAAATTATAGATGCAAAAAAAGCCGGTGCCATTGGTTGCGCTCTTACAATAGATGCGCCAATTAGATCTGTAAGATATTTAGATCGTGAAATAAACTATGATGCAAGAAAACACGGAAAATTTTATAAACCAATGCCGCCTGATATATCTTACGGAAGAAAATTAAAAAGTGAAGATTTAAAATGGATGAAAGAATATTGTGGCAAAACCCCTTTCATTGTAAAAGGAATATTATCATCTCATGATGCAAACTTAGCTATTAAAAATGGTGCAGATGTTATTTGGGTATCTAATCATGGAGGAAGAATGTTAGAGTCATGTTATTCATCTTTAAAAGCTTTGATTGAAGTAAAGAAAAATGTTAAGAAAAAGATACCAATTTTCTTTGATAGTGGCGTAAGAAGTGGATCCGATGTTTTAAAGGCAATTGGTTTAGGTGCGGATATTGTTGGTCTTGGTAGGCTTGCAATATATGGTCTTATAGCAGGCGGTAAGATCGGAGTACAACATATGTTATTACTATTAAGAGAAGAATTGGAGACCGCTATGATAAACTCAGGTTTAAGATCCATTAATGATATTTCTGAGAAAAATATAAATTTAAATTTTTAATATGATAGTAAATTATTTACATCAAATAACGAACTTAATTTTTTGGCAGTTTAGAAAGAAAAACTTTGAGAATGAAACTAATGATGAATCAGGATATGCATTAAATTCTTTAGAAAAAAATTCATATTTTATTTATAAAAACTTTTTACCAATTAGCCAAATTCAAAAATTAAAGAAAAAACTCCAACAATATAACAAAAAAAATAAATCAAATAAAAAAAATACAGTTTATTTTAGATCCAGAACAAATGTTTCTATAGATAATAATTTTATTAATATTTATGTTAAAAATAATTTTGTTAAAAAATTTTTAAACAACTTTTATGTTATTCCTACAGAAATAGAAAAATGCACTTATGAATTAAAAAAAGGGTTGAAGAAGAAAGAAAAAAATTTAGAAATAGGGGAACATCAGTTCCATATTGATAGGGGATACGGAGTCTTAAAATTTTGCTTGTTTTTAGAGGATATCGATAGCAGAAACGGACCTTTTTGTATCATTCCAGGAAGCCATAAATGGTCAAAAAATTTGAGAAATTTCTTTTACAGATTTTTTCATTTATTTTTTGAAGGTGACGATAAGATTCATGATGCAAAAGTTAATAAATATATAAATGTAGGATTAGAAAAAACTTTAACAGGTAAAGCAGGCGATCTTTTGATTGTAAATACAAGCGCGTTTCATAAAGCAAACGACTTAGAACAAAATACAAAAAGAGAAGTTTTTTGGATATATACAAAAGTACCAAATTATTTATCCTTATTAAAAAAGAAGATTTTTAAAAAAAATCAATAAATTTGTGTCAAAATTAAGAGTTAGTATAATAGGTTTGGGACGCATTGCTGAACACTATTTAAATATTTTAAATTCGAAGAATTTTAAAAATATTGTCATATCTTCTGTTTGTGATAAGAAAAAAAATGTATTAAATAAATTTCTAAAAAAAAACAAGGAAGTTTCCGTGTTTTCAGATTTAGAAAGTTTGTTAAGAAGCGAAACCCCAGATTTATTAATAATAGCAACCCCATCAGGTATTCATTATAAGAATGCAAAATTAGCTTTAAATAGAGGTTGTAATGTTTTAATAGAAAAACCAATTACTTTAAAGGTTAATGAAGCAAATGAATTATATAATTTAGCAAAAAAGAAAAAAAGGAAAATTTTTGTTGCTTTTCAAAATAGGTATAATCCTTCAATAAAAAAAACAAAAGAAATTTTAAAAAAAAATAAATTTGGAAAAATTATTACTATTTCAGCAAGACTAAGGTGGTGTAGATATAATGATTATTATAATGATGATTGGCATGGAACATGGAAATTAGATGGAGGAGTATTGGCAAATCAGTCAATTCATTTATTAGATATTCTATTATGGTATTTTGGTTCAGTAAAAAGAGTTTTCACTATATCAAAAACAATAATTAACAGATTAGAAGCAGAAGATACTATTATATCAACAATAGAATTTAGTAATGGAATTATTGGAACATTTGAAGCAACAACCGGATGCCGTCCTAAAGATTATGAGGTTTCTTTGTCAATAATTGGTGAAAAAGGAATAGTTGAAATAGATGGCTTATGTTTAAATTCAATTAGAAAATGGAAGTTTAATAATTCTTTATTTGTTGAAAATAATATTAAAAAAAAATATTCAGAAAATATAAAAATGGCCTATGGTAAGGGGCATATTCATTTACTTAAAGATATTTTTTGTCATTTAAATAAAAAAAACATTACTTCACTTCATTCAAAAGAAGAAATGCTAATGCCTATTAAACTAATGCATGCTTTTTATAAATCAGCATTAGCAAAGAAGCCAATTAATTTAAAAACAAAACCTAAGTTTAACAAATTAGGCAACTAAGTTTAAAAAAAATGTACGGTATTTCAAATTTTGATAGTAGAATTTTGATTTAGCAATTTAATTGATAAATTAATATGAGTAAAATAAATAATAAATTCCCTGGAAAAGATATTAGTCTAGATGATTTAAGAAATAAGTTTCCTTTAGTTGCTAAGAAAAACGCCAATCACAAAACTAAATTTAAAGTAAATCAAATAGAATTTGGCGGCAAACTTATACCAATCATGGCAGGTCCTAATACAGTAGAATCAAAAAATTTTATAATTAAATTAGCTCATTTTATAAAAAAAAGTGGCTCTCATTTTTTAAGAGGAGGCGCCTTTAAACCTCTTACTTTTCCATATAGATCTAAGCAATACTTTGAGACAAGAGAAGAAGGAATCAAATGGCTAGCTGAAGTAAAAAATAAATTAAATTTACCAGTAATAACTGAAATAACTGACGAAAAATACATAGATATATTTTTAAACAATATTGATATTATTCAAATTGGTTCAAGAAATATGCAAAATTTTCCATTATTAAAAGCATGTGCTAATACAAAAAAACCAATAATGTTAAAAAGACATTTTGGTTGTAGTTTAAGAGATTGGCTTGGCGCTGCTGAACATATTTTGTTAGAAGGAAACAAAAAAGTAATTTTATGCGAAAGAGGAGTTACAGCAAACCACACTCATAGAAGTTCATCAAGATTTTTATTAGATTTACAAGTTATACCTGCAATTAAAGAAGTTTCACATTTACCGATTGCAGTTGATCCAAGCCATGCAACATTCTGGGAACCGTGGGTTGAAAGCATGACACTAGCAAGTATTGCAGCAGGAGCTGATGCAATTATGTTAGAGGTTCATCCTAATCCTAAAAAATCTGCTGTTGATCCACTTCAGGCTATGAATTTTGAGAAATATACTAAATTGCTTAAAAAAATGGAAAAAGTTGCCAATTCAATAGGAAGAACAATCAAAAAATAAAATTTTAAGAAATAAATTATTGTGAAAAATATAATTTTTGTAATTTCAACATTGCAAGAAGCAGATTGTTTTTTTGCTTTTGCTGCTGGCTTAAAAAATAAAAATAAAAAATTAAATATTATAACTATTATTGATAGTTCTGAATTTTCAGAACAATTAAAAAAAAATAAGAGTCTTTTTAGAGGGTTTAAAAAGATCGGTTCTTTATTTTGTAAAAAAAGGAAAAAAAATAAAATTTTACAAAAAATTTATGGCCTTATTTGGTTGTTAAAATTAGTTTTATTTTTAATAAAGGTTGAGAAACCAATTTTCCTAGCAGGCGGAAATTTTAATAATATTTATAGAATTTTTATTCAATTTTTTTGTTTAAGAAAAAAAGGAAAAATTATGATTCTTAACCCACTTTCATTTATATGGGATTATCAATACGAGAGATTTAGGAAAGAAAATCTTGCCATAGTAAAACTTTTTGAGAAAAATTTTTGGCATAAGTTTCTTAATTTAGGTCCCAAAGGTTTTATTTACTACACTAATAAACAATTAAGCTTTGCAAAACTTCAACAAAAAAGCTTAAAGTTTACATCAAAACAAGTATGTTGTTCTGGTTTAGGAACGGACACAAAGTACTACCGGAATTTTTTTAATGAGGAATTAGAAAAATATAAAAAGAAAATAAGTTTTTTAAAGAAATCTAAAAAAAATAAAAAAATTTATACAATTATTTGCAGTATTAATAAACCATGGTTGCTTAAAAAAAATTCGCAAGAAATAGTATTTGAACTAATAATTGATGAAATATTAAAATCAAATACAAACTCAATAATTTTTCTAAGAAGACACCCAAAAGATATTAATGACAAAGCAGGCCATGCTCTAAAAGTATTTAATAAACTTGAATTAAAAAAGAAAAATGTTTTTTTTACAGATTTACATCCACAAATTTTATCTAGGATATCATCGAGAATGTTATGTTATGCACGGACGAATGTTATGACAGATGTTTTTGAATCTAAAATGATTGATTGTTCTGAATACAAAAAGGTAGATTTGAATAAAAATAATGGGCAATCGCCTGGAAATTACGGATATGGAGTAATCTATTTGAATCCACGAAAAAAGAATTTTAGGAAAAAATTTAGCCAAGTTTTAGTTAATGATAAATTTTTTTCAAAAAAAGAAGTTTTTAAGGAAGAAAAAAAACTTATCAAAGAAAATAAATTTGATTATGAGAAGATCAAAGAGTTTGTGAAAAGAAACTAATTCTTATATTTATGTAAATCTTCTAAATATTTTTTTAAGAAATTATAATTAATGAAAATAGCAGCTATAATTCCAGCGTTAAATGAGGAAAAAACTATAAGCACAGTTGTTAATTCAGTAAAGGAATTTGGATATTATCCTATTGTAGTATCAGATGGCTCAACAGACTCTACGATTTTTAAAGCAAAACAATCTGGCGCTTATGTCATTAAGCATAAAAATTCTCTTGGTTACGATCAATCTATTAAAACAGGAGTAAAGTTTGTATTAAAAAAGAATTTCGATTTTCTTTTAGTATTTGATGCCGATAATGAAATTAACAAAGATTGTTTGGAAATTTTTAGAAAAAAAATTATTTCAAAAAAATATTCGTTAATTATAGGCACAAGGAATTCTAAACCAAGATTTTCAGAAGTTATTTTTGGATATTATACTAAGATTAGATACAATGTTCCTGATATTTTATCTGGCATTAAAGCCTACTCGATAGAATTATGTAGGAAAAATAAAGAAATATTTGATAAAAATACTTACAACACCGGTTTAGCAATTAATGCTTTGAAAAAAAAAGAAAAATTTTGCATTGTACCTATTAAAATTAATTTTTTAAGAACTCAATCTAGGATAGGAAGAGAATTCTCAATAAATTTAAAAATACTTCAAATAATGTTTCTCGAAATAACTCAGGATTTAAAATCTTTGTTAAAGAAAGTTATTTGTAAATGACAAACTTTAGACAAAAATTAAAATCAAAATTAGGAGAATCTAGCTCAATATTAGAAGTAGCTAATTTTTTATATAAAAATTATTTAACAAGATCTGTAATAATTGTAATACTTTCTTTCCTTTCATGTCTTTCAGAAACTATTGGGGTTTTAACGATAATACCAGTCTTTCTCCTAATTTCTGGCGAAAAAACTTCAGACAGTGGTTTTGTTAACACTGTATATGAATATTTTTCGCAGTGGGGTCTTACAGATAATTTAATAACAATTCTTCTTTTTTTTATTTTAGCAATCACACTTAAATCACTATTAAAACTAATAAACTCTTATCTTATAGGAAATACATATGCCTTAATTGCACAAGAATATCGTTTAAAAATTATGGACGCTATTTA
>Ga0310345_10001961_pt1 | contig 21600 bp, 17 predicted proteins | sample HC15DNA20500_MG_FD_204667 | JGI IMG/M metagenome (GOLD analysis project Ga0310345, IMG submission 204667) | Marine microbial communities from station ALOHA, North Pacific Subtropical Gyre - HC15-DNA-20-500_MG | ecosystem: Environmental > Aquatic > Marine > Oceanic | place: Pacific Ocean: North...
AGGTAAATTCAGCTTCCCTTGTGTCGCCGCGTCTGTCGGCAACGGTATCGGGTCTGATCGAGAACGCTATTTCCAGCGGTGTACCAACAGAGTTTGACCTTGTTTCGAACGATGTGTCGCTGGACCTGATGCCTTATTTCCCAACGGCCTGGTCGTTCAGCGATATCGCTCTGGATGGCTCTTTCAATGCTGATTACTCGAGGCTCACACTGGACTCATTCTCATTTACGACGTCGGGTACGAAATTCAGCGGTGAGCTGAATGCGCGTCGGCCAGACGAGGGGGCTGTCCCAGGCAAATTTCCGGCCTTTCTGGATGTAACAGCCGAAATTGACGGCGAGTTGACCGTCCAGCAAGTGCTGGACTTCTGGCCAGAAACACTGGGAGCGGGTGCGCGACGCTTCGCTGTCAGGAACATTAGCCAAGGCAGAGCAACGGCTGCGGATGTAAGGCTCAATCTAAAGCCCGACAGCTTTGAAGAAGGCTTCCTGCGAGATGAAGACCTTGAAGTCAGCTTCTTTGTGGAAGGCGCGCAGGTGAAGTTCCTGGACGACCTGCCACCAGTTACCGAAGGCGTCGGTTCTGGCAAGCTGACAGGCAACGGGTTTTCCGTTCAGCTCACGAGTGGTGAATATGGCGGCTGGCAGCTGACCGAAGGCGCTGTCCAGTTTTCCAAGTTCAATCCAAAGGGTGAGTTGTTCCGAGTGTTTGCAAGGGGGCACGGGCCCGCCGTCGACGGAATGCGCCACCTCTCTGAATCGAGACTGCAGATAGAGGCCAGATCCGGCTTTGACCCGGAACGCGTGTCCGGCGATGCCGAGATGACGTTCGAGATGTTCCGTCCAGCCCTTGATGATGTGCCGATCGAAGAAATAGATATCGATGTTACCGGGGTCATTCGGAATGCGGGGCTTACCGCTGTGCTTCCCGGGCTCGATCTTGCAGACGGTGAAGTCGAGCTGCAATTTTCCGACAATATCCTGATCCTGACGGGGTTTGGCGATGTTGGGCCGGCTCCAGTACAGTTCACATGGCGGGATAATTTCAGCGATGATGGCCTGCCGGCCAATTTGTCGGCGAGCGCGTTCGTATCTCCCGATTTCCTGAACCGGTTCGGCTTTATCGGGCGAGCCTATGTAAGCGGGGATATTCCGGTTGAACTGCAGGCACTTGTTTCGGCGGAAGGTGTCGACAGCGTCGAGATCGGGTTTGAATTGCAGCAAAGCCGCATTGATGTGTCCGAAGTAGGATGGATCAAGCCGGCCGGAGAACCGGCGCAGGCAACCTTGTCCTATGACAGTCAGCGCGAAAGCTCCGCCTCGACCTTCATGTTCAATAGCGACCAGGCAAAGTTTGATGGGGACATCAGGCTTTCGGACGGGGGGCAACTCCAGGCGCTCGATGTGCGTCGCGCCTATCTCAAGGATTTTCTTGATGTCAGCGGTAACATCATGCGAGCCGCGGACGATTCATTTGAGAGTACACTTGAAGGGGCTTTTCTGGACGCGAGTGCTTTCTTCGGAGATTTTGGCAGCGGCGGCCAGGCGGGAAGTTTCTCATTTCCTCTCAAGCTAACGGCAAATCTTGAGACGCTCCGCTTGCGTAAGGGCCTCGATCTCAATGGCGCCAATCTGGATTTCGTGAGCAACCGGACCGGCGTGCGTGAGGTGTCCGCGAGCGGCAGGATCGGCGGTGGGACTGGCACGATACAGGCGGTTTATTCGGGCCCCACCGCAGAGAAAGCCGCCGCAGTGCGGCTCGATAGCGATGATGCCGGTTTCTTCATGCGCGGCATGCTCGGTCAGGACTTCCTCTCCGGCGGGTCGCTGAAACTGTCAGGAACCTTGTCCCGAGGAAACGAGCCGGCGCGTCTGAAGATTGCGCTCAGCAATGTGCGCATGCAGGAGGCTCCATTCCTCACCCAGGTGCTGTCGCTGGCATCGCTGCGCGGCCTCGCGGACACGCTGAGCGGGGAAGGGGTGCTTTTTACCAATATTGATGTGCCGGTCACGATCGCGGGGGACCGGTTCATTGTGGAGGGTGCGAGGGCGAACGGGCCGGCACTGGGGCTCACCATGAATGGATGGTTCGAGCAGTCGACAAATGACATCCGGATCAGCGGCGTGTTGGTGCCCAGCTTCGGCGTGAATTCGATGCTAGGGGGCGTGCCGATCATTGGCGACCTGTTTGTCGGCCGTGACGGGGAAGGCATCTTCTCGTTGACGTATTCAGTGCGTGGTTCACTCGACAAGGCTCAGGTGGCCATCAATCCGTTGTCAGCGGTGACGCCCGGTATCCTGCGCCGGATTTTCGAGAATCCTGCCGACACGTCCATTCCCGACAGTCTGCCGACCGATCCGAACCTGACCCCACCGGCCCCGCCCATGCCGGATGCTGAATTCATACCCTCCGCGCCAGGCTCAAACCCGTGAGCCTGTAAGCCGGGAAAGCATGATCAGGCTATTCCTTCATCTTGACGCGGGTCCATAGCGCATCCTGTTCGGATAGGCCGAGAGAAGAGAACTCTTTATTTTCTGTTGCGGCCAGCGCCTCCATGGCACGAAACCGTCGCTCGAACTTGTCATTAGCTTTCCGCAAAGCGATTTCTGGGTCGAGCTTGAAGCGGCGGGCGAGATTGGCGGTGACGAATAGCAGATCGCCGATCTCATCTTCAATCTCAGCCAGATTGCCATTCTCAATTGCGTCTTGGACCTCATCTGTCTCCTCGGCGAGCTTCTCGAGAATGTCTTCCGGATTGGTCCAGTCAAAGCCGGTACGCGCCGCGCGCTTCTGGAGTTTTTCAGCACGCATCAGGGCCGGAAGCGCCTTGGCAACGCCTGCAAGGGCCGAGCTGTCCTCGTCTTTGATTGAGCGTTCGCTCGCCTTTATGTCTTCCCAGGCTCGCGTTTGCTCCTCTGCCGTGCGATCGTCACCATTCCTGAAAACATGAGGATGGCGTCGCACCATCTTGTCATTAATGGCGCGGGCGACATCGTCGACCGTGAAGAGGCCGGCCTCTGAAGCCATCTGGCTGTGAAAGACCACCTGGAGCAGCAGATCTCCCAGCTCGTCTCGCAGGTCCTCGTAATCTTCGCGCTCAATGGCGTCGGCGACTTCATAGGCCTCTTCGATCGTATAAGGGGAAATGGATGAAAAAGACTGCTCAACATCCCATGGGCAGCCCGTTTCCGGATCCCGAAGTTTCGCCATAATGCCGCGCAAGCGGTCAAATTCGGATGATGGGGGAGGAGGGGACATGGCAGAGCAATCCTTCCAGTCGCGATAGGGGTGGGAGCAATGAAAACGTTAATGACTGATTCAGTGTCGGCCAACTGCGCCGGGTGCATTGAGCTGGAAAGTGCGTGAAGAAGGACCGGACCGTTGGCTGGCGATGCGGTGCTCAGACGCGATGTGATTGCCGCTGATCTCGATCCAAAAACGGATTGCATAATCTATATTATGAGAAATACGGAATTCTCTTTAGTGCGCAAATTCAATGCATAAGCCATCATGGGCAGGCCGCACATGCGGCGGCAGTTCCTCGCACAATGTCCTGTAATCCATGTCGATATGAAGATTCGTCAGGTATGCCCGTTCTGGCCTTATCTCTTCAATCCAGCCAAGAGCACGTTCCAGGTGCGCATGGCTTGGGTGCGGCGTGTAGCGCAAAGCGTCAAGCACAAGGACCTCTGTTCCCTTCAGCCTTTCCAGGCTCTCTTCAGGGAAGTCATGAAGATCATTACAATAGGCAAGCGACCCGATCCTGAAGCCAAGGCTTATTATCCGGCCATGAAACTGCTTGATCGGTTCAAGCTCCAGGGGCCCGCCTGGACCATCGACTGAAAACGGACGGCCGATTTGGATGAGCGGTTGTAGATCGAGGATGGGTGGATAGCCCCCCTTCCCTGTGAAGCAGTATTCGAACCGCGTGGTCAGGGTCTGTGCGGTTGGTGCGTCTAGGAAGGTCGGCACTTGCCTTCGCATCCGCATCGCAAGCGCCCTTACATCGTCGATACCATGGCTTTGGTCGGCGTGGTCATGTGTGTAGACCAGACCATCAAGGTGTGAGACGTCCGCCTCGAGAAGCTGTTCACGCAGGTCTGGCGGTGAGTCAATCAAGACGCGTGTGCAGGATTCAGGATTTATTGGATCACCAAGATCAATAAGGGCTCCGCATCGCCGGCGCCGGTTTTTGGGCTCATTGGGATCGCAGTCGCCCCAGTCATTCCCGACGCGCGGCACGCCGCCTGAAGACCCTGTTCCAAGAAAGGTGAAGCGCGCAGTTGTGGTCATGAAGCGGTTAGTTTTTTGAACAAATTTAGCGCATTGGCCTCGCAAATTGATGTTATTTCTGCTCGTTCACGGCCTGTCAGACTGGCAAGCGCGTCGGCAACATATGGCAGATATGACGGTTCATTCCGGCGGCCCCTGTACGGCACCGGTGCGAGATATGGGCAATCCGTCTCGAGAATGATCCTGTCGAGCGGCACCGTCTCGATGACGCTCCTGACATCCCTGGCGCTCTTGAATGACAGGATGCCTGAAACTGAAACGTAAGCTCCAAGCGCAAGCCCTCTGTCTGCCAGGTCCTGACCGCCCGTATAGCAATGCAGCAAGATGCCGAAGGCGCCGCGCGCATACTCGTCCTCGAGAATATCGGCGGTCAGTTCATCCGCTTCGCGGGTGTGGACCACTAGCGGCAGCCCAGTGTCACGAGCCGCAGATATGTGCCGCCGGAAATTTGCGACCTGATCGGCTTCGTTCGAATAGCCATAATGAAAGTCGAGGCCTGTTTCGCCTATGGCAACGGTCTTTTCATCGTTGGCTGCGGCCACCAGCAAGTCGCTGGTGAGGTCAGTGAAATCCTTGGCGTGATGCGGGTGCACACCGACCGTGTTCCAGATATCTGGATGCTCATTCGCGATGGATTTCACACGGTCATAATTGTCATAGCGATCACAGATGGCGAGAAACCGCGTCACACCGGCTGTTCTTGCTCGCGCCAGAACCTCGTCCAGATCTTCGCTGAACGCTTCAGCGTGGAGATTTACATGCGTGTCGAACATACGGACGGTGTCTAAACGTTCCCGAAACCAGATTGAAGGCATCCAATCAGCTTGGACGCAGCCTGAACCGGCGGCATGTGAAGGTTCCGCTGCGAAGCGACAATCTGCTGGCTTTCGAACCACGCTCCGGACCAACTGGGGTCACGATTGGTCTGGGTCTCCAGCCAGCCCAGTATTTCGCCTGCGAAGACCCGGAACGCCGCATCATCCTCGGCGGCCGACGAAATGGCCTGGGACAGAATCGCCTCATTGGGGCGTGGCATGGCCTTCAGCAGGCTTTGGGCGGCGCTGGCAGCGGCAAGGACCTTTGCGCCTGTCACTTCCTCGGCTCGTCCGGGACGGCCCCTGACCAGCGAGAGTGCGCCCTCCGCATTGTCGATGTTCATGTCCGCCAGTACTTGCCTGGTGTCGTCTTCGCTCAAGGCCTTCAGGCGCAAGGTCTGACACCTGGACCGAATGGTGGGCAGGATTGGCGTGGTCATATGCGAAATCAGGAAGATCAGGGCTTTTGCCGGCGGCTCTTCGAGGGTTTTCAGGACGGCATTGAGGCCGCTGACGTTCATTTCGTCCAGCGAGTCCAGAATTCCAATACGCCAGCCACCCATGGCGGGCTTCAACGAGAAGAAGGCGTTGAGCTCGCGGATCTGTTCCACGGCGATGTCCTGTTTCAGGTTTCCCTTGTCGTTCAGCTGACGTTCGACGTGTTTCAGGTCGGGATGGCCAGCCGACAGGACTTTCTGCATGACCGGATCATCCTCTGTCGCTCCGGCTGGGTCGTCCGGTGTCGCAACTGCTCCGAGCAGGATTGAGGCAAGACGCGTCGCAAACCGGGCCTTGCCAATGCCGGAAGGCCCTTCAATGATCCAGGCATGGTGCAACCGCTGGCTCTCCACAGCGGACAGGAACTCAGCCTGTACGGACCGATGACCGTAAAGCGGAAGTGCCGACGTGCTCATGAGGCGCTGACCCGTTCATCAATGACGCTCAGGACGTCTTCCAGTACGCGGCTCGGGTCCCGCGAGGCGTCGACAACTTTACACCGGTCCGGAGCTGCCTTCGCAATTTCGAGAAAACGTTTGCGAACAGCCGTGTGAAACCCGATCGGTCGCCGCTCGAAGATGTCGCTCGTCCCCCGTGCGGTGCGTCGCTGAAGCAGCTCATCAACCGGTCCGTCCAGGATGAATGTGATATCAGGCGCGGCGTCTTTGGTGACTTCGGCCTGCATGGCCTGAAGCATGGTGTCATTCACACCCCCAATGCCTTGGTAGACCCGCGTCGAATCGGCAAAGCGGTCACAGATCACCCATTTGCCGGCTGCAAGTGCGGGCGCAATCTTCTTTTCGACATGGTCCGCACGTGCCGCATTCATCAGCAGCGCTTCGGCGAGCGCGCTCCACTGCGTCTCGCCAGGTGGATGAAGCACGAGGTTTCTGATTTCTTCAGCAAGAACGGTTCCGCCCGGTTCCCGGGTGGTAACCACGTCAAGGCCACGCGCTTCGAGCACCTGCTCCAGACTCCGGATGAGTGTGGATTTCCCGGCGCCTTCACCACCTTCTATCGTTATGAAGCGCCCACGACTCATGATGCGGCCGCGTCATCTCCTGACAGTTTGAGGCTGAGTCCTTCGACCGCGCGGCCGATGAAGCCCAGCTTTGCTACGCTTTCAGTGGCGACGAGAGGCGCGATTATCGGCTCATCCTTGCCTTCCACTGTGATGACAAGTTTTCCAATGACATCTCCGGCAGAAACGGGTGCCGTGATTGGGCCGTCATAGACGACTTCCATCCTGGCGTCATCGAAAGCGCGCTTGTGCGCGGCGACACGAATCGGCTCTTGCAGTTTCACCGCAACGGTCCGGGTCTCGCCGTTCCAGACAGGAAGGCTCGTGAGCGGTTTGTCACTCGGTTCAATGGTACGCGTATCAAAAGCCGTGAAGGCGAGGCGCATAAGACGTTCGGCTTCATCAGCACGGGCGCGTGAACTGTCGAGGCCATTGATTACCAGAATACGTCGTTTCCCATCGCGAACGGCGGACGCCGTCAGTCCATATCCAGAAATCTCAAGATGGCCGGTCTTCAGGCCATCGGCTCCATCCATTGAATATAACAGAGGGTTCCGGTTGCCTTGGGTGATGCCGTTCCACGTCATCTCTTTTTCGGAGTAGTATTTGTAATATTGAGGAAATTTGTCGATTTCCATGCGCGCCAGACGAGCGAGGTCTGCAGCCGAAATGACATGGCCCTCGGCATTCAGACCGCTTGCATTTTTGAAGCTCGCTGATGTGAGGCCCATTTCCTGCGCAAGATCTGTCATTCGAGCTGCAAATGCCTCTTCCGTGCCGGCAAGCCCCTCAGCCAGAACAATGCACGCATCATTTCCCGACAGGATGATCACGCCCCGAAGGAGGTCTTCCACTGTTGGCGTCTCGCCGATTCGCAGACCCATGGTGGAGCCGCCCGTCGCCCAACCGCCTTCTCTCCACGCGCGTTCGCTGACAGGCAGCGTGTCGTCCAGTGAAATCTCACCATTATCGATTGCCTCATAGACGACATGGGCCGTCATGATCTTGGTCATTGAGGCCGGGATCATCGGCTCGTCGCCATTCTTTGAGAACAGGATATCCTGTGTCTCATAATCCATGATGACAGCGTAGTCGGCCTGAGTGTCGATAAGCTGCGCGGATGCTGGCAATGTGACGGCAAGTGCGCAGGCGATTGAGGCGCAAAGTCTGGTGAAATTCATTCTGCTTTCTCCAGGTCAGGAGCGGGGTGGTTTCCACTCGTATCCATGACCTAGAAAAAGGGCCGCTTTGAGACAGGCGTCAATGCCTGCTGCGCAATTATCTCAGGACAACGAACCCATCTGTAATGCCACGCTGGCTGAGCTGGTATTTCGCCATATCAGCGGCGCTGCGGGTCGGAAAAGGCCCGACCAGAACCCTGAAATAATCAGCACCGTGCACACGCACTGACTCTATGTCGACAGGATAGGTTCCACCCACCTGAGCATTCATGCCTTGTGCATTGCTTATATCCGCGAACGAACCGACCTGGACAAAAATCTTTGGCTGAAATTTCGGGGCCGATTGTGACGCCGAAGGCGTTGCGGCGGCTTGAAGCGGACGCGGAGCCGGCCCCGTCGGTGTCAAAGCGCTGTCCAGCGATACTTCGCGGACAGGCGCAGGCGATAGATCAATATTGGGTTTGGACGCGGGCGGTGTCGCAATCGAAATTCTTGCCGGCGTTGGAACAGTCTGGCCGGGGTCAGGCACACCCAGCGACGGCTCCACGCCACCCATAAGGATGTCGCCATAAAGGTCCGTTCGCGGCTTCGGATCGTCGCGAACAGGATCAGCCGCTGTTTCCAGTTGGGCAAACTGGACAGGTTTACTTGCCACTTCAGGTGCCGGTCCAAGATAGCGAACAGTCACCTTGGCCTCTCCTTGATCGACGATGTCGAGCGCAGACGCAGCCTTCATTGAAAGGTCAATGATCCTGTCATCCACAAAGGGACCGCGATCATTGACGCGAACGACGATTTCCTTGCCGTTTGCTTCATTGATCACCTGTGCCAGGCTTGGCAACGGCAAGGTGCGATGTGCTGCAGTCATCGCGTACATGTCGAATGTTTCGCCATTTGCTGTGGTGTTGCCGTGGAACGCCTCGCCATACCAAGACGCAATCCCGGTTTCTTCAGCATATGCATTGAGGAAATCCGGGGTGACGGATTTCGGGCGCTGGTCAGTCAGGGAATTACGCGCTCCGGCTCCCAGAACCAGTGAGCGCGGCGCGCTGACGGGTTGCGCAGTGGGCGTGCCAATCGATTGCGTTTGAGGCCAGGCTGGGGAAGCAGAGCGCTGGATACCGCTCGCGCGAGGCGTTGATTCGATGCTTGCCATCTGAGCTTGCGGGCGAGTGCTGACTGGCCCGGTCGAGCCCGGATAAGAAAAATTGAGTTGAACGCGCTGTTGCGGTGGCGCTGATGGATTTGATCTGATGACTGGTCCTCGCCAGGGGTCCTGCGTCGCTGCCGTGTTGGCCCTGGGCACACTACCCTGCCCTACATATTCAATTGGTGCGCCAGCCTTACGGTCCGCTGCCGCGTGCGGCGTCGCAGACACAGCGACAGCTGCGGCCAAGAGAAACGGATAGTTGAGGAGCTTCAGACTGGACATTCGAACCTCGTTCTGTGGTCGGCTTTCAACGTGCCTCAACTTCTGCCAAGCGCACGACACAACTTCTGTTGATGGTTGCATTTACCATAGTGAAATGGATGCAGGGTGAACATGCGAGGAAAGTTTCCGTCCGGCCTGAAACGCCCCGTTAATAATTCGTCCAATTGAGGCAAAAATGAGGTTCAGCCGCCCTATTGCAATTCGTGCCGGTTTGCCCGAAACAGACGCCCGGCCACGGAGGAGTGGCAGAGTGGTTGAATGCGGCGGTCTTGAAAACCGTTGAGCGTGCGAACGTTCCGGGGGTTCGAATCCCTCCTCCTCCGCCACGTGGCCTGCGTGTAGGATAAAAGAATTCAGCACATGGCGGCGCACCTGGAGCGGTTCGTCGTCCGCTCGCTTTGTCAATGACCGACGACCGCCTGTGGGAACCTGACGCCAAAAATGAAAGACCGCACCCTTCCGGCTTGGATGGATGCGCCCTGCTCAGGAAGGAAGCTGGAAGTCGTAGCTCAGCGACACGCCCTAAGTGCGGGGCCGACCGGCAAAGCGCAGGACAACGTTCGCATTCGAAGTAATCTGTACCATTCATATTCATCGGTGATATTCTGGCCCCCAATAGTCTTGGCCCGTCAGAAACCGCGGCAGATAATACTCTTTCTGTTCTGGCGTTCCGTAGCCAATGATGCAGGGGCCGACCATTTCAAGCCCCATAGGTGCCGACGGAGGTGCGCCCACCCGTGCACATTCCGATGCAAAGATGTATCGCTGCATCTCGCTCCACCCTGCTCCAATCCTCGACCATGTTGGAAAGCCATATGCCAAAACGCTGTTCAAATGGTTCGATCCGAAGCTGCACTACTGGAATGACCGGACGTTTGCCCCCCCCGGTCTGGTTTTATCCAGGCGTCCCGCATCTGTGCCGAGCCGTTCCTGTTTGACGGCACGAAGCTCAAATCGTGGCGCCCGAACCAGGCGCTGGACGCGTTCAATGCGAATGCGGATTACGATGCGTTCGGCGTAGCAAGCGCGATTATACGCCCGTGCTACATGCCTTTCGGGGTGATTGGCACGCTCGTCTGGGCAACCAATGAAACTGTCGCCGACATTGATGCTGTCTTCTCAACACACGCAGGGGAGATGCATCCATTGAGCCTGCATTTTCTTTCGCGTTATCGGGAAAATGCGGCCCACGCTAAACTTCCTGAAATCGTTGAGCTGACGCGACGGGAGATCCAGTGCCCAAAGTGGGCCGCGCTGGGCAAGACTGATAGCGAGATCGCGGAAATCGTCGGGATTTCCGTTCCGACCGTGCGTTTTCACCTTACGAACTCCGGCCACAAGATGGGGGTCGTCGGGCGCGCGCACGCGGTAAGGGTTGCAACAAATCCGGGCTATGTTGGCCGCAGCGCAGATTAAACCCGGCTGGAACGCCTCGGTCATGACTGTCAGCGCCGACCTTCGCTTCAAGCGGCGGCGCGTCTCTCTTCAGACCGTTCCACCGACTCTTCCAGGATGCCGGTAGCGTCCCAGCTGCCTTCGGGACGGATGAGAAGATACGGGTCGGACAATGGAGAGATGGATTTGGGGTGCGATGGTATGGGAATGTCGATCTCAAGATACTCGAAATCCGAAAATGCGAAGCTTGGTCGGTTGTCTCTCAATGTACAGTGAATGGTTTTTTGCCACATGGGCCAAAGCCTGGCCTGTATCTGCCCGGTCATCAGTCTGAAGCCCTTCCGGGAAGCCAGCTCAAACGCATGCGCAAGGAGAACCCTTTCCAAGTGCTTGCCACGTGCCGCAGGAAGAATGCAGACGCGCTCCACTTTGCCAAAGCTTGCGAACCATCTGAGCCGCAAGGTCGCAACCGGTTCGTTCTCGACGGATGCAACCAGATGGCATCCGGCAAGGTCATTGCCATCGAACTCTTCGTGATATGGACATACCTGTTCGGCCATGAAGACGGCGGAACGGATCGCAAAGGCCTGCAGCAATTCGTCGACCGTTCTCACCAGGCGGACCGACGCTCTTTCAAGCGCGGCAAACGACGGTTTTCGCCGCAAGGCCTGCAGACCAACTTCAGGGTAAGGAAGTCCAGTACTCATACTCTATTCGATTGGATCAAAGACAAAGAGGTCGGGCAGGCCACCGGACAGTCGGCGAAAGCCTAGCCGGAGCATTGAGCGCTGCCCGTCTTCCGTGGCACCTCGCGCGTAACAGGGGACTGGGGCAAAGAGCGACACTCTCACCGAGGCTGATGCGGCCATGATATTCCTGCGGGCCTGCTTGGAAGCTGCTGCATAGACACCGACATAGAGGCCGAAGATCGGCGTGTTTCGGGGCGCCACGTGACGCAAGGCCGGATCTGCCGGATTGAACTCACCGTTTTCAACAGCCACCCTTCCCTCTTCGGTCAGCGGCACGGTAATGTATAGCCCATCAATCGGGTCGCCGATGATCCACATCGTCATCTGGGTGATGGCATCAAGCGTTGTGATCACCTCTTTTCGCGCCAGTTTACCGCCCAGCAGTTGTTCGCCGATCCGCAGGGCTTCGCGTATGTCGGACCCCGCACAAGGGCGAAGCCCGAACTGCCCCATGTCTCGAATCATTTCAACGGGGCTGACATAGCAATATGGGCGGGATGAATTGGATACAACCAGATGGTGAATCGACATACAACATATCTCCTTGGTGGAGAAATTGAAGAATACACGTAGCAGTTGTCAACTATGTATTTTACAATCTAGCATTTTCGCGGCAGGAAAAATTTCAGAACTGAAAGACTCACACCAGTGGTGGTAGAATGATCTCGAACAAGCTGGACTGGGACAAGCTGAGAATCTTTTCCGCTGTGGCCGAATTGGGCAGCATGACAGCTGCAGCAAAACAGGTGGGCGAATCGACGCCCACTATCAGCCGCAAGATCGATGATCTCGAAGACAGCCTGAATTGTCGTCTTGTCGTTCGAAGTACGCGGGGAATCGAGTTGACGGAGGCGGGCAAGCTCGTTCTAAAGCGCGCCATCGCAATGTCCGAAGAGACCAATGCCTTGCTGGCGGAAATGTCGGACGTCGATCAGGCCGCGGCCGGTGACCTTCGTATTGCGTCAACGGATGGCGTGCTATCGCATTGGCTGACGCAGAGCCTGCCGCAATACCTGGCCAATAATAACCAGTTGGAACTGCATATAAACATCTTGGAACGGGAAGCGGATCTGCTGAATGGTGAGGCAGATATGAGCTTCGTCTTCAGCAAGCCGCAGCATCGCGACCTCCATTCTTTGAGAATGGGTGTGCTGCATTATATGTTCTTCGCGTCAGCGTCTTATCTAGAGACTTATGGTCGCCCTGACAGCCTGTTCGACCTGCAGGGACATCGCTGTCTTCTGCACGACGCCTATGTGAATCAGATCGACCGCTGGTCGCCGAAAGCATCTGAGCTGAAGAAGTTACTTCGCTTCAGCCTTGTGACCAATTCTGGCACCGTATTGAAGGAAGTTTGCGCAAATGGCGGAGGCATAACGCTGATGCCGTCTTACGTGGCCGAACTGGACGATCGTCTGATGCCGCTGGACTTGCCGGAACTCGTCCCCCTTGAGTTCTGGCTTTCCTATACTCAGCGCGTCCAAGGTCTTTCACGCGGCCGCAAATTCATTGACTGGATCCGAAGTCAATTCGAAACGGAATCCAACCCATGGTTCGCTGAGACCTTCGTTCATCCCAAACACTGGAAGTCTGATGCGCCGCCGCGTTCCGATTTAAAGGCGGGGTAGTTCTACTGTTCGGATTCTACACCGTTTTGAGAATGGTGATAATGGCCTCCAGCTTCTTGGGGTCATCGATGGTTCGAACAATCCGGCTGACTTCTCCCCGGTACTTGTCGACTTCGCTGTCTTCATTATCGTTTTCGCCGAGAAGCACGTCTTCGGGAAACAGGTGTTCGACGGGAACAGCCAGAATGTTTGCAATGGCAGCGAGCGTGCCAGCGCTGATACGGTTGGTCCCATTCTCGTATTTGTGAACCTGCTGATAGGACAACCCCAGTTTCTTTGCGAGGTCGTCGAGTGTCATACCAATCCGACGCCGTGCCTGACGCACCAGCTGACCGATACCACGATCTGCATCACTGACTTTTCGCGGCGATGCCGACATCACTGTTCCCATAACCAATTCCCAGATATACTATCACTATGTGCCTGATTGCATGAGCTGATTTCCACCTAAGATCACGTTACAGCAAGGGGCAGAGTGGCAACATTTCTGCAACATAGCTGATCCGGTGCGCGAGCAGTCAGGGCAAAAAAAATTGGCCACCCGATTGGCGGCCAAAGTTTAGCAAGAAGGACATCAGGAATGAGACCCAACCAAATTTGGTTCGGCTCTTCGCTGATGAATCCTTTCTAGCAGATGATATATGAACACCTTCGCTCAGACCCGTTGTGCAGGGTTCATCAAGGCAAATGAGTGTCTGGTATGCTGCCAAATAGCCAATAGTGACGGGGTTATGCGATTTTCCAGTCCTGCAGGATTTCGTCGGTATGCGCGCCCGGGCTGGCTGGCGCACGCTGGACTTTGCCGGGTGTCTTCGAGAAACGAGGGGCGGGTGCGGGTTGCACCACGCCTTCGATCTCTATGAAGGTCTCTCGGGCAACATTGTGAGGGTGTTTGGGAGCTTCGGCGAGCGAAAGCACCGGCGCAAAACACACATCGGTGCCTTCCATTATGTCGCACCACTCATCGCGGGTCTTGGTTTTAATTGCTTCAGCAATTTTCGCCGACAGCTGCGGCCATGCCTTGCGATTCATCTGTTCCTTGAAGCCGGGGTCAGACAAGCCGGCCTTTTCCAGGAGCAGTGCGTAAAATTGAGGCTCGATTGAACCGATCGAAACATACTTCCCATCGCTTGTTTCATAGCAATCATAGAAGTGAGCACCGCCGTCGAGGAGATTGGATTCGCGCTCGTCGCTCCAGACGCCCATGGCTTTCATGCCGTAGAACATTGAGGTGAGAGAGGCAGCGCCGTCCGTCATGGCAACATCAACGACCTGCCCTTCCCCCGAACTGCGAGCGTGAAGAATGGCGGCAAGCAGTCCGAACGCAAGATAAAGTGCGCCGCCGCCATAGTCGCCGATCAGGTTCAATGGTGGATACGGACGTTCTCCCTTGCGCCCCATGGCACCGAGCGCGCCTGTCAGCGCGATGTAATTGAGGTCGTGCCCTGCGGCGTGCGAGAGCGGACCCGTCTGCCCCCAGCCTGTCATGCGGCCATAAGCGAGTTTCGGGTTGCGCTTGAGGGCGACATCAGGCCCAAGACCGAGACGCTCCATGACGCCGGGGCGAAAGCCCTCGATCAGGCCATCGGCCTTCTCAATGAGTTTAAGCGCCGTCTCGACATCAGCTGGATCCTTGAGGTTCAATGCAATCGACCGGCGTCCTCGGGACTCGACATTGGCGGGCGTTGCTGCCCGACCGCCCCCACCGGACCGATCAATCCGGACAACGTCTGCGCCCAGATCGGAAAGGAGCATCCCGCAGAAGGGGCCCGGGCCAATCCCCTGGAATTCAACTATCTTTACGCCTGTAAGCGGTCCGCTTGCCATATCGGTGTCTCCCTGAAGATTTATGCAGGTTCAGAGCATAGAAGGTACGATGGGAGTGCCAAGCGGTGCCGCAACGGATGGCTGGCAACAAAATTCAGCGAGGCTGAGCCAGAGCAAGAGCTGAGAGCTCACGGAGCAAGCCGCGGATCATCAGGATTCGCTTGTCCTTCTCGTCAGGCACTCGCGTTATGACCAGCTTGGAATCAGGACGAAGCTTGAGCTGGTTGGGGCGCGAGCGCACGAGCGACATCAGCTTGGTTGGTTCAAGCGGCGTATCATCCCTGAAGGCCATAACCACCCCTTTGGGGCCAGCATCAAGTTTAGCGATGCCGATTGATTTACAGGCAGCCTTGATGGCCGTCACATCCAGAAGCTGTCGCGTTTCGTCGGGCAATGGGCCGAACCGGTCGATCAGTTCGGCCGCAAACCCTTCGCGTCCTTCTTCGGTGTCGATCTCTGCCAGCCGCCGGTAGAGACCCAGGCGCACACTGAGGTCTTCGACGTAAGTGTCCGGGATGAGAACGGCAACGCCGAGATTTATTTGTGGCGACCAGTCGTCGGCAATTTCTTCCTCGAAGTCCGAAACGCCCGCCTTCAGCGCGTTGACGGCGTCTTCAAGCATCGACTGGTAGAGCTCCACGCCAACCTCTCGCACATGACCTGACTGCTGGTCTCCGAGCAGATTTCCAGAGCCCCGCATGTCCAGGTCATGACTGGCGAGTTGAAAGCCTGCGCCGAGCGAATCGAGAGACTGAAGGACGCGGAGGCGCCGTTCCGCACCCGGGGTCATGACGTGATCGCTGGGCGTTGTGAAGTAGGCATAGGCGCGTATCTTGGATCGCCCGACCCGTCCGCGAAGCTGGTAAAGCTGCGCCAGGCCAAACCGGTCGGCCCGATAGATGACAAGTGTATTGGCGCGCGGAATATCAAGTCCGCTTTCCACGATGGTAGTGGAAAGGAGCACATCGTATTGCCCCTCATAGAACGCCGTCATGATGTCTTCGAGTTCGGTTGGCGGCATCTGGCCGTGGGCAACCACGAAGCTGATCTCCGGAATATTGTCCCGAAGGAACGTCTCGAGGCCATCGAGATCCTGGATGCGCGGGGCCACGAAGAATGCCTGTCCGCCGCGATATTTCTCTCTCAGGAGTGCTTCGCGTATCGTGACAGTGTCAAATTCGGTGACGTAAGTCCGCACCGAAAGCCGGTCGACCGGCGGCGTGGCAATAATCGACAGATCGCGAATGCCCGTGAGTGCCATCTGGAGGGTTCTCGGAATCGGCGTCGCTGAAAGGGTCAGTACGTGGACGTCTGCTTTCAGCTCCTTCAGCCGTTCCTTGTGTTTGACGCCAAAGCGCTGCTCTTCATCGACGATGACGAGTCCGAGACGCTTGAATTCGACGCTGCTTGACAGCAAGGCGTGTGTGCCCACGACGATATCGACCGTGCCAGCCTTGAGGCCTTCTTTCGTTGATGTGGCGTCCTTCTGGCTGACCATCCGCGACAGGTGCCGTACCTGAACCGGCCAGTTCGCAAAGCGCTCGAGAAACGAATTATAGTGCTGGCGCGCGAGCAGAGTTGTCGGAGCGACAACCGCGACCTGCATTCCGCTCATGGCGGCGACGAAGGCCGCACGCAGGGCGACCTCGGTTTTCCCGAAGCCGACATCGCCGCATACAAGCCTGTCCATCGGCTTTCCGCTGGCCAGGTCCGTCAGCGTGTCTTCAATTGCATTCAGCTGGTCATCGGTTTCCTCGTAAGGGAATCGAGCGGCGAACTCTTCATAGAGCCCATGCCCTGCCGTCGTGGGCTCAGCCTGCCTCAGCGCTCTTGCTGCAGCGATATCGAGCAGTTCAGCGGCCATTTCGAGGATCCGCTTCTTCGCGCGGGCCTTCCGGGTTTGCCAGCCGACACCACCAAGGCGGTCAATGGCGCTGTCCGCGTCCTCGCTGCCGTAACGACTGATGAGGTCGACATTCTCGACCGGCAGGTAAATCCGGTCGCCTCCCGCATAAGAGAGCTCCAGGCAGTCATGAGGAGCGCCGGTCAGCTCAAGCGTCTTCAGGCCTTCATACCGTCCGACTCCATGGTCGACATGCACAACAAGGTCGCCAGTGTTGAGCGATGCGGCCTCTGAGATAAAATTGGCAGACTTGCGCTTTCTGCGAGGGGCTGCGAGACGGTCACCCAGGACGTCGGGCTCGGAAATGATCGCGATGTCGGAGGCGACATAGCCTTTTTCCAGCGGAAGTTCCGCAATGCTGAGTTCAGCTTTCCGCGCCGCTTCCAACGAATAGACCCGTGGCAAGGCGCCAAGGCCATGGTCCTCCATCACTCCAACGAGACGCTCGGCAGAGCCGGCCGTCCAGGCCCCGAGGACGACAGTCAAACCCTTGGCGCGAAGCTCCTTGGCGTGAGCGGCGGCTTCTTCGAAGACATTGAGGTCAGGACGCGTCCGCTCTGGCGCGAAGTCGCGGCCCGGAGCGCCTCCAAGATCGATAGCCGCTGGATCTGGCGAGGGAGAGAAGCGCGCCACTGTCCGACTGGCCAGTGCAGCATCCAGCTCTTCGGGTTCGAGGTACAGACGTTCTGGTTTCAGCACCCGCGCAGGCCGATCCGAAGTTGCAGCCTCGTGTCGCGCCTCATGATAGTCTCGGACCTGCGTTTGTCGCTCTGCTATCGCTTCTCCGGCTAGGTAACTGAAGCCGACAAGGGCGTCGGGGCCGATATAGTCAAAGAGTGTATCAAGGTGCGGATGGAACAGCGGGAGCCAGTTTTCGAGACCCTGGCGTCTGATCTGGGCGCGTGCCGCTTCATACATGTTGTCGCCCGCCGGGGCTCCAAGCTCGGAAAGATATTGCTCCCGAAAAAGGCTAAGCGTGTCGGGTGAGAATAGAATTTCCGAAACCGGCGACAGTACCGCTGATTTCAGCGACCGGGTCGATACCTGGGTTTCCGGGTCGAAGGATTTCAGCTGGTCCAGCGTCGAGCCAAACAGATCGAGCCGGATGGGCTCGACGCTCGTGGGTGGATAAATGTCGATGATACCACCACGAACCGAATACTCACCGCGTTCACTGACCGTGCTGGACCGAACATAACCATTCACGGCAAGATAGTCCGTCAACGCGGCCTCATCGACCTCTTGCCCGACGGCGAGCGAGAAACTCGCCGTCTGCATCGTCGCTCGAGGTGGCACACGCTGCACAAGAGACGAGCCGGTCGTGACGACAAGCAGCGGCCCCGAAGCGCCTGCGTGTTGAGCAAGTTGCGCCAGTGCCGCACAGCGCTGCGAGGCCACTGCCGGGCTCGGGCTCATGCGGTCATATGGCAGAATATCCCAGCCCGGTAGATGGACGACCTCCATGGCAGGATGGTTGAACTCGGCAAGTTTCAGGGCTGCGGCAGCCGTCTTGTCATCGCGCGCAACATAAAGGCCGATCCGCGACGTCCCCTGCAGGGCATCCTGCATGGCAAGAAGGTCCAGGCCGAATGGTGCGCCGGCAATATTTGTGGGCGCCGAGAGCTGCGCCAGTGAGGGGGCATTGGGCATACTTGGTCTCGAAACTCGGCGGTCAGAATCGCAAAGCGCTCAGCGCTAGGCGCGTGGGTCGTACTCGAATGCGAGCAGTCGGTCCATGACCGGTCCTGCATAATTCGCCGGGACCGATTTATTACCAATGATCCACGCGTAAACTTCCCAGTCGGGCGTGGCCAGGAGGCGCTCGAACTCAGCGAGTTCTTCATCGTCCATCGAACCAATGTGGCGCTCGGCGAACTGACCCATGATGAGGTCCATTTCGCGGAATCCACGTCGTGATGCACGGAACTTCAGTTTGCGTCGTTTTTCGTCCATGACGGATTTTCCTGTACCGCGGCGGCCAATAAGTTCAATTGCAGGTGCGTTACCTTCGACTATTGTCAACTGCAACCATGCGAGACAAACGACTCTATCCCCTCTTCCAGCCCATCGACAGCCTTCCCGGCATCGGCCCCAAGCTGAAGCCGGTGTTCGAGCGGCTCGTGGATGGTGCACATGTCTGGGATCTACTTTTGCACCTGCCCGACAAGTGGCTGGACCGGCGTGTCAAGGCGTCGTTCGATGAACTCCTGCCCGGAGAAGTGGCGACCGTCAAAGGAGAGGTCCATGCCTATAAGGCTCCATACAATGATCGAGCGCCACATAGGATCCAGCTATTCGACGGAACCGGTTTCCTGACGCTCATATTCTTTCGGGCAGATCCAAGATGGCTGCAGGGGCAATTCCCGGTCGGCAAGGAACGAATTGTTTCCGGGGTCGTCGGCGAGTTCCAGGGCGAACGACAGATGACGCATCCTGATTATATCATTGATCCGGCACGCGGGGAGATGCCGCCTCAAGTCGAGCCGATTTATTCGTTGACCGCCGGCCTCACCAACAAGAAAGTCCACAGCGCTGCAGTCGCCGCACTCGCAAGCGTGGAAAGTGACCTGCCAGAGTGGATTTCGGCGGATCTGCTTGAAAAGCGCGGTTGGCCGAGCTTCAAACAGGCCCTGTCCGGTCTACACGAACCAGCCGTTTTTGACGAAGCGGCGTTTGAAATTTGCCGGCAGCGTCTCGCCTATGACGAGGCGTTGGCGCGCGAGATGGTCTTCGCCATGGCACGAACCGCTCGCAGTCAGAAATCCGCGCCGAACCTGAAATCTACGAATGACGACATGAATGCGGTTGCTGCGGCGCTGCCGTATAAACTCACACGTGCACAAATCAGGGCGATCAAGGAAATATCGGCGGACCTTGCCGAACCACACCCCATGCGAAGGATGCTGCAGGGCGATGTGGGTGCGGGTAAAACGCTTGTCGCGATCATGGCTGCCGTGAAAGCCGTGACGAGCGGACATCAGGCTGCCTTCATGGCTCCCACAGAAGTTCTGGCCCGCCAACAGTTCGAGACGGTTTCCAGCTTGCTGGCACCGATGGGCTATGAGGTAGCAGCCCTGACCGGGCGTGACCGAGGGCCTGCCCGCGAGGGAACACTGATGGGGCTGGCAGACGGGTCCATCCAGATCATCGTTGGTACGCAGGCGCTGTTTCAGGACGCGGTGCGCTTTCATAAGCTCGGGCTTGTCATTGTTGACGAGCAGCACCGCTTTGGGGTCGCAGATCGAATGAAACTCGCCGGGAAAGCTGAAGGCCCACATATGCTGGTAATGAGCGCTACGCCCATCCCTAGAACGCTGGCGCAGGCCGTTCATGGTGATCTCGACATTTCAGTTCTCGACGAAAAACCAGCCGGTCGCCAACCCATAGAGACGCGGGCAGTTCCCGATACCCGCATAGACGAGGTCATTGAGGGCGTCGGCCGCGCCATCGACCGCGGTGAACGCGTCTTCTGGGTCTGCCCGCGCGTCGATGCCGACGAAGATGATAGCTCGGCGGTCTTTCGGGCTGAAGCGCTACGCAAGGCGCTCAATGTGCCCGTCGGGCTCGTGCACGGCCGATTGAAGGCAGAGGAAAAGGATGCAGCGCTCGAAGCCTTCCGTACAGGCGACAGCCGCATTCTGGTCGCCACGACGGTGATAGAGGTTGGCGTCGACGTGCCAGATGCAACAATCATGGTTATCGAGCGGGCCGAAGGGTTTGGTCTCGCTCAACTGCATCAGCTTCGCGGCCGGGTCGGCCGCGGGAATAGAAAATCCTTTTGCCTCCTTTTGTATCGTCCGCCCCTGGGCGAATTGGCCCGCGAACGCCTCGATACATTGCGTGCCACAGAAGATGGCTTTGAGATCGCTGAAGCAGATTTCCGGCTCCGAGGTCCAGGAGACCTGCTCGGCGTGCGTCAATCGGGCGCCGTGGATTACCGCGTGATCGATCTGAAGCGAGACGCCGACCTCATTCCAATTGCGAGGCAGGATGCACGTTTCCTCGTCGAACTGAGTGGAGGCGCGAACCCGAAGCGGCTGGAAGCCCTGGCATTATTGCGGGAGTTGCTCAGTCCGCTCAGTCGGAATGCCAGCTGAAGCAGCGTGATCGGTTTCTGGCTGGACCTTTTCCGGCACGATGAGTCCCGCCGAAAGGATCATCTTCGCGCCCTCTTCAATGGACATTTCGAGATCTATGCATTCGGACTTATTCACGTACATGAGAAAGCCGGACGTCGGATTGGGGGTGGTCGGAACGAAGACACCGATGAACTCCGGCCCCAGATGGTGCCGGATCTCACCTTTCGCCTCAGATGCAACAAAGCCGATGCACCATGACCCTCGCTTGGGATACTCTACCATCACGACGCGGTCATAGGACGCTTGCTGATTGTTCGCTAACACCTCCGTGAGCTGTTTGAAGGCCGCATAGACGTTCCGGACAAGCGGAATGCGGGACAGGATCCGGTCGGTTGCGCTGATGACCGATCGACCAATGAGGTTCGTAGCAATCGCACCAAGGATGGTCAGCGCAACAATCATCACCAGGACGCCGAAGCCCGGAATAGCATAATTTGTATAGGTTTCTGGCTGGATTAACGGCGGCAGAAGCGGCTTCACCCGGTTGTCGATGAAGTTGATCAGGAATTGCAGGACGAAGATCGTGATTGCGATGGGTGCAGCGATCACCATGCCGGCGAGGAAGCGGCCGCGCAGCCAGGCCCAGACGCTGAGACGCTGGGGTTTAGGCTCTATGTCCATCAAACCACTGTCTTTCTTGCGTCTTTTGGGCATCAAGGCGCTCCTGGGTCCAAAGGGTTTACGTCGAGTATGGCTTGGAAGTGATCTTCTTTCCGTTA
>Ga0310345_10001962_pt1 | contig 21594 bp, 25 predicted proteins | sample HC15DNA20500_MG_FD_204667 | JGI IMG/M metagenome (GOLD analysis project Ga0310345, IMG submission 204667) | Marine microbial communities from station ALOHA, North Pacific Subtropical Gyre - HC15-DNA-20-500_MG | ecosystem: Environmental > Aquatic > Marine > Oceanic | place: Pacific Ocean: North...
CGGAGGGACGCTTTCGCCGCTTGACGGCGTCGGTCCGGAAGACCTCAACATTGCCGGACTGGTCAACCGCGTGACCGCAGTGGCCTCGCCGGTGAAGGAACTGATCATCGCGGTCAACGCCACCGTGGAGGGTCAGACCACGGCCCATTACATCGCAGACCAGTTGGCCGGAACCTCGGTCAAGATCTCGCGCCTTGCGCATGGCGTGCCGGTTGGCGGCGAACTGGATTATCTGGACGAGGGCACACTCGCGGCGGCTATCCGCAGCCGCAGCGATTTCTGACCACCGGCCAGACCAGTTCTCCCCTGCTTCCGGGTAGCAACCCGGCACCGGTCTTGAAATGGTACCGACCAGTTGGTATGTATGTGCTTTGAGCTGGGACCATGCAGGAAAAACCGAAGAAACCAGATGCGCGCACCAAACTGCTCGAATCAGCACTGACGCTGATCCGGACGAAGGGCTATTCGGGCACGACTGTTGACGAGTTGTGCGCCCATGCGGGTGTGACCAAGGGTGCCTTCTTTCACCATTTCAAAAGCAAGGAAGCGCTGGGCGTTGCCGCCGCCAATTACTGGAGCGAGACGACCTCGCAGCTCTTTGCCGACGCTCCATATCACGACCATGCCGACCCGCTCGACCGGGTGCTGGCCTATATCGATTTCCGGACCGAAATTCTGCAGGGCGAGGTGGAGGAGTTCACCTGCCTCGTTGGTACGATGGTGCAGGAAACTTTCCATTCGGCACCGGCAATTCGTGAAGCCTGCGACGTCAGCATATCCGGTCACGCCGCAACACTGGTCGCCGACATCCGCGAAGCGATGGATAAATATGACGTGAAGGCGGACTGGACCGCTGAGAGCCTTGCCCTGCACACGCAGGCGGTGTTGCAGGGCGGGTTTATCTTGTCAAAGGCGAAGGACGGGCCGCAGGCAGGGCGCGACTCGGTGGCCCATTTGCGCCGCTACGTCGAACTGCTGTTTCGGGGCAAGCACATCAGCTGAGTCCAAGGCGACCCTACTCCACCGCCTTCAATCTCGGTTTCTGCTCCTCGACCCGGGCTTGCTCGTCGAACTCCATGTTGGAGATGGTTGAGCCACGCTTTGTCACTTTGCTCGTAGAAATGAGAATGTCGTCGACATCCTTCTGCGCCTGGCCGAAATGCTGGTCCAACTTGCGAACCCGGTCGTCCAGCCTCGAGACATCCTCCATCAGCCGCATCACCTCGCCCTGGATGAGATGCGCCTGTTCGCGCATGCGGTGATCTTTCAGCACGGACTGGATCACCTGTATCGACAGCATCAACAGGGAAGGCGAGACGATGACGATGCGTGATTTCTGCGCGCGGGTAACGAGCGCTTCAAAATTCTCGTGAATCTCGGCGAATACCGATTCCGAAGGCACAAACATGAAGGCTGTGTCCTGCGTCTCACCGGGGAGCAGGTATTTCTCCGAAATGTGCTTGATGTGCGTTTCCACGTCGCGGCGGAATTGCTGCTGTGCCTGTTTGGCCGCTTCCGGCGTTTCGGATGCACGGATCGCATTCCATGCTTCCAGCGGGAATTTGGCGTCGATGACCAGCGGCGGTGTGTCGTTGGGCATGTGGATGATGCAGTCGGGCCGGGCACCGGTCGAAAGCGTCGACTGGAACGCATAGGCCCCTATCGGCAGGCCGTCGCGGATGATCGCCGACATGCGCGCTTCGCCGAATGCGCCACGCGTCTGCTTGTTGGCGAGAATGTTCTGCAGTTCCACCACCTGCCCGGTGAGCGCGGTGATGTTGGTCTGGGCGGTATCGATTACCGCGAGACGCTCCTGCAGTTTCGTCAGGCTTTCCTGCGTCGATTTTGTCGTATCGTTGATCGACTGACCGAGGCGCCCGGACATGGATTCAAGCCGCTCGTTAACCGCCCGCATCATGTCGCCCTGGCGCGAGGAAAAGACTTCCGAAAGCGTCTGCATGCGCCCCGTCAGCTCGTTCTGGCTGGCGACGAGCTCCGACATGCGCGCCTCGGCTTCGCGGGCGCGTTCGTTTGCGGCCGCCATCTCCCCGGCGCGGCGCTGCCCGGCGCGCCATGACAGGATCAGCCAAAGAAACAGCAACGCGGCTATGACGGCACCCAACGCTGCCAGCCCCTCGCCCAGTGTGATGGGGCGGTTGCCGATGACCAGCAATTCAGATTGCAGCAGCGCGGCAAAGTCGGGTTGCGTAGATTCCATGTGATTAGCCTAACCGATTCCCTTCAAAGAACAAAACATGAATATGTTTCCGCTTTCTGAACGTGCCGCATGCTTGACCCCCGGCGCGGCGGCGCATATCTCAGGCCCATCATGAGCGTGCGTGAAATCATCAATATTCCCGATCCCCTCCTGCGGCAGGTTTCGAAACCGGTCGAGCGCATCGACGACGATACGCTGAAGCTGCTCGATGACATGCTGGCGACCATGTATGACGCGCCGGGCATCGGTCTTGCCGGCGTGCAGATCGGGGTGCCGCTGCGTGTCGTCACCGTCGATGTCGGCGAGCCGGAGAGCGAAGATGAAGACGCTCCCGCCGACGAAACGAGCATCGAGGAACGGCGCAAGATTAAGCGCAAGCCCGATCCGCTGTTCCTAATCAACCCGGAAATCCTGCAATACTCGGACGAGCGCTCCGTCTATGAGGAAGGCTGTCTTTCCATTCCCGAGTATTATGCCGAGGTCGAACGCCCAGCCTCCTGCAAAGTCAGCTATCTCGACCGTGACGGCAAAAAACAGATCATCGAGGCGGACGGCCTGCTTTCAACCTGCCTGCAGCACGAGATTGACCATCTCGATGGCAAGCTGTTCATCGACTATTTGTCGAAGCTCAAGCGCGACATGGTGATCCGCAAGTTCACCAAGATCGCCAAGCAGTCCGGCAAGCCCGAGGGCAAGCGCATGGTCGGTTGATAACCGGCCGCACGAAGGCTAGAGCCCTTTCACCGCTTCATCGCAAAAAGGCTGGGTAATGCCGCTTCGCATCATCTTCATGGGTACGCCGGAATTCTCCGTGCTGCCGCTGACCGCGCTGATCGGGCAGGGCCACGAGATCGTCGCCTGCTACAGCCAGCCGCCGCGCCCGGCGGGCCGCGGCATGGAGTTGCGCAAGTCGGCCGTGCATCAGGCAGCCGAAGGATTCGGCATTCCGGTGTTCACACCGAAGAGCCTCAGGGCTGAAACCGAGCAGCAGAACTTCGCCGAACTGGACGCAGATGTGGCGGTCGTCGTCGCCTACGGATTGCTGTTGCCGAAGCCGGTTCTCGATACGCCACGGCTTGGCTGTTTCAACATTCACGCTTCATTGCTGCCGCGCTGGCGCGGCGCCGCGCCGATCCAGCGCGCGATCATGGCGGGTGACGCCGAGACCGGCGTGATGATCATGAAGATGGAGGAAGGTCTGGATACCGGCCCCGTGGCGCTGGGCGAGAAAGTGCCCATCGGCCCGGACATGACGGCGGGCGAACTGCATGACCGGTTGGCGACATTGGGGGCGGATCTGATCGTGCGCGCTGCCTCGGCACTGGAACGCGATACGCTGACGCTGACGCCGCAGGACGAGGATGGCGTGACCTATGCTTCCAAGATCGAGAAGACTGAAACCCGCGTCGACTGGTCGAAGCCTGCTCATGCAGTCCACAACCATATTCGCGGTCTCTCTCCCTTTCCCGGCGCATGGTGCGAGATGCCATCGGACTCAAGGACGGGGCGCGTAAAGATACTCGGGTCCACCCTTGCCGATGGGGGTGGGCCTGCAGCTACAGTGCTGGACGACCATCTGACCGTGGCCTGCGGCGAAGGGGCGGTGCGGCTCACACGGCTCCAGCGCGCGGGCAAGCAGGCCACCCATGCCGCCGAATTCCTGCGCGGCAACCGGCTCGAAGCAGGAACGGTGCTGGCCTGATGCCGCGCTACCGGTTCAAGGTCGAGTATGACGGCACGCCCTATTACGGCTGGCAGCGTCAGGTCGGTTTCATGTCGGTGCAGCAGGCGCTGGAAGAGGCTTTCGAGCAATTCACCCAGCACAAGGTCACCGTCTTCGGCGCGGGGCGAACCGACACTGGCGTACATGCGCTTGGGCAGGTGGCACATATCGATCTCGAACGCGAATGGCGGCCGGGCAAAATCATGGAAGCGGCCAACGGCATATTGAAGGTCAACGACCACCTCGTCTCGCTAATCGATTGCGAGGAAGCCGAAGACGGGTTCGATGCGCGGTTTTCGGCCAAAAAGCGTCATTACCGCTACCGGATCGTCAATCGCTGGGCGCCGCTCACCATCGACCGCCATCGCGCGTGGTGGGTAAAGAAGCCGCTTGATGCCGACGCCATGCACGAGGCGGCGCAGCACCTGGTCGGTCACTATGATTTTACCACTTTCCGTTCGATCAACTGCCAGGCGAAATCGCCAATGAAGACCTTGGAGCAACTCGACGTGCGGCGCATCGGCGGGGATGAAATCGAGATCATCGCAGTTTCGCGCTCCTTTCTACACAATCAGGTGCGCTCCATGGCGGGATCGCTGAAAATGGTGGGCGAGGGAAAATGGACGGCTGACGATCTCGCTGCCGCCCGCGATGCGCTGGACCGCAACGCCTGCGGACCGGTCGCTCCGTCCTGCGGTCTCTATCTTGTGAAAGTGGATTATTGAAACCGGCAATATGCTCGGCGCGTAACTATATTCGGGCGGCGGAGGATGCCGAGCAATGACCGACGACAGACCGAAGAACGATACCGCCCGGTTCGTGGCCTCGCTGCCCGCACCGGAGGATTTCGCCAGCGCCATCGGCACGGCGGCCTATGTCGCGGTGCCGGATGACTGGCTGATTGCGGTCACCGATGTGGTGGAATCGCGCAAGGCGATTGCCAAGGGCCGCTACAAGGCGGTCAATATGGCGGGCGTATCCGTCATCAGCGCTGCGATGAATGCACTCGACAGCCGTGCCGTACCCTACGTCTTCGGCGGCGACGGGTCGGCACTGGTCATCGCTCCCTCCGAGAGTGAAAAGGTGGCCGGCGTGTTGGCGTCGGTTTCCACATTCGCCGCAGAGGAACTGGAGCTGGAGCTGCGGGCAGCCATCGTGCCGGTATCGAAGATACGCGAAGACGGATTCGACGTCCGGCTCAAGGCGGTGCGCCTGTCTGATTACATCAACAACTATGCCTTTGCGGGCGGCGGCATCAGCCACGCCGAAAAGCTGATGAAGGCCGGAGAATACCGTATCGAAGCGGCTGAGGCAGGAACCCGCCCCGATCTGACCGGACTGTCGTGCCGCTGGACACCGATCAGCGAGGCGGGCCGACACATTGTTTCGGTCATCATCGAGCCTGCCGAGAATGTCTCGGACAAAAAATTCGCCAATGCGGCGCTGCAGATCATGGGCGATTTCGACGCCACCGCCAACCAGGGCAATCCCATGCCGCCACAGGGGCCCGGAGTAAGTTGGCCCGTCGAGGGTGTCGGGCTGGAGGCGCGGGCGCAGCGGAACGGCGGCAATCTGTTCATTTCCACGCTGAAGCTCTATGCCTCTACATTGTTTGCCTGGCTGATCTTCAAGACCGGGATTTCGGTCGGGAACTTCGAACCGGAGCACTACAAGCAGCAAACGTCCGCCAACACCGATTTCCGCAAAGTGCAAGACGGGCTGCGCATGACGCTGTCGCTGGATGACGAAACGCTGGCGTCACTGGAAGCCGACCTGGAAGACAAGCGCAAGCGCGGCGTCATCCGCTACGGACTGTGCAAGCAGGACAGCGCGGTGCTTACCTGCTTCGTGCCTTCCGTCATGGAAGACGATCATTTCCATTTCCTCGATGGCGCAGGCGGCGGCTACGCGCAGGCTGCCTCGAATATGCAGGGCTGATCTACCAGAGCGTCTCCAGCGCCCGGCCCTGCCATTCGGTGTCGTATTTCTCGCCGCCGACACGATTTTCTGAAAGATAGGCCAGTATTTCCCCCGCGCTCGGCAGGGATTTCGGATCGATCCGCGCATCGGCCTCCCAAAGCCGCGAGCGCACGAGCGCACGGGCACACTGGAAATACACTGCCTGCGTCTTGATGACGGTGACAGAGCGGGGCGCCTTTTCTTCTATCGCAAAGCTTTCGCAGACCGCCGCGTCCGCAGTGACCCGCGCCTCGCCATTGACCCGCAGGCAGTTGCCGTGGCCGGGGATCATGAACATGAGCGCGACGCGAGGGTCCCGGACAATATTCTGCAGGGAATCGGTGCGGTTGTTGCCGCGCCGGTCCGGCATCATCAAGGTGCGCTCATCATGCACGCGCACGAAACCCGGTCTGTCGCCGCGCGGTGAGCAATCCAGCCCTTCCGGTCCCACGGTCGCGAGCGCGCAAAAGGGTGCGGCCTCGATGAAGGCGCGATATTGCGGGATAATCTGCACGGTCTCCTTGACCAGCGACGCCTCGCCCGGTTCGCCGTAGATCGCCGCCAGTTCCTCGAGTGTTTCCACGAACTGCATCACTGTTTCCCCTACGTGTTGGCAGCAAACCAGCCGGTTATGAAACGCTGATAGATCTGCGTAAGCGTTTCGAGATCGGCCAACGGCACATGCTCATCGACCTTGTGCATGGTCTGGCCGACCAGGCCGAACTCGACCACGGGACAGTAATCCTTGATGAAGCGCGCATCGGAGGTTCCACCGCCGGTAGAGATATCCGGCTTGCCGCCAGTCACGTCTTCTATAGCGCTGGCCAGCGTGCCGGTCAGCTTCTCGTCTTTCGTGAGGAACACCGGGCTGACGCGACCCACCCATTCCACCGCGTAACCGACCGGGTCTGACTTCCCCTTGCGGATGTTGCCGGCCCTGGCCCCTGCGTCGAGCCTACGAAGGATTTCCGCGCGCACCCGGTCGCCATCCCAATGATCGTTGAAGCGGATGTTGAAGGCTGCAGTCACCTTGGCTGGGGTCACGTTTGTCGCCGGATTTCCCGCATCGATGGAGGTCAATTGCAGGCAGGTCGGCTCGAAATGTTCGCTGCCCTCGTCGAAAGGTTCGCCCAGAAGGCTGTCGAGCAGGTCGACCAGCGCGTGCAGGGGATTGTCGGCGAGATGCGGATAGGCGGAATGCCCCTGTGTGCCCGACACCACGATGCGCCCGGAAAGCGAACCACGTCTGCCGCTCTTGACCGAATCGCCGATCGTCTGCCGGTTCGCGGGCTCGCCGACGATTGCCGCATCCCAGGTCTCGCCCTTGTCACTGGCCCATTTGAGAAGCTTGTCTGTGCCATTGATGGACGGGCCTTCCTCGTCGCCGGTGATCACCAGCGAGATGGACCCGGGCAGCGGTCCCTGCTGATCCAGCACCCGACTGAGCGCAGCGATGAAGCAGGCGATGCCGCCTTTCATGTCCACCGCGCCGCGGCCGTAAAGTTTCCCGTCTACGGTTTCCGCAGCGAAAGGCGGATGGGTCCAGGCTGCCTCATCACCGGCGGGTACTACGTCCGTGTGCCCGGCAAACATGAGGTGCGGACCGTTGCCGCTCAGCCGTGCGTAGAGATTTTCGATGTCCGGCGTATTGTCAGCGCTGAAGACCGGACGCTCGACCGTGAACCCCATCGGCTCCAGCCGGGATTGCAGCAGCGCGAGCGCGCCGCCCTCGGCCGGGGTGACGGAGGGGCAGCGAATCAGTTCCGCGAGCAGTTCTGCAGGATCAATCGCGCTCATGGGCGGGATGGATAGTGGAAAGCCGCCTGCCTGTCACCTGTGCGCTGCCGGATCAGTTTCAGGCTGGCGTCAGGGTCATTTGGAAGAGGCTGGCTTGCGCCGTGGCGGCGGCTTGGCGGCGCTCGTTCCGCGCGGGTCGGCGAGCATGATTTTCTGCCAAATCTTGCGCGACAGATTGGTGGCGAGATTCTCGATGTCGTTGACGGCTTCCAGCACATCGCGGTCGGCAAGTGCCTGAGCATAGAGCGCAGCGACCTTTCCGGTTATCGAAAGCAGTTCGGAGCAATAGTCGAGATAGCGCTTCAGATCGGCGGGACTCATGGTTCTCTTTGGTGAGCTCGCCGTGGGTTTGTAGTCACCCGAGAACAGCACCGGATCCTTGGTGAGCTGATGCATGTCGATCACATGGATGAGCGAACGCATGCCATGCAGGCCCTCCATCACCTGGCGGCGCTTGAAACGCTCCTCCAATCGCACGAGCGCAAACAGGCCGAGTCCGATCAGCACCAGCGTGTTGATCGATGCCTCGATCTGCTCGACCAGGCCGAAGCCGACGCGATCGATCCGGTCGAATGTCAGGATGGATCCGATGAAGATGAAGCTCAGCGCTCCGGCGGCGATAACGATGGCAACGATCACACGCAGCCACCAGATCGGTCTGGCGATACGTGTTGCGGCCTCGTTGGTGTCGCGGGCGAGCGTGACCAGTTCGCGGGCAACACCGGCCAATCCTGCGTCAGGGAAACGCTCGGTTATGCGCCGCTCGAGACTGGCAGCGGTGGCGATGATCTTATCCGGATCGAGCGTCCTGTAAGGCATGGCGGCACCTGCCATGATTGCGTTGACGAATGCTTATTGCGACGGTGGAGCAGAGGGCGGTCCGAACGGCGGCGGACCATGTTCGTTCGTGTTCGGGCTGGACGGCAGGATCATGAGGATTACTGCGGCGATGAAGTTGACCGTGGGAATGAACATCACCACTGCCAGCGCACCGGGTTGCCCGAGATCATGTAGCCGTTTCACTGTCAGCGCCAGCGAACCCCACAGCGCGAAACCGAAGAAGGCAAACATGATCAGGCCCCAGATGGCGAGGAGGTTCTGGTCCTCGCCCGCTGCTACGATCCTCGCGATGATGACTGCAAAGATCGACATCATCAGCAGTTGCCCGAGAATGTAGGACTGCCGTGCAATCCGGCCCTTGAAGCTGAACAGCGCCCAGGCAACGGTGGGTTTGGGCAAGTCCCCGGCCATCTCAGTCCCGCAACAATTCGTTGATGCCGGTTTTCGAGCGGGTACGCTCGTCCACGATCTTGACGATCACCGCGCAATACAGAGACGGGCCGGGCGAACCGTCAGGCAGCGATTTGCCGGGCATGGTGCCGGCGACGACCACCGAATAAGGGGGCACCTCGCCATAACTCACCTCGCCCGTGGCCCGGTTGACGATCTTGGTCGACTTGCCGATGAAGACGCCCATGCCGAGCACGGAGCCTTCGCGTACGATACAGCCCTCGACCACTTCCGAACGCGCGCCGATGAAGCAATTATCTTCGATGATTGTGGGGCCTGCCTGCATCGGCTCCAACACGCCGCCAATGCCGACGCCGCCCGAAAGATGCACGTTCTTGCCAATCTGCGCACACGAACCAACGGTGGCCCACGTATCAACCATGGTGCCTTCATCGACATAGGCGCCGAGATTGACGAAGGATGGCATCAGCACCACGCCCGGCGCGACATAGGCCGAGCGGCGAACCACGCAATTAGGGACCGCACGGAAACCGGCGTCACGCCATTGATTGTCGCCCCAACCCTCGAATTTGGACGGCACCTTGTCCCACCAAGTTGCATTGCCTGAGCCGCCCTTTACCACATCCATGTCGTTAATGCGGAAGGAGAGCAGCACAGCCTTCTTCAGCCACTGATTGACCTTCCAATCGCCGCCGTCAGTGGGCTCGGCCACGCGCGCTGCGCCTGAATCGAGAAGGTTCAGCGCCTCCTCCACCGCATCACGAATCTCGCCCTTTGTGCCGGTATCCACCGTATCGCGATTGTCGAAAGCCGCTTCGATCGTTTTCTCAAGCGCCTGTTGGTCAGTTCGGGTCAATGTCTACTCCGCAGTCTGAAAAAGCATTGGAAGCGGGTGACGGTCCGGCCAAACCGCACTGTTTTCCGCAGCGCCACTGCTTTAGGGGAAGGGTATCGCGAAATCAATCGGCGCCCCGCCGCCATCGGCACCTGCCACACAGGACAGGCTGCAACCCGGCTAAGAGCCGTTCAAATAGGGAGAGATCATGGACACCCACCGCCACTACAAGCCGCTGGTGCGCTCGACGGAAGATGTCGAGAACGCCGAGCAAATGCCCTCGACGCCGCAGACGGAGGCACCGGCCTACCGTCTTGCATTCACGGACAAGGATTTCATGTGCCGGGAGGAGTTACGGCCCGTGCGCCTGCAGCTTGAACTGCTGAAGCCGGAAATGCTGCTTGCCGAAAGCGGCATCGAATCCACAGTGGTGCTGATGGGCGGCGCTCGTATTCCCGAACCGGGCACGGATGCCTGGGCGGCGAAAAACGAGACACAGAAGAAGAATCTGGAGGCCAATGCCCGATACTATGAGGAGGCGCGGCAGTTTGCGCGTATCGTGTCTCAGTACTCCGCCTCTACCTATAATCGCGAGTTCGTCATCGCCACGGGCGGCGGCCCGGGGGTGATGGAGGCAGGAAATCGTGGTGCGGCCGATGTTGCAGCCCCCAACATCGCCTACAATATCGTGCTGCCGCACGAGCAGGCGCCTAACACCTACATCACGCCATCGCTCTGCTTCAATTTCCACTACTTTGCGATCCGCAAGATGCATTTCCTGCTGCGCGCCAAGGCGATCGCCTTCTTTCCGGGGGGCTTCGGCACGATGGATGAATTGTTCGAAACACTTTGTCTCATCCAGACCCAGCGCATGGATCCCGTGCCGATACTGCTGTTCGGCAAGGATTTCTGGTCGAAGATTATCGATTTCGAGGAACTGGCCCGGCAAGGCACCATCTCGCCCGACGACACCAAGTTGTTTCAGTATGCTGACACGGCGAAGGAAGGCTGGGATATCATAGCCGATCACTACGGTCTGGAAGACTGATGCCGGAGGCGATCGCGCGTTAGCCAACACAGCCTTTTTTACGCCTGATTCACGCTTTCCCTGGGTGAAGGACGGGTTCGCTAAAACTTTACCGGGTTTGAACGCGCTAGCTTAATCTCTGAAAACTATTGGTTTTTCAGTACGGGAGCGGCGGCGATCACGTAGTGTGACGAAATACACACTGACGCCGCTTTTTATTAGGAAATTGATAACCATCTTTATGGGACGTGTTGGCAGGGAACAAAAACCATAGCCAGCACATTTAAGCGGGCAAAAGCCGGCAAGAAAACAGGGACAGGGCGATGGCACAGTCATTCAATGCAGCCTTCTATGGCGATCCGGGCCACTTTGGCGGCCTGCGCACGCATTGGCATGCCCGGGGCGTGGAACCTTGCGCCCGCGACCTGCCGCTGAAGCCGACAAAGAATGCCACCGCAATCCGCGTCAAAGCACGCGCGGGCGACGGACAATCGCTTGCCGGAACCGGCGCGCTGGTCTGGGAAGGCGAAGTGATTTCGGGCGGGCGCTAGGCGATCTTGCCCAAAAGCGAACAGGACCCGGTCAGTTGGCCGGGTTTTTTGTTGCCTAAGCTACACCATTGGAGTGTGGAAGCCGCCGCAGAAAGGCCTCGAGATTGTCGGTGACGTGATCGATGTGATCGCCGTCATGCCCTTCGAACTCCCAGTCCTCCGCGCCATGATCTGTACCGCGCAGCGGAATGACCAGTACCGTGGCCATGCCGTGTTTCTTCGCCTGCTCGAGGTTGCGCGCCATGTCCTCGAACATTACCGCCTCGCGCGGGTCGAGCCTGTGGGTGTCGATGAAGCGCTCGAAAGCGATTGACCGGGGCTTTGGCTCGTAGCCGGCAGCAACAATGTCGAAGGTGGCGTCGAAATGCGGCTCAATGCCAAGGGCAGCCAGCGTCCTTTCGGCATGGCGGGTGTCGCCATTGGTGAAGATGTGCTTGCGGCCCGGTAGTGCTGCAATCACCTCGCCCAGTTCGGGGTGCGGCTTGAGCACCGAGTAGTCAATGTCGTGCACGTCGGTGAGGTAGTGCAGCGGATCGATGCCGTGTTCGGCCATCAGCCCGGCAAGCGTGGTACCGTGCTCGCGATAGAATTTCTTCTGCAGGATTCGCGCTTCGTCGGGGGCCAGCCCGGTGAGCTTTGCCACATAGCCGGTGATTCGCTTGTCGATCTGCACGAACAGAGCCGCCTCGCGCGGGTACAGCGTGTTGTCGAGGTCGAATATCCATTCCTTCGCATGCGCGAACATGGCCGCATTTTGTGTAGACTTCATGCGCTCCAGATAATGCAGTTTGTCCCCCCGCACCAGTATTGCTCCCCGGCGCTTGCAATTGAGCAATCACGGCGTAATCAGGCGCAATGGAACTATGGGTAACCATCACCGTTGCAGCGGCCTTCGTGCAGAACCTGCGCACGACACTGCAGAAGCATCTGAGAAATGTGATGGGGACCGCCGGGGCGACATTCGTGCGTTTCGGCTTCGGCTTCCCGTTTGCAGTTGTCTTCGTTCTGCTGATCAGTGCGGCAGGGGACATGCCGGTGCCGCCACCCAACGCCGCGTTCCTGTTCTGGATTGTGGTCGCCGGGCTCTCCCAGATTATCGCGCAGGCATTGCTGATCCAGATGTTCTCCTACCGCAACTTTGTCGTAGGCAACGCATATTCGCGCACTGAACCGGCACAGGCCGCCTTGTTCGGATTGCTGTTTCTTGGCGAGAATGCCGGGCTCGTCGCATTTGGAGCCATCGCGGTCACGGTTCTCGGTGTCGGACTGATCTCGGTTTCCCACAGCGAGGGGAGCAGCGCACGGATACTGCGAGGCATGTTCAACCGGCCTGCCGCAATCGGCCTGTTGTCGGGGGCGTTTTTTGGCGTGGCAGCCGTCGGTTATCGCGCTGCATCGCTTTCGCTGGGCGGTCCGGGGTTCATGATGCAGGCGGCAACCACACTGCTCTGGGCGATCGGATTCCAGAGCCTCGTAATGGCCGCATGGATCGCCTGGCGCGACCGGGAGGAATTCACCCGCATCGCCAGAGCCTGGAAACCTTCGCTCGCCACAGGGCTGGTGGGAGCGGCCGCCTCCTTCGGCTGGTTCGCGGCGATGACGCTGCAGCAGGCGGCCATCGTCAAGGCGGTGGCGCAGGTGGAGATCCTGTTTTCCATCGCCTCGTCCGTCCTGTTCTTCAAGGAGCGCATCACGCGGCTGGAACTGGCTGGTGTGGCGCTCATCGTGGCCGGCATTGTCGGGCTGTTGGTGTGGGGATAAACACGCAAGGTTGTCACCGCGCGGGCCAAAGGTCATGGAAGTAATCATCGGGTTCTATGCTGCCGCCTTCGCGCTTGCCGGAAGTCCGGGGCCGAACACGCTTAGCCTTGCAGCAGTGGGTGCAGCTTTTGGCTGGCGGCGCGGACTCTCCTACTTGTTCGGACTGACGCTCGGCATGGTTTTTGTCATCGCACTGGTGGGATCGGGGATCGTGGGATTGCTTTTCGTCATTCCCGGTGCCGCTCCTGTCGTTGCAGCACTTGCCGCAGCCTATTTCCTGTATCTGGCCTACAGGATCGCCACCGCGCCTCCGCTCTCGGAGGGAAGCGCCAAAGGCAGACCGCCTTCCTGGATCGCTGCCGTATTCGTCTCGCTCGCCAACCCCAAGGCCTATGCGGCGATGGCGGCCATGTTTTCGGGCTTCGTTCTGGTCGGCGGCAATGCGCTGGCCGATGCAGGCGTGAAATCCGCCCTGCTCATGAGCGTCATCATAACAGTCAATATCGTCTGGCTGTTTGCAGGTGCGGCACTGACGCCATTCTTCCGGAATCCTCGCACCAGCCGCATACTCAATATCGGATTTGCCATAGCACTGCTGGTCTCTGTCGCGGCTGCGCTGCTTCTCTGACGCTATTTAAGCGTTTGTTTTGGCAATATTTTTTCACCAATGTGTGCATTTGCACAGCGACGGTTTCGTTCTGTCTCCATCTTCAGGTCATCGGAAGGGCACAAACCTCAACCCCCGCTCTTCCAAACCCGAGAAGGAGACTAGTGATGAAAAAGACCCTCGCAACTGCACTGACCGTCGCGGTCCTGGCCGGATCCGCCACTTTCGCAACCACCAACGCTTCGCAGGCCGGTTACTATGGCGGCCATTATGGCGGCTATGGCTATGGCTACAAGTTCCGCCGTCATTGCTTCTACAAGAAGATCAAGGTGTGGGGCTACTACGGCTACCACTGGAAGAAGATCCGCGTCTGCGGCTAAGCAGCACCAAACATATCTCTCTTCTCCAGAAGGCTCCGGGAAACCCCGGAGCCTTTTGGCGTTTGGGGGGGTCACGCTCCAGAGGAACTATGTCTGCGGATTGATGGGCCGGTTGGCGGTCCAGTCAAAGGTGCCCTGATCGCGTTCGCGCACTGCGTGCTTCCATCCCACCTGTTCGGCGCGTTGCTTGAAGTTGATGCCCTCGGGCGAATGCCGCGTGATCCCGTCGAAAATCGTGGCCAGCATCTGCGTCTGCTCAAGCCCCAACGCTTCGATCGCCCTGTTGATCACCAGTTTCTGCATCATCAGCTGGTTGTGCGGCACAGTGGCGATGCGCCCCCCAAGCTTCTCAACATAATCGTCCAGTTCATCCCGCGGCACCGCATCAAGCACCAGACCCATGTCACGCGCCTGCGCCCCGGTCACCTTGTCGCCGGTGAACAGCATGCGCTTGGCCTTTTCCGGGCCAAGCCGGTAGACCCACATCGCGGTTGTGGGACAGCCCCACACGCGCGCGGGCATGTAGCCGATCGGCGCGTCTTCGGCCATCACCACCATGTCGCAGCACAGCGCGATGTCGCTGCCACCGGCCACGGCAGGCCCGTGAACCTTGGCGATTACCGGCTTGTGGGAATGCCAGACCGACATGAACAGATCGGTGTTGGCCTTCATGAACTTGTAGTCCTTCATCGGGTCCCAGGGCATGGGCTGCGTCGCCTCGCCCGAACCGTTTCCCTCCGCGTAATAGGTCAGGTCATAACCGGCACAGAAGGCCTCGCCCGCCCCGGACAGGATAATGACATGAACATCGTCATCGGCATTGGCGGCGGCAATTGCGGTAGCCAGATCTCTCGGCATTTCATCATTGATGGCGTTAAAGACCTCCGGCCGGTTAAGCGTCACCCGCCCGATTCTTCCGTCCGCCTCGTACAATACCGTGTTGCCCATCATCGCCTCCTCTTCGAATCTCCTGTCCTCATAGTGGCCACCCGCCGGACGGGCCACAAGGCCAAGTTGCCAGGTACTACGGAGCCGGAATTTCGTGGGCATGTAGCTGCCGCCCTTGCGCCCCTTTCGCCGCTGTTACATGGTAGCCGCGGGGGACTGGCAGTTGCAGCCTGTCGTCGCCGTTTGACCCTTGAGGAGACCCGACCATGCCGATAGCAAGACGACTGCTCACCCTGACCGCCGCCGCCGCCATTATTGGCACGAGTTACCTGCCGGCCAACGCCTTCCTGACACCGTTTATCCTTGCAGATGCCTATATCAAGCAGCAGGCAAAAGTAGCGCTCGAAACACCGGGCCATGTTGAGTGGTGCCTGCAGAATCATCCGGGCTTTCGGCCGCAATGGAACAATTACCGGATCGAAAACGGCCGCGTAGCCTATTGCGCCTCGCCCTACTACACGCCGCCCTGGATGGCACTTGGCCGGCAATAGCAGCCTTCTCTCCTGCGCACTTGGCGCAGGAGATATGACCTAACGGTCTTCGAACTGTAGCGGTGCGTTACGCCTATTCAAGTTGCAGTGGCGCTGATGATCTCATGGTGATCGGCGCCATTGCCAGCCTCACGTCGGGGAGCAACGAACCCGGAAACTCGGGCGACATTGCAGTCGGACAGCGGTCGGAAATGTTCGTCCAGCCAGCACCCGTATCCGTCTGTTCGCATTTGGCAAGGCGCTGTTGTCCGTAGCATGCCGGAATGCAGGCGATTTCACCCGGTATGTAGCTTCGCCCATCCGCAACGCAGGTTGCGGTCGTTCCCTGGCCGTCCTGTGCGCTCGCATTGTGGGCGCTGATGAAGATGGACAAGGCGCAAACACATGCGCCGACTATCGCGGCTTTGTCAGGCATCCGGTCAAGCATCATCGTCTCCAGCCTGGCTACGACAACAGTCTAGCAGCATTGTCTGCCGGAGGCTACGGCTAGCTGGCAGTACGAAGTCACGCCGACGTGGCGATGGCAAAGCAGTATGGCCGTTGATGAATGGCGCACGGTTGGAGCTTGTGGCCGATTGTCGAGCAACAAGGTCGCTTTACGCGAGCCGTTGCCTGCTTCGCTCCAGATGACGGCGCAGCAACGCCACGTTCCGCCTGTTTGCCTTGAATGCGAAGTCGAAAATCGATCCGATGACCGGTATGGCGCCAAACACGAAATCGAGCCCGACATTGGCCACCATTCTGGCGAGGACGTGTGCTGGCAGGTCGAATTCGCGAGCCCGCCATACCATATAGGCAGAGGGCAGCGCGGTCGCGGCGTCGCCAAGGCCCGGAATCAGTCCGGCCACCGCATCCACGCCGAAACGCAGATCGGTCCCCGGTATCCGCCAGCGCGAATCCAGCAACCAAGCCAGATCGTCGAGCTCCTTCAGGAGCAGGTGATGATCGCGCACCTCGGCATCAGGCACCGCGACCATGCTGTTCCGTTGCGCCGTCGCCTCTGCCACGGTCTATTTCCTCAGGATAATCCAGACGGCGTGGATGATGCCCGGCACGTAGCCCAGTATCGTCAGCAATACGTTGAGCCAGAAATGCAGGCCCAGTCCGACCTGCAAGAACACACCAAGCGGCGGGAGCAGGATGGCAAGGAGGATACGTACAATGTCAGTGCGTGCTTCCGCAGGAACACGACGCTCGTGATAGCTGTCAACAGCCATGGAATTTTCCTTTCAAATTGCCTCGTGAAGGGTTCAATCCTTCGTACAACGCACGAAAGGGCGGCGGGTTGCGCATAGCTGCAAACCGATGACGTTCCTCAGGCGAAAAAAACAAAAAAGGCCGCAGCACTGTTTGCGGCCTTCAGAGATCGCTCGGGGTGTGGTGGATCAGTTCTTGTCCTTGTCCACCAACGCATTCGACTTGATCCAACCCGCCTGCCCGCAGACAGTGCCGAGGACAGGCAGGCATGAATTCGCCGTGGATCAGTTCTTGTCCTTGTCCACCAACGCATTCGATTTGATCCACGGCATCATGCCGCGCAGCTTTTCACCGACCTCCTCGATGGGGTGGGAGTCGTTGACACGGCGCGTCGCCTTGAAGCGGGCGGCACCCGAATGCCATTCCTGCATCCATTCGGAAGTGAACCTGCCGGTCTGGATGTCTTTAAGCACCCGTTTCATCTCGGCCTTTGTTTCGGCGGTGATGATGCGCGGACCGGAGACATACTCTCCCCACTCGGCAGTGTTGGAGATCGAGTAATTCATGTTGGCGATGCCGCCTTCGTAGATGAGATCGACGATCAGCTTAACCTCGTGCAGACACTCGAAATAGGCCATTTCAGGCGCGTAGCCTGCTTCCGTCAGCGTTTCGAATCCGGCACGGATCAGCTCTATCAGACCGCCGCATAGCACGACTTGTTCGCCAAAGAGGTCTGTCTCGCATTCCTCACGGAAATTCGTTTCGATAATGCCGGAGCGGCCACCGCCGACACCGCAGGCATAGGAAAGTGCCAAATCGAGCGCGTTGCCGGAGGCATCCTTGTCGACGGCCACCAGACACGGCACTCCGCCACCCTTGAGGTACTCCCCGCGCACCGTATGTCCGGGCCCCTTGGGAGCGATCATCAGGACGTCGACGGTGTCCTTTGGTTCGATCAGACCAAAATGCACGTTAAGACCGTGGGCAAACGCGATTGCCGCGCCGTCACGGATATTTGGTGCGATATCGTTCTTGTAGATGCCCGCCTGCAATTCGTCAGGCGTCGCCATCATCATCAGGTCGGCCCAGGCCGCGCCGTCAGCGACGCTCATCACTTTCAGCCCGTCGGCTTCAGCCTTCTTGGCGGTCGCAGACCCCTCGCGCAACGCCACGCGAATGTCGGAGCAGCCGGAATCCTTCAAGTTGAGCGCGTGCGCCCGGCCCTGGCTGCCATAGCCAACGATGAGGACTTTCTTGCCCTTGATTAGATTGAGATCGGCGTCGCGATCGTAATAGACACGCATGGATTTTTCCTTCCCGTTTTCTGGTGGTCAGTTGGTTTTCCCGGCGGATTTAATCGCCGCATTTTGTGCTCCGTAAAGCGCCAGAAATTGCCGCGCAGCCCGCGCGGCCTCCCGCGAGATTGTCTCGCGGTCAAGCTTCAGTTCCTCGCCCAGCAGCAGCCGGATATGCACGTCGCGCGCGACCAGTCCGAAGAGAGTACGGAACGCTTCTTCGGTGTCGTCGAAGGTCAGCAGCCCCGCCTCGCGGCCTGCTTCCAGCAGCGGCTTCAGCCGTTCGCCGATGGCAAACCTGCCATTGTCCAGCACGATGCGGCCAAGATTGCTCTTGCCTGATGCAGCATGCGAAACCGCCACCCGGTTGAGCGCAATCGAGGTATCCGACGAAATCACCCCTAGCCAGTTGGCCGCGAACCCTTCCAGGCTCTGGCTGAGCGATGCCACATCCAGCCGCTGGCGGTCATAACTGCCCGCCCTGACCCTCGAAGCCTGCCAACGCACAGTGGCACTGAGCACACCGTCACGGTCGCCGAACCATTTGTAGAGCGTTTCTTTCGAGCACCGAGCCCGGCGCGCCACCCTGGCGGTGGAGAAACCCGTTCCCTCCTCCACCATGAGTGCCAGCACCGCGTCCAGCACTTCGCGCTGGCGCGGCGAAAACTCGGCCTCTGCTTCCGCCGTTTCATCCATGAAAGCTTGGTACCGAACGGTACGGTACTACGTCAAGTCGAATTACTTTCGGTGGTGCGACCCAATACTCGCAGATTGCTCATGCAGCACTCGTGACCCTGTCACTTGATACGTTCATCCAATGGTCCGGCCACCCCAACGTGCCCGCCACCATGCCCGCCAGCAGCTTCGGCCCTGGAGGCACACGCGCCGCAACTGCCGCCAACCGGTCGCGGACGAAAGGGAACACCGCACTGTCGGACTGGTAGAACGGTGTCAGCGTGGCCGAAAGAAACTGGAACAGCCGCACATGCAGCCGCCGCATCCGGCCGTATTCGCTCAAAGCCTGGTCGATGTTGGCGTACTGTGCCAGCGCGCGGTCCAGTGCGAGTGCATCCAGCAGCGCCATGTTCGCCCCCTGCCCCAGTTGTGGACTGGTCGAATGCGCAGCATCGCCGATGAACGCCAGTCCAGGCGCGAACGGTTCAGGCAGCGTGTGGTGTCCGTATCGGGCAAGCGTCAATTGATCCCAATCACGGATCTGGTCGAGGTAACAGGTGGTCTGCGGCCAATATGCCGCTACCCGATCCTTCCATGCCTGCAGGCCGCCGCCTCGCAACGCGTCATACCCTCCGGGCTTCTGGCTCCAGAAGAAGGCAGCGCGTTGCGGCCCACCCTTGTGATCGCGCCCGGTCGGAAGCACTCCGATCATCACACTGGCCTTGTCATATCTCTGCGCCAATGCGCCCAGGTCGAAACCGTCCTCATGGAAGTCGAGACTGGTCCACAGCGCGCCATAGGCGTTGGGACGCGGCTCGTGGCGCGGAAAAAACTGGCGCCGAAGCTGGCTACCCGTTCCGGTCGCATCTATTACGAGATCGAAATCGATCCCGATGGTTTTTCCTCTGGAAACAAGGCGATAGCTGTTCGCCAGTACTTGGCGCACGGCGTCGACACGTGTGTCAGTTACAACCTCTATGCCGGCGCGGCGCGTCGCATCGAACAACACTCCGAACAACACGCCACGCCCGATCCCAAGCCCGTATCCCCCGCCTCCGAGCGAGGCATAGCTGACATCGAGAACCGGCCTGCCGGTGATGGCGTCATGTCCCCTGATCGCTGTCAATCGACTGGAAAGCCCTTCGGCTTCATCCAACAGGCCAAGTTCGCCAAGAACCATCTGTCCGGTTGGCTGGATGATCAGACCCGAGCCTAGCGGCGCCGGTTTCTCGAAACGCTCGAAGATCGTGACGGCATGTCCGCAGCGCTTCAGCAGAAGTGCGGCGGCCAGACCGGCGATACCCGCTCCTGCCACCGCGATCCGCGCCTTGCTCATCCCCCGGTTTCCAAAGCCGCCAGAAACCGTTGCACCGTTCCGGCCATGCCGTGAACCAGGGCATCGGCGGTCAGTGCGTGCCCGATGGATACTTCAGCCAGATGCGGAATGGCTTTCGCGAGTGCCGGGAGATTGGCCACTGTCAGGTCGTGCCCGGCATTGACGCCAAGTCCGAACTCGGCTGCCATCGCCGCCGTTTTCTCCAGCTTTTTCAATTCGCTTTCGGCATTTCCCGAACCTTCGTGCGAAGATCCATACGGGCCGGTGTAAAGCTCCACCCGGTCGGCGCCGGTCGCTGCAGCAGCGGTCAATTGCCCGTGCGAGGCGTCGGGATCGCAGAACAGCGATACCCGTATCCCCTTCTCCTTCATCCGGGCGACCGCTGCGGCAAGAAAATCCGCGTTGTCGGGGAAGTTCCAGCCATGGTCCGATGTCGGCTGCGCCGGGTCGTCCGGCACGAAAGTCACCTGCTCCGGCTCGTTCGCAATGACCAGAGCGAGGAAATCTTCACTCGGATAGCCTTCAATATTGAATTCACGACCTGGAAACCTGTCGTCAATGAGCGCCCGGATCGCCGGAACATCGCTTCCACGGATATGGCGTTGATCGGGTCGCGGATGCACGGTCAGACCTGCTGCCCCCGCTTCGAGCGCGATGGCTCCCAATCCGGTTACACTGGGCCAAGGCAGGTCGCGCCGGTTGCGCAACATGGCGACCGCGTTGAGATTTACCGACAATTTTGCGGTCATGGCCGGCTACTCATCCTGTGTCCGGCCTGGCCGGCTCCAGTTCTCACCTAGGCACCCCTTTTTGCCCAACATCAGTGTCCGATCAACGACTTTCTGGGAAGCCCGGAACATTTGGGGTTTGTTAATGATACCACCGGTATCTACCGATTTCGGGCGGCCTCTGCTTTGCCAAATTTCTTCAAAGTAACAATCTGTTGAGACGGGGCATGCGAAAAACGGTGTGAGAGCGCCGGATATGCCTGATGGATCATGTAGCCACCCATATCGCGACTGAAAGCCAGCCATTGGTGTTTGCACTGGTAGCGATATGCGCCGGGCTGCTGCTCGGCGTCATCCATCTCAATCGCCGCCTCCAGCGAACCCGTGCCAGCCGCAAGCGTTACAGCGACGCCGTCGATCATATGGCCGAGGGCCTTTACCGTTCCACGATTGACGGTAAGCAGATCAAGGCCAATCCGGCACTGGTGAAGCTCAACGGCTATGATAGCGAGGCCGAACTGCTCGCCTGCGTCAACGACATCGCCAAGGAATGGTATGTCCAGCCCGGTCGTCGCGACGAGTTCAAGGAAGCCATTGAGCGGGACGGTTCGGTCCAGAATTTCGTTTCCGAAGTATATCGCCACAAGACCCGGGAGCGCATCTGGATCTCCGAGAACGCCCGCATTGTCTATGACGAAAAAACCGGCAAACCTTGCTACTACGAGGGCTCGGTGCGCGACATAACCAGCGAGATCGACAGCCGTGATCTCCGCGAGAAGCTTGAGAAGCTTTCGCTCAACCTGCCCGGCGGGCTG
>Ga0310345_10001963_pt1 | contig 21593 bp, 12 predicted proteins | sample HC15DNA20500_MG_FD_204667 | JGI IMG/M metagenome (GOLD analysis project Ga0310345, IMG submission 204667) | Marine microbial communities from station ALOHA, North Pacific Subtropical Gyre - HC15-DNA-20-500_MG | ecosystem: Environmental > Aquatic > Marine > Oceanic | place: Pacific Ocean: North...
TCGAGCGTGTAGGTCTGCAGCAGGCGGCTGACGATGATGTCGGCGTGAGAGTTGTGGCGGTACTCGGTGACGATGGCGGCGACCTTCGGCTGGGGTTTCGCCGGGGCTTTCTTCTGCAGGCGGATTCGCGCGACTCCGTAGACGCTGAAGGAAGGAATCCGGATGGTTACCTGGCCATTGGAGAGACCGTGTTTGAGGGAAGCCGGCTGGCCGGTCTCGGGTGTGAGGAATTCCACCCGCTTCACGCTGAATCCTTCGGGCACCTGGATCTTTGCGCTGAATTCCTTCGTCGCGATGGGCTTCTCGTCCTTGATGGTACCGCCCGGGTTGCCGCCTTCGCCTCGCTCGGCCCGGTTGTAGTTGACGAAATGCACCGTCAACTCATCGAGGCGGGCCGGGCGGCTGGCCGAGACGCGAACCGTCGGCGGGGCATCGAAGCGGCTGCGAATCGCCGGCAGGGCTTTTTGCATGGAGGCGGCGGAGACATTCGTGTCGTTTGGATCGACGACCAGTTCGTATTTTTTGCGGACGGCGGGCGTGGCCATGTCGTCGGGAAGGATGTCGAAGAGCACGTGCTCATCGAGGAGCTTGCGGCCAAGCTGTTTGAACCGGTCGCGCGGGGCGAGATCGCCGGCGTGTACCGCGCTGCGGGGGAAGATCAGCAGCGCCTCGGCGTGCGAGGTGTTGTCATGGTAGAGATCGTCATGCTGGTGGAGGAATCCGTAGTAGGAGGTGAGGACCTTGCGCGCCTCGGGGTCCTTCACCCTGGTGTAGAAGCCCATCGGGGCACCGCCGTTGGCCGCGAGCTCGGCGATGGAAGCCCGGATTCGTACGCTCTCGTATTTTCCGAGGGTGTAGGTCTGGTCGCCGGAGGCGCCGCGGATATAGCGCGCCTGCAGGGTTCCCTCTCCGAGAAAGCCGTCCTTCAGCCGGGTAAAGTTCGCCGAGCTGCCGAGGCTGTACCAGAGGTAGTCCTCATCGCTTGACCAGAGATTGCCCGGCAGCATGCACTTCTCATCCCCGTCAATCTGGGAGAAGTCTCCAATATGGTTCCATTGTGCGAGGATGAGCTCGGGTTTCAGGCCGCGGCCGAACTTGACGAAGACATCGTCGAAGGCCTGCTTGTTGCTGACCTGGGAAAAGCGCAAGGCTTCTCGTTGCAGAAGGGTAGAGGTTTTCGGGGAATGCCAGGACCCGATCTCTTCAAAGGTGTGCTTCTGGAGATCGGCTATCCCGAAGTTTTTCGCCAGCTCCTTTTTATCGTAGCGTCCGGCAAGGTGGCTTTTGAATCCGGAGACGCAGTGTGTGCAGTGACAGTCATGGCGGTAGTAGTAGTTGATGACAAAACCATCGACGCCCCTGCGGATGGCGAAACGGACCCACGCCTTGAGTACCGCTCGCCAGTGGGGGTTTCTCAGGCAGCCCCAGTATTCCTTCATGCCTCCGATGCTGTAGCCCTTGTTGGAGATCAGGCTTCCATCACGGTTTCTCTCCAGCAGCTCGGTGGGATCTTTTACCGGCTTGGGTCCCAGCTCGGCTTCGTCCCATTGATCATTGTAGAACTTGAAGAATCCCCTGGGGCCCTTTTCAGAATCGGGGTCGCCGACCAGGAAGATGACGTTGAAGTGTCCCAGGGGCTTGATTCCGAGCTTGTGGATCTTTCCGTAGAGGTTCTCCTGCCACTGGGAGCATTCACGGTGCCCCTGGACCGGGAAGTGCGCAGGGTAACCCTTCCCGTGCGGGGTGGCGGAGAGACTCCAGAAGTGCGCGCCCCAGAAGCCGACCTGGGCAACCTCGGGCTTTACCTCGTTGAGGAACTTGAGGTAGCCGTCGCTGCTGTATTCATCCCAGTGGGCCGTCAGGCGGGTGAAGGAGAAGGGTGTCTTGGGAGGGGGGGCGTCCTGTCCTTTGAGAAGATTGCCTCCAGCGTGAACGGCCAGGCAGAGACATACTATGAAGTAAATTCGTCGCATAGCTCCGGCCCCTCCAGCGTTGTTGGTTCAATCGCGGTCGATCTTTTCCAGAGTCAAACCCGGACCTGAGTATACAGCAGCACTGCGAAAAGGTGTTGGCCTATGCGAACGCCGGTCCGGCTCTCCCCGGAAAAGTTACTCTCAGGAGAACAGCGGCAGGGGTTCACCATCTGCTATGGGGAAGGGGCGCCCGAGGCGGTCGTGAATGTGGGTGTCGGGGGCGATTCCCAGCGCCTCGTAGATTGTCGCGTGCAGCTCGGCGGGGCCGCAGGCCTTGTGGATGGGCTTCGAGGAGATCTTGTCGGACTTTCCATATATCTGTCCACCCTGGATTCCGCCCCCGGCGAAGGCGACCGAGTAGGAGTTGGGGTAGTGGTCCCGTCCGCCGTTGTTGCTGACCTTCGGCGTTCTGCCGAACTCGGTCAGGAAGACGACCAGGGTCTCATCCAGCAACCCCCGGCCATCGAGATCGGCCAGCAGGGCTGAGGCGCTGCCGTCGAAGACCGGCAGCATGGTGTTCTTCAGGCGGTTGAAACCATCGCCGTGAGTGTCCCAATGGTCTCCCTTGGAACCGTTCAGGTCGCCCGCGGCGCAGACCACGGTCGCAAGCGGCACCCCGGCCTCTATGAGTCTGCGAGCCAGGAGCATGCTCTTGCCGCAGATGTGCTCTCCGTAGGCGCGATGGATCTTTTCCGGTTCCTTCTCCAGCTTGAAGGCCTCCTGTACACGGGGATTCTCGAGCATGTCCACCGCCAGCCCTCGCGAGTGGTCGAACAGGTCGGTGCCAGGACTCCTGGCCAGGCCATTCTCGAGACCGCGCAGCAGCTCCAGGCGTTTCTTCAGCCTGCCCTCGCCGGTTGTCAGGGTCGGGTCGATATTCGCCGCGCCGAGTCCGCGGGAGACTCCGCCGAAGGGTTTTCCGTTCTTCGTCGAGATGACGATGGGGTCATATTTCATTCCCAGCCAGCCGCCGTACTCTCCGGCCTGGAGGGTGCCGTTGTCGACCAGGGGATACGGCAGGCGAACCGCCGGCGGCAGGCCGGCGGGGGCCTTGCGGAACTTGGAGACCACCGCGCCCATCGATGGCCAGTCATCGGGCGATGGAGGCAGGTTGGCCGCCAGGGCTCGCTGCGGCGGCGGACGCCCGGTTATGTTCCAGTACATGGCCCTGCCGTGCGCGGGGCTCCCATGATGCACCGAGCGCACGATGGCGAGCTTCTCGGTGTGCCGGGCGAGCTTCGGCATATGCTCGGAAACCTGGATTCCCGGCGTCGCCGTAGAGATGGGCTTGAACTGGCCGCGAATCTCTTTTGGCGCATCGGGCTTCGGGTCCCAACTGTCGAGCTGGCTGATGCCGCCCCAGCAGAAGAGCACGATGCAGGACTTTGCCCTGCCGACTCCGGTTCCCTGCGCGGCCTGGAGCTTGCGGAGACCGAGGAGGTCAGGCAACGACAGGCCCGCGACACCAAGGCTGGTTTGCAGGAATCTGCGCCGGTTCATGGGGCTCCCCTGGGTTGGCGATTCAAATCACGGTGTCTCACACCCTGATGATTATCTCCGCTGGCACGCTCGTGTTCAAGTTCCAGGTGAGCTTAACAGGATATTAGCACCCGGCAGCGGGTTGCCGATGGGGGAGAAAAGGGACGCAATTGCGTCTTTTTCAAGCCGCCTCGATCAGGCGAGCAGGTCCTTGATGACGTGCCCGTGGATATCGGTCAGGCGGAAGTCGCGTCCCTGGTAGCGATAGGTCAGGCGCCGGTGATCGAATCCGACCAGGTGCAGGATCGTCGCGTTGAGATCGTGGATGTGCATGGTCCCGGGCGTCCAGTGCTCCTTGGTGGGCTGTGGCTTCAGGGTGTTTCCATCCGCATCGACGATGTTGTAGGCGTAGTCATCGGTCTGGCCGTAGGTGATCCCGGGCTTGATCCCACCACCGGCCATCCACACTGTGAAGCAGCGAGGATGATGGTCGCGCCCGTAGTTCTTGCGCGAGAGACCTCCCTGGCAGTAGGCCGTCCGTCCGAATTCACCGCCCCAGACAACCAGGGTGTCCTCGAGCATGCCGCGCTGCTTGAGATCTTTGATGAGAGCAGCCGAGCCCTGGTCGACGTCCTTGCATTGAGATTCGTGTTCCCGGGGCAGGCTGCCGTGGGCATCCCAGCCGCGATGGAATATCTGGATATTGCGAACTCCACGTTCGGCGAGGCGCCGGGCGTTGAGGCAGCAGGCGGCGAAGGAGCCGGGCTTGCGGGCCTCTTCGCCGTAGAGCTTGAAGGTGTCGGCGCTTTCTTTCGAAAGGTCCATCAGCTCGGGTATGGAGGCCTGCATGCGGTAGGCCATCTCGTGCTGGCGAATTCGCGCCAGGATCTCCGGGTCGCCGAATTTCTCGTGTTGTTCCTGGTTGATGGCAGCCAGTGCATCGAGTTGTGCTCTGCGGTCGTTTCGGGAGACGCCCCTGGGATTGCTGAGGTAGAGAACAGGGTCGCCCTGGCTGCGCAGGAGGATGCCCTGGTGGTCCGATGGCATGAAGCCTGTTCCCCACAGGCGGCTGAACAGGCTCTGCTCCGGGAAGTGGCTGCGCGCGTGCATGACCACGTAGCTCGGCAGGTTCTCGTTCATGGTGCCGAGCCCGTAGCTCAGCCAGGCGCCTAGGCTGGGGCGGCCGGGGATCTGGCTGCCGGTCTGGATATAGGTGATGGCGGGGTCGTGGTTGATCGCCTCGGTGAAGGTGGAGTGAACCACGCAGAGTTCTTTGGCTACTGTCGCCGTGTGGGGCAGCAACTCGCTGATCCATACCCCGCGGTCATTGTTCTCGTACTTCGTGAACTTGTATTTGCTCGGGGCGACCGGGTGGGTCTTCTGTCTCGCGGTCATCCCGGTGAGACGCTGCCCATCTCGAACCTCCTTGGGCAATTGCTTGCCGTACATCTCCTGCATCCTGGGCTTGTAGTCCCAGAGATCGTGGTGGCTGGGTCCTCCGCTCATGAACAGGTAGATGACGCGTTTCGCCCTTGGCTGGTGGTGTGGGCCGGTGGGCGTGCCCTTCGCGCAGAGATCGGGTCCGAGCAGGTTAGCCATCGCGGCGGTTCCGAGGCCGAGGGCTGTGCGGCCGAAGAGCTGCCGCCGGGTCATCATCAGGTCGTATTCACGCTGGGGGTTTATGTTGGTCATGGGTATTTCTCTGAAAACTGATCGCACATTCAATAGAGGAGGATCGCCAGGTCGCTTGCCAGGAGGGTGATCGCGACCTGGGTCCAGGCCGCATGCTCGGCGGGGTCGAGCTCCTTGTCACGAGCCGCCTCTCCCATCGACAGCAGGGCGAGCGCATCCTTTTCAGCTTCTTTGTAACGATTTCGCATAGCATCCAGGAGACCCTGGCAGGCCTTGCGTTCATTGTTATTCGCCTCTCGACAGGTGAGCAGGGTAAAGAGCAGATCGAGGCGTCCCTTGTCATCGGCGGCTTCCTTGATGAGACGTTCGGCAAGCTTGCGGGCCATCTCCACCCTCTGGGTCTCGTTGAAGAGTCCGAGCGATTGAAGCGAGGTATTGGTCCGGGAGCGTTTCACGCAGCTGGTCTCCCGGCTTGGAGCATCGAAGAGGGTCATCATCGGATGGGGGCTGGTCCGCTTCCAATAGACGTAGAGGCTGCGGCGGTAGAGCTTCTCTCCCTTGTCGGCGACGTACTTTTTCGTATTGCTGGCGGGATGCATCAGCGCGCTCCACAGGCCGGCGGGCTGGTAGGGCTTGATGCCCTCGCCCCCCATATTCGGAGCCATCAGGTGGCTGGCCCAGAGGGCGATGTCGCGCAGCACCTCGGCATCAAGGCGGTGACTGGGGCCCCTGGCGAACAGCCTGTTTTCCGGGTCATCGAAATCTGTGCGCCGGGTGGAGGCCTGGCGGAAGGTACGACTGGTGACCATCAGGCGCAGCATGTGCTTCAGGTTCCAGTCGTTTTCCTGGAGTTCGACAGCCAGCCAGTCGAGCAGCTCCGGGTGGGTCGGCTGCTGGCCCTGCATGCCGAAATCTTCCGGGGTGCGCACGATTCCATCGCCGAAGACGCGTTGCCAGACCCGGTTGACCAGGACTCTTGAAACCAGCGGGTGCTCCCGGGATGTCAGCCAGCGCGCGAGCCCCAGGCGGTTACGGGGGGCTTTCTCGGGGAATGCGTTCATGACCGACAGGGTCCCCGGCTGCAGCGGCTCACCAACGGGCTGGTTGTATTCTCCACGGCGCAGCACCCGGGTAACCCGGGGCTTGCCGAGGTCCTTCGCGACGAGGGTCGTGGTGAAGCCGCCGGCGGATTTCTCCATCGCATCGGTGATCTTCTTCGCCTCTTCCTTCGCGGGGGATGTCCCGCCGGCCGCCAGCAGCAGCAGGCGGGCTTTCAGGGAGCCGTTCTTCCACTTATTGGCATCCTTCGCCTCGAGCGCCGTGGTGGTTTCCTTCTCGAGTCCGGCGAGCAGTTTTTCACCATCGGCGTTCAGCTTGTTCCAGGCGATCCAGGCCTGCTGGCTCGAGGGCGCCTTGATCACCGGCGCGTAGGTGTAGGAGTTCCCGTCCATGGATTTTTCCGCGGTCGAATTGAAGAATGCCAGGAGCTGGTAGTACTCGGTCTGGGGAATCGGGTCGTATTTGTGGGTGTGGCAGCGCGCGCAGGTGAGCGTCATGCCGAGCAGGACCGTTCCCATGGTCTCGGTTCGATCAAAGTTATTTTTGGCCTGGAACTCGAGCGGAATGGCACCGCCCTCGGCGGTGGTGGGGTTCATGCGGACAAAGCCGGTAGCCACCCGCTGCTGGAGGGTGGGCTTGGGCAGGAGGTCCCCGGCGAGTTGCCAGGTGATGAAATCATCCATGCGCAGGTTGGAGTTGAAGGCGTAGACGACCCAGTCACGGTAGGGGTAGATTCCCCGCTTGTTGTCGAGATGCAGGCCATGGGTGTCACCGTAGCGTACGGCGTCGAGCCAGTAGCGCGCCTGGTGTTCCCCGTAGCGTTGGGTCGCGAGCAAATGGTCGACCAGTTTTTCGTAGGCGCCGGCGTCTTTGTCGGCGAGGAATCTCTGGAGCCGCTCCGGTTCCGGCGGCAGGCCCGTCAGGACCAGGGCCGCACGGCGTGCCAGCGTGGAGCGGTCGGCCTCGGGAGCGAACCCCAGCTTCTTCGCCTGAAGTTGTCCGAGTATGAACGCGTCGATCTCATTTCCAGTGCCCGGTTTTTTCCCCGCGGACTTTTCCTTTCTGGGTGGAATGAAGGCCCAGTGAGCGGCGTATTTTCCGCCCTGGCGTACCCAGCGGCTGATGAGAGTCCTCTCCCGCTCGGTGAGTTGCTTCTGGGCTTTCTGAGGTGGCATGGGATCGTCGGAGGAATGAAGCCGGACGAGGATTTCACTTTTTCCGGGGTCGGCAGTATTGATCGCCTTGTAGCCGCCGAGATCCTTCGTCGCTCCGGCGGCTGAATCGAGGCGCAGGAGATCTTTCTTCGGAGAGGCCGGTCCGTGGCAGACGAAACACTTGTTGGAGAGGATCGGTAGGACCTCGCGGGCGAAGTCGACCGGCGTGGCGGCGGTTTTTTCTTCGGCCAGGAGCGACCCCTGCAGCGCGCAAGCCAGCAGGGCAAGGGTGGTAAACAAGCGTGTCATTTTCATAGACATTACTTTACTTCAAGGGAGGTGAGGCCTCGATGGATTTTAGAGTGGCGGGCTACTTCGGCAATGATCCATCGCCGGTCGCTTCACCTTTGAGAACCCAGGCCAGGTTGAATCGCGCCACGGTCGAGCCCCCCTTGGGGCCACCTTCGAAGTGGAGATAGATCCAGCCCTCGGATTTCGTCCCGGGACGACCGGAGGTGAGCGAGGAGTAGCCATGGCTGCCGGCGAAGACCAGGCGCTTTACGGGCCAGGTCTTACCGCCGTCGAGGCTCGCCCAGATGGTGCCCAGCTTCCGTCCGCCCGGGCTGTCGCAGTTCGAGTAGAGCAGGATGTCGCGATCCTTGACCGCCAGGCGCGTCAGTCCGCCCATGCAGCCGTAGTTGGTGTCCTGCGGGCCATCGGGAAGCGCCTCGCAGATTTTCAGGTCTTTCCAGGTCTTGCCGCCGTCAACGCTGCGGGCTGTCCAGCGCCGCCGGGGGTTTTCGCCCTCGTTGGCCCAGTGGCGGCGCGAGTTGTAGTAGACTGTTCCGTCTGAAAGCTCGGCCAGGGTTGCCTCGCCGGTGCCGTTGGCGGGGAAGGGGTCGCTGGTATTCCAGGTCTTGCCTCCATCCTCGCTGTAGACCGCGTTGGTGTAGTGCAGGGGCCACTTGCTGCGGTGGTTGCGGCCGGCGTAGAAGCGCGAGGGGCGAATCAGGCGCCCCTTGTGCTTGCCGTGGCGCAGCGTGATGCCGTGGTCGTTCATGTGCATCGAGGGCTGGTTGCCCTTGGAGTCCGGATTGACCGTGGCGTCGATCTTTTTCCAGGTCTTTCCATCGTCCTGGCTGCGGTAGATCGACAGCGGTGCCGGCGGATGCCGATCCTCCACGAAGGCGATAATGGAACCGGATGTCTCATCGACGATGACCCCGCCGCACTGGAAGCCCGGCTTCTGGATGACGATTTCCTTACCCCAGGTCTTCCCGCCGTCTTCACTGCGGCGGGCGCGCACGTAGCTGGTGCCCCAGGTGGCGATCACGGTTCCCTTCATCGAGACGACGATGTTGGGGAAACGCTCTCCGCTGAATACCTGGTTCAACTCGAGGCTGGGCTCACCGAGGAACGCATCCAGTTTACCTTCACCCGCGGAGAGCTTGCCTGTTGACGCGGCGGAGGCCAGGAGTGCTGTCGCGCAGAAAAGAGCAGATAACTTTTTCATCATGGGTTCCTTTGTTGGAGGGTGGGATTGTTGAATGGAAGTCGTACATTGTGCCCATTATCGCGGTCCGTAGTCAATCGCATCCGGAGCGAGGGAGGCGGCAGACTCAGGATGTGTAAGGCCAGCCGAGGTAGACCACGTGCCGCGGCCCTTTATGTTTGGGCCTGTGGAACTCGGCCCGGAAGCCGCAGGCTCCCATCAGCTTTTCGAAGGTTTTTACAGGACCCTCGGACCAGACGGCCATGCAGCCTCCGCTGCGCAGGGCCAGCCTGGCCTGCTGGAGGCCTTTGCGCCCGTAGACGAGGTCTTCGGTTCCTTTCGGTGGCGGGTAGGGGCCTTCGTAGAGGTCGAGTACGAGGGCGTCAAATTTCTCCTCCTCGGGTGCCTCGGCGGCGCGTGAGATAAGGATGCTGACATCGAGAATCTCGAGCTTGACGCGGGGGTCATCGAGCGCGTTTTTCGAGAGCTCGGCGATCGGGCCGCGGCACCACCCGGCGACGATGGGGTTGATCTCGGCTGTGACAACCTCAGCATCCGCCGGCAGCAGGTCAAGGGCGGCGCGAAGCGTATAGCCCATCCCGAGCCCGCCGATCAGCACCCGGGGAGCGGTTTTTTTCGCCAGCGGGGCGCAGGCCAGGTCGGCCAGGGCCACCTCTGAGCGGTGCAGGAAACTCGACATCAGGGGACGGTGGTCGATGGCGATGACCCAGTGGCCGCTCGCCTGGCGGATCAGCGCGAGCTTCCCCTCATCGGTGTCAACGCTGTCGATTACTTCAGAGGGACGAGGCATGTATTTAACCTGGGATGTCAACAGTTTGGCACCAGCTCACGATAGAAGACTCGCTTCCTGCTAAAAAGAGGAATTTAGAAGAACCCGCCGCGGGGTTTTAGCCCGCCCTTCTCGTTTATTGCCCGATAATCTGGTACCATGAATCTCTGAATCCGGAAGTTACAGGCTTAGAGAAAACAATCCAAGTCATTGCTGAGGCAAGGAGAGGTCTTATGAGCAGAGTCAATCGTAGAGGTTTCCTCAAGGGGACTTTGGGCGCGGCGGCAGCCGTCAGCCTTCCCTCGATCGCGGTAGACGGAGCGATCCTCGGAGCGAACGAGCGTCTTCGCATGGCCGTCTGCGGCCTGAACGGCCGCGGCGGGAGCCATATTGGTGGTTTCGGCGGCGACAAGCGCGTTGAACTGGCCTGGCTTATCGATCCCGATGAGAACGTGAGGAAGCGTCGGCTGAGAGGCCGGAAGAATTGCCAGGACAGCGCCAATTTCAGGGAAGCCCTCGCGGATAAGAACGTTGACGCGATCAGTGTCGCGGCACCGAACCACTGGCACTCCCTGATGACCATCGAGGCGGCCCAGGCCGAAAAGCACTGCTACGTCGAGAAGCCGGCGAGTCACGATGTCTACGAAGGCGCGGTCGCAACCGCTGCCTGGAAGAAGTACAAGGTCGTCATCCAGCACGGCACCCAGCAGCGCAGCGACGCCAGGGTGGCGGGCCTCCACGACCTGATCCACGCAGGCAAGTTCGGCAAGCTGAAGATCTCCTACGGCTATTGCTGCAAGCCCCGCGGCGGCATCGGAAAGAACAAGGCTGGAGAGCCTCCCAAGCACCTCGACTGGGATCTCTGGAAAGGTCCCGCCAAGGTCAAGGAGTATCACAGCAATTACGTTCATTACAACTGGCATTGGTTCTGGGACACCGGCAACGGTGACCTGAACAACCAGGGAACCCACCAGCTTGACAGGGCGCGCTGGGCGATCGACAAGGACCAGACCCATCCCGTGCGCACCTTCGCGCTCGGCGGCCGGTTCAACAATAAGCAGAACCAGTGGAACAACGACGAGGGCGAGACTCCCAACTCGATGTTCGCTGCGGCTGAATATCCCAACGGACAGTGGGTGTTCTTCAACGTGCGCAATGTCAACTACAAGGGTTATCCGCGCCAGGTGGAGAACCAGTACTACTTCGAGGATGGCGGCAAGATCATCCACGAGCGGTACTACCCCGCCGGCAGCAGCAACGCCGAGAAGATCAATATCCCGGCCGGCAAGGTGACCCCCGGCGGCAACTGGCGCAGCTTTGTCAGCGCCTGTCTCGCCGGCGATCAGATGATGGCCAACGGTAATATGGAGGAGGCGCATTACGGCTGTGTCCTCGGCCATATCATGAACAACTCCTACCGGATCGGTAAGGAGGCTCCCTTCAACGAGAAGGCGGGCAAGTATGGTGACAATAAGGATGTTCACGAGCACTTCATGAAGCTGCACTCGATCATGCGTGACGGCTGTGGAGTTCCCGAGAACAAGGCTAAGTACATTGTCGGCCCCGAATTGGCCTTCGATCCGAAGACCGAGATGTTCACCGGTGAGAACAGCGAAGAGGCCAACAAGCTTCTGCGCGATCCGAACCGCAAGGGCTTCGAGGTTCCGGACATCGCCAAGGTCTGAGCCCGGCTTTTTAGACCGGCCGTGAGAGTTTCAGCAGCTTTCACGGCCGGTCTTTCTTTTTACTCCGCGGAAAACCAGTCTCCGCGCTTCCTGCGTGCCCGGTGGCGATGGCCTGATGCGGCTTCCGGGAATTTGAAATAGAGGATTCATGAGATACGGATCGAGATGGCGCTGTATCCTGGCCTTGCCGGTCGCTGTTGTTTTTGCCTCGTCTCTTGCCTGCAACGCGATACCCGCGAAGAGGGTCGCGGCCGAAGGAGCGAGAGAAGCCGCGGGCACGTCGGCCTTTCCCCCCGGCGTGGGGAAGATGTACGAGGAGCTTTCGAAGGTCATCCGGGCGCGAACCCTGCCGGCCTTCATGCCCATCTTTCATCGTGATTTCATCTTCGAGGCGGCGGATGGAAGCGCTCTCGATCGCGGTCCGTGGCGTCGCCTGTGGATGGATCGCTTCGAGGAGGCGCGGTATGAGAAGCTGGCCTTCAAGCTCGACCGGTTACTCAAGCGCAGCGATGAGGAGCTCACGCTCAGGGTCCGGCGGGTGCTGGCCTGGAGAAGCGCCGAGGGATCCCAATTGCAGGTGCTGGATTCGACCTTTGACGATACCTGGGTGATGGCAGGTGAGGGCTGGCAGCTGCTCGTTCGCAAGGAGAGCGGGGTACGGGCCAGCGGAGTCATCCCCCCGGCCTGGGGCGCCAAGATCGAGAGCTCTCGGCTCTCGACGCTTTCGAAAGACCTCGCGGCGGGAAAGAAGGAGACCCTCGCGGTGTTCTGGAAGGAAATCGAAAAAAGCGGTGGCCCGCTCGTCGAGGGGGTCGAGGGCAAGGACAACCTCGCGCTGGTTACGACCATCTGGCGCGCCCGGGGCGGCGAGCTCCGGGTCCGGCTCGAGGGCGGCAAGCCGGGCCGGTCGGGCTACAAGTCACTCCGGCGCCTGGGGGAGACGGACCTCTGGTACCGGAGCGAGCGGCTGTCGAAGAAGGTCCGCTACACCTACAGGCTTCACGTCCAGAGGGAGGTGGTTTCTCCCGCCTTCGCCGGCCAGGCGAAGGAGACGCTGGCGGTCGCTTCCATCGAGATCGACTCACTCAATTCGAAGCAGGCCGATGATGCCTCACTTGTCGAACTCCCGGGAGCCGAGGCGCTTCCCAGGCTCAAGGAGGTCAAGGACAGACCCTCAGGAGACCTCGAGCGGATGACGGTTCGCAGCTCGATCCTCGATGAGCGCCGCTTTGTCTCCGTCTACACTCCTCCAGGCTACGATGATTCCGACAAGGCCGCGCCCTTGAGCGCTGTTTTCCTGCTCGACCGCGGCGACTACGCCAGCCGCCGTCTCACGAGAACAGTCCTCGACAATCTCGCCGCCGAGAAGACCATTGCATCGACTGTGGTCTTCATGTTGCACAGCGAGGGTTCGAAGAGTTCCGGCATCGAGGCCTCCGACAGGTTCGTGCGTTTCGTCGGCGAGGAACTGGTCGCCTGGGCGAGGGAAAACTTCAAGCTGTCGAAAGATCCGGCCGATTACGTCATCGGTGGCAACGGGGTCGGCGGCGCGATCTCCGCTTTCTGCGCCGCGGAGCATCCCGAGACCTTCGGAAGTGTGCTGTGTGAAAGCGCCGATTTCTTGAGGTGTATCTCAAACGCCGAGGGCGGCGGATCGAGGTGCGTACCGGGTCGTTTCGCGAAGCCTGCCGATACGAAACCGCGCTTCTACCTCTCACTCGGCGAGCTCGAGAGCAACGCTCTTGCCGCCAGCAACCGTCACCTGCGCGATGTCCTGCGCGCCGGCGGCTACAAGCTCAAGTGGTCCCGCTTCGCAGGCAACCACAACTCCCGCACCTGGTGCGCCGCCCTGGCCGCCGGGCTCGAAGTCCTCTTGCCGGGTTCCTGAAGACCGCCAGTCTTTCCTCAGGCCAGGAGTTTACTGATCACCTTGCCGCCGAATTGGGAGAGCTGCTTGAAGCGGCCGCCGTGGAGGTAGGTGAGTTTGTTGTCGTCGAGGCCGAGGAGGTGGAGGAGGGTGACGTGGAGGTCGCGGATCGGGTGGACGACGTCGACGGCCTTCTCGCCGAGCTCGTCGGTGGCGCCGACCACGGCTCCGGCGTTCACTCCGCCGCCGGCGAGGAAGACCGGCATCGCCTGGTTGTTGTGGTCGCGGCCGGCTCGCTGGCCACCGCTGCGGATGCCGTTGTCGGGGGTGCGGCCGAACTCGCCGGTCCAGATGACCAGGGTGTCATCGAGCAGGCCGCGCTCCCTGAGGTCGCTGATGAGGGCGGCGATGGGCTTGTCGACCGAGCGGATACGCTCGGAATGAGATTTTTCGATATAGTCGTGTGAGTCCCAGCCGGCGGTGTAGACCTGCACGAAGCGGACGCCGTTTTCAAGCAGGCGCCGGGCGAGCAGGCAGCGGCGGCCGAAGTCCGCGGTGCGCTGGTCGTTGAGACCGTAGCCTTCCCGGGTGGCGGCTTTCTCTTTCTCAACATCTAGGATTCCCGGCACCTGCAGCTGCATGCGGAAGGCCAGCTCGTAGCTCTCCATGCGGGCGGCGAGCTCGTCGTGGGAGGGATGCCTGGCGGCATGGGCCCGGTTGAGGCTCGCGAGGAGATCAAGGTTCCCTCGCTGGTGCTTGCGGGTGATCCCTGCGGGAGGGTGCAGGTCGAGGATGGGGGAGCCCTTCGGCCGCAGAGTGGTGCCCTGGTAGTGCGGCGGCAGGAAGCCGCTCGACCAGTTGGCCGCGCCACCCTGGGGCGAGGCGACCTCGGGCAATACGATGAAGCCCGGCAGGTCCTGGTTTTCGGTGCCGAGGCCGTAGCTGACCCAGGAGCCGATCGCCGGATCGCCGCCGAAGCGGTTGCCGGTATTCATGTGGTAGTTGGCGGTCGGGTGGTTGATCGATTCGCCCTGACAGCCGCGGTAGACGCAGAGCTCGTCGGCGACGCCGGCGAGGTGTTGCCAGTGCTCGCACATATCGATGCCCGCCTTGCCTGCCTTTTTGAACTTGAAGGGGCTCTTGACGAAGTAGCGCTGCCCGGAGCCCATCGCCGAGACGAACTTGTCGGCGCGCTTGAACTTTTTCAGGTGGAGCTCGGAGAGCTTTTCCTTCGGATCGAAGGTGTCGATATGACTCGGCCCGCCCGCCATGTAGAGCATGATGCAGCGCTTTGCCCTGGCATTGGGCAGATGGGGAGCTTTCGGCGCGAGCAGCCCGGAGGCGGTCTCCTCGGCGCGCAGCATCGAGTGGAAGGCGACGGCTCCAAGGCCGCCTGTCACTCCGTATAGGAAATCGCGTCGGTTCATGATCAGTAGATGTAAACGAATTCGTTCGAGTTGAAGAGCACCAGGCAGAGATCCGCCAGCGCCCGCGTCGGGGGCTTCACATCCCAGGGCTGCAGGTCGGCGACATAGTCGCCGGCGTAGATATCAAGATCCTCGACCCACCAGAAGTCCAGCCCGGTCATCTCCTCGACCATCTGCCGGATGACGTATTTCGGTTTTTCTTTCTTTACCGGCCTGATGGCCTCGTGGCTCCTTGTTGTCTGTTCGAGATGCGCGAGGCAGCGCTGGAGCTCATCGCCCGCGGGTGTTCGCTGGTAGATGAGCCGGAAGGCGAGGACTACCTGGGCCCGCAGGTTGCCGGGCTTTTCTTTTTCGATGCGCGCGGCGAGGGCGAGTGCCCTGGCGCGAACGATGGGGCTGTTGAGCAGGGTGAAGGCCTGTGGCACGATGGTGGAAGAGTCCCGTCGCTCGCAGGAGAGATCCGGTCCCGGCTTGTTGAAGACCTCCAGCAGCGGGTCGGCGAGGGTGCGGATCCGCTCGGCGTAGATGGTGCGGCGGTTTCTCTGGCCTGGAAGGGGGTCTGCCTGGTAGGCCGGGCCGACGGAGCCCATGATGTGCCGCGGCTGCATGGCGACCTCCTCGTTGATCTCCGGGTGGACCGGGATTCCACCAAGCTCGCGGTTCAGCTCTCCAGAGATCGCCAGCATCGCATCCCTCAATTCCTCGGCGCCGAGGCGCCGTGGTGGGAAGGCGGCATAGCTCGTTCCCTTTGGATCGAGTTCTCCCAGCTTCGCGGGATCCGGATGGGCCGCGGCGCGCTGCCAGGCTGTCGATGACAGGATGAGCCGGTCGAGCTTCTTGAAGGACCAGCCGCCTGAGATGAATTCAGACGCGAGCCAGTCGAGGAGCTGCGGATGGGATGGGCGCGCCCCCTTAGAGCCGAAGTTGTTGGGGTTGGCGGCAAGCGCCCGGCCGAAGCGCCACTGCCAGACGCGGTTTACGATGACGCGGGCGGTGAGGGGGTTCTTTTTCGAGGCGATCCAGTTCGCCAGCTTCGCGCGGCGTCCTCCGGTCGCATCGGTTACCGCCGATCCTTCCTCGGAGCCGGAGAGGAAGCTGAGCACGCCGGGCTTGACCGGTTCGCCGGGTGTTTCGAGAGAGCCGCCCGTGAGGATCCGGACCTCCGGGGCCTTCGCGTTTTTTCGTTTATTTTCAGGCGGCATCCAGTGGATAGCCTGCTGCGAGTTGCGCGCGATGTCGGGGCCGCTGTAGACGCTGAAGGCCAGGGGCCTGTAGCGCGTGAGCTCGTGCTGGAGCTGCTGCGTGCGTTTATGGCGGACCTTATTGTGCCCCTTCTTCTCGGTGTCGCGGTCGAAGTCCCGCACAGGGCGTTCCTTCTCCGGGATCGACAGGAGGCTTCGGATCGATTGCTCCTTTGCGAGCTTTTCATAGCGCGTCTTTCCCGCGCTCAGTCCGCGGCGGTTCTCCTGCGGCTGGTAGGGGACCCTCCGGTGCGCGAATTGCACCGTCGCGAAGATGGCCTGTATGCGGTAGTAGTCCTTGGTCGGGATCGGGTCAAACTTGTGATCATGACACTTGGCACAGCGCAGCTCGTTACCGAGGAAGGTGACCCCGATGGAGTTGACGACATCATCGAGGTATTGCTGGCGGGTCACGATCGCGACGCTCATTGCCGTGTGCTCCCAGGGCCCCATGCGCAGGAAGCCGGTGGCGATGAGATGGTCAGGGTCGCCGGGCTTGAGCTCATCGCCGGCCAGCTGTTCACGGATGAACTGGTCGTAGGGTTTGTCGGCGTTGAAGCTGCGGATCACGTAGTCGCGGTAGCGCCAGGCGTGTGGCCTGGGATAGTCGTTGGAGAATCCTGCCGAGTCGGCGTAGCGAACCACGTCGAGCCAGTGGCGGGCCATCTGCTCGCCGTAGTGGGGGCTCTCGAGGAGGCGCTCAACCAGCGCCTTCCGGGCCTCTCCGGGATCTTTCTTCCAGGCGGCGCGGAAGTCATCGACCTCCTTCGGGCTCGGCGGCAGGCCGGTCAGGTTGTAGGCGGCGCGCCGGATGAGGGTTGCCGGATCGGCCTGTGGCGCCGCCTTCAATCCTTCTGGCAGGCGCGCGTCGATGAAGGCGTCGATGGGATTGGCGCCCTCCTTCGGTACCTTTGGCCGCTTGAGCGGCTGGTAGGCCCAGAGACCTTCCGGGTCGTACTCTCGGTTGGTCCATTCGGAGCTCAGTCCGCCGCTGGTCTTTACCGTGATTCTGCCCTCGGTGGCCCACGGATCTTTCTGCGCCAGGAGCTCGGCGAGCCGCTTCTCATCAGGCCATGGCGCGCCGCCTGTGATCCAGTCCCGGATGTATTTCACCTCCTGGTCGCTGAGCTTGTCGTTCTTCTTCGGCGGCATGGATTTCCAGTCGTCCTCGTACTCTCGTGTGACGGCGAGGTAGAGAGGACTCTCGAGCGGCTTGCCGGCGACGACTGCCGGTTTCTCGCTCTCACCGCCTGAGAGCAGGCCGGCGCGCGAGCGCAGGTCAAATTCACCCTTCAGTTTTTCGGGTTTCTCTCCATGGCAGGCAAGGCATCTCGTCTTGAAAAGGGGGAGAACCTTGCGCGCGAAGATCACTTCGGCGGGTTCTTCTCCGATGGCCTCCGGGCAGATGTAGAATATGGCCAGGCCGATCGAGGCGCAGAGCGTTGCTGCGAGCTTACGTTGAAGCCAGTGTGGAGTTTCCAGTTGGCTGTGGCTGGATATTTTTCGTATGAGCATCGTTGGCAGTGATTTTGAATGGGAATCCGAATCAAGGCAAGAAGTAGTAACCGGAGAAGAGCCCGGCATTGTATTCCTGTGCGGTTTGTTTTTTTCAGGCTATCGCGAGGCGGTGATGGGTAGTGTTTTGTCGAGTTAAAAAGAAATCAAAGTCAAAGGACGAGGCGTTTCATGATCTGGATTTCAGGGCACATAGTGCTATCGATTATAGGTTTTGTTCTAGGCACCACCCTTTTCGGACTCTCGGTCTGGGTCGTGCTTCCCAAAGAAGCGAGTCCTTTCCAGGATGGGTTCCTGGCTGGATTGGTCAAGTGCGCCGTTTTCCAGGTGGTCATGACCATCCTGCTGGCTATTTCGATAGGGGCACTTGAGTTCTATGGAATCGGCGTGGCCATCATCGCGTTTCTTATAGGCATGAACAAGATTTTCGGGGCCGGCTTCGTAGATTCGATAATGATCGTGGTGGCGAATGTTGCGTTGGCGGAGGGCCTGAAGTTTCTTCTCCTGAAGATGGTGTAGAGCTTCAGGGTCGCTTGCGCCAGACAAACCGCGGTATGCCCCGGAAGAGGTCGATGCGTTCGCGGTCGTTGGCGATCCTGGGGCCGGGAGTGCTGCGGCCGGAGGCGATCTGCTCGTTGATGAGCTTGAAGAGCTCGCGCACCTTTCCGGGATGCTCGGCCGCGAGGTTCTTTGTCTCACCGGGGTCCTTGTCGAGCCGGAAGAGCTGGACGAAGGGGGCCTTCTCGAGATCTTTGCGGTTGGCGGGCGTCTTGCCGTAGTCCGCGAGCGCTTTTTTCCAGGCTTCCTCCCGCGGGGGGGAGTTGCCGTAGCGTCCGCTGCAGCCGCTGCCGGGGCAGAGTGCCAGCTTCCAGGGGCCTGAGTGAAAGGCTACCGCCGGGGCGCCCTGGACGACCAGGTTCTCCCGGGCGCCCTTCGCAGCCGGATCGCGCAGCAGGGGGAGGAAGCTGACCGAGTCGGGCGCCTCGGCGGGTTTCAGCCCGGTGCCGGTGATCTCGGCCGAGGTGGCGAGGAGATCCTGCAGTCCGATGAGCGCATCGCAGCCGCCTCCGGGGGAGACGACACCCGGCCAGCGGGCGACGCAGGGGATGCGGAAGCCGCCCTCGTAGACCGAGAACTTGTAGCCCCGGTAGGGGCCGCTCGAGTAGTGGCCGTCCTTTTCCAGTTCCTTGAGCTGGGCGTAGGTCGCCTTCTTCTTGCGGCCGGCGTAGAGGGCCGGGCCGTGGTCCGAGGCCGCGATCACCAGGGTGTTCTTCGCCGCGCCGCTCTTGTCGAGCGCCGCGAGCACCCTGCCGACCACCGCGTCGACCTCCATCACGAAGTCGCCGTAGATGCCGAGCTTGCTCTTGCCTTCGAATGGCGGGCTGGGGGAGGTCGGAGTGTGCGGCGCCGTCAGCGCCAGGTAGAGAAAGAACGGCCGCTTGCCGCCGGCCTCTTTCGCGATGAACTTCTCCGCCTCGCCGGCGAAGGTGTCGAGCACCTTCCAGTCCTCGAAGTCTTCGGCCGCCGGCCCCACCCGGTTGAAGGCGCTCCAGCCTTTCTTCGCCGTCACCTTGCCGACGAATTGGTGGTTGCGCACAAAGACGTAGGGATACATGTCGAGCGAGCCGGGCAGGATGAAGCTCTCGTCGAAGCCGTAGTCGTTCGGTCCCACCAGCAGCGGCTTCGTATAGTCGACGTTGGTCAGTCCCTGCACCTTGCCGTCCTTCGTCGGCATGGCGGTTCCGAGATGCCACTTGCCGATGCAGGCGGTCCGGTAGCCGGCGCCCTGCAGCATACGGGCTATGGTGAACTGGCTCTTCTTCAATTGCAGGCCGATGAAACCCCATGGGCCGCCGTTGGCGCCGCGTCCGAAGCGGAAAGGGTAGCGTCCGGTCAGGATCGCCATCCTCGAGGGGACGCAGACCGAGGCCGCGGCGTGGGCGTTGGTGAAGCGCACTCCTTCTCTGGCGAGGCGGTCGAAGTGGGGTGTCTCGATCCGGCAGCGCTCTTTTCCAAAGCTCCTGATGTCGCCGTAGCCGAGGTCATCGGCGAGGATGAAGACGATGTTGGGCAGCCCGTCCGCGGCGGCGGCCGGGAGCGCGACCGCAAGTGTAAGGAACACTGCGATCCGCAGGCAGGCGGGGAATTGAGGGTTCATCGTGAATGCAGATCCTCGAGAGTAGGGTTCCAGGCGGCACCCATGGTACAGCAGCGGTAGTCAAAGTCCCACACCCTCAGCCGGTTGTCTCCCGGCCGGCGGAGACTGGTTCGGGCAGTTCCTCGTCATTCGAATTTCCACCAGGAGGGTTTCCCCCGCTGGAATTCCCCGTTTTTCGTCGCGGCTTCGAAATGAAGATAAAACCGGCCGTGGCGAGGGAGAGCAGGGACCAGGAGATGAACGGAGCTGTAAATCCAAGCCTGGCAGCGCAGAGGCCTGTCAGCAGGGGGCCGATTCCCACCCCGCAGGAGAAGGCCGCCGTCAGCAGGGAGATCCTGAAGGTATGATCGCGGCTTTCCGGGTCGCCCGAAACGATTCGCAGGGCAGGAACCGAAAACAGGGCCATGCCGATTCCCATGATGATTCGTGCCAGCAGGAGAACCGGGAAGGAGCCGGCCTGACCCAGCAGTAAAGTCGAGCCCGCCAGCAGCGCCAGTCCCGCGTAGATGAGGTTGTGTTCATCGATGCGGTCGGCGGCACGACCGACGGGCCAGCTGATGAGAAAACGGGTGAGAAGCATGGAGCTGAGGGCTATCGCGATCCCGAAGGCGCCCAGCTCCAGCCGGTCGGCGAATTCGTTCTGGAATACGGGTAAGCAGGTAGCGCAACTTGCCGAGACGAAGGCTCCGAGGGCGAGACCCGGGTTGAACAATGGAGAGCCCCCCGGGAGTCGATCCGGCCGCGCTGCGGCGTCCGGTCCCCGGGAGTCGGGATCTGGAAGCAGGGTGGGATCGGGGGAGGAAAGAAAGAAAAAAGGGATGCAGGCCAGGAGGATGGCGCCGGCCCCGAGGCCGTAGACAGCTCCCAGGTTGTCCCGGCCGAAGTAGCCGATCAGGACTCCGCCCGCCAACGGGCCGAGAGCGAGTCCCAGGGTTTTCGCGGAGCTGAAGAAGCCCAGGGCCTCTCCGCGCGAACTGGGCCCTGAATATGCCGTCAGCAGGCTCGCGGTGGTGGGAATGACCAGCGCCAGGGCGAAGCCCTGGATGATTCGCAGAAGCACAAGGTGCAGGAAGTTCGCGGCAAGGACCAGGCCGCCTGTGCCAACCGCGCAGACGGCCAGCCCGATGACCGCCAGCGAGCGCCGCGGTGCCATACTGCGAGCCATTCGGCCGGCCAGGATCTGGCCGAGGAACATCGCCATGCCGAAGGCCGAGATCAGGAGCCCGATGCGTTCGGTCTCCGTCCAATTCGAAAAGGCGTCAGCTGCCGGCAGCGTGCCTACCGAGTAAGGAAGCGAGATGAAGATGGTTCCAGCCGCGAGCCCCTCGATAAGGCCGGAGAGTGAAATCAGTCTCAGGCTGAATCGGGAATCGGGTTTCCGTGACACGGTTTCACCAGCTTTCAGATCAGTTATTCACTTGCAGGTTCGCTGCCATCGGCGGGTACCTGCCCGCGCAGCCCGGAAGAAACGTGAACCTTCCCATCCATGCCGACGAGGACAGCCTCGATCTTCGGCAGGCGCTCGATGAGTTCCAGGCCTTTTTCGGGGCCGAGGACGCACATCGATGTGGCGAGGGCGTCGGCGTATTCCGCGTTGGGGGCCACCACCGAGGCGCTCATGCAGCCGCGTGCCGGGTAGCCCGTGCGCGGGTCGATGATGTGATGGTAGTGTTTCCCTTCGAACGCGAAGAATCTCTCGTAATCGCCCGAGGTGACCAGGCAGGTATTGGTCAGGTTGAGAACCGCCAGCGCGCTGCCTTTTCGCCGGGGGTGTTTGATGGCGATCTTCCACGGTTTGCCGAATTCCAGTCCGAGGATTTTCATGTCGCCCCCGGCGTCGACGATCGCGTTGCGGATGCCGTGGTCCCTCAGGATCTTCATGGCCCGGTCGACGCCATAGCCCTTGGCGATGCCGCCGAGCCCGAGCTTCATGCCGGCGGGAAGTTCTACTGTATTGTCGGCTGCCGAGACCTTAACCGCGTCGGCATTGACATGCCGGAGGGCCGCCTTGATTTTCCCGGGGTCGGGAAGGCTTTTCGGCGGAGTCTTGAAGTTCCACAGCTTTCCGGCAGCGGCGAAGGTGATGTCAAAGGCACTGTCGGTCAGGCGGTGAAGTTCGAT
>Ga0310345_10001964_pt1 | contig 21587 bp, 37 predicted proteins | sample HC15DNA20500_MG_FD_204667 | JGI IMG/M metagenome (GOLD analysis project Ga0310345, IMG submission 204667) | Marine microbial communities from station ALOHA, North Pacific Subtropical Gyre - HC15-DNA-20-500_MG | ecosystem: Environmental > Aquatic > Marine > Oceanic | place: Pacific Ocean: North...
GCCTTCATGCCCACGGACACCCAGAATTCAGCAGGAGCATCCGCCAGGGAATAATCGTTCTCCTTGGCTATATGCTCGGCTATGTTCTCGAACGTCCACGACGAGATCCCAGGTTCGGTGGGATCTTCAGCAACTTCCGGTGCTGTTTCCGGTTTGGCCTTTGTATCGACCTTCGGTAGTTTTGCCATTGGATAAACTCCTTCCTTCGGCAACCAATGAAATAAAACGAACAGCCCAGAACTTAACCCCTTGACGCACTAGGCTCAAATCATTATCCTCGTTTTTTCTCGCCCCCTATGTATGGGGGGGGAAGTCGTTTCTTTTTTTTAAGGAGGTCTGCCATGGCAGGCAAAAATCAAGGCGATGCGATGAGTATCGACATTGTTAAGGGCAAGCTGACAATCGAGGCCGATATTGTCCAGGGGCGCAGATCGAAGTCGGGCAAGTCCGAGTTGCTGCTGACCACCAGTGGCAACCAGGAACTTGAAACGCTGGTCTTGAACGGCAAGCCCGTCACGGTGTCCATCAACGTCTATCAGAAAGTTGGTGGATAATGGCCGGGAGAGCAAAGCAGATCAACAGCACTGGTACGAAGCTGTCAATCGTATGTGGCCCCGTGGTAATCGACCTGCGTATCAGCGGAGAGATTACCATTGTTCATCGTGAGGGCGAGGATGCCCCGGCGATCTCCGTCAGTAGGCCCAGGAATCTCGCAAAGAAACGTTCCAAGTCCAAGAAGGCTGTCACGGTTGACGCTTTCCAGGTGGATCAGGGCGTGGTTGAGATCCTTGACGAATAGTCCGAACTGAGTTGGTAGGTGGTTGACCTGAGACTTCCCATTCCGTAAGGTTTGGGGAGTCTTTTTTATTCACTGCTTTTTGAAAGGAGCAACGTCATGGAACTATCCGAAGAAGATAAGGCGAAAGCCGAAGCTGTCCTTGAGAATCAGGAACTGAGGGACAAGTACGATGCGGATCTCAAGCGGTTTGAAACCTGTATAGCCCAGGACAAGCTGAGGACAACAGGCGACACGGTTAAGATGCTGGCAGAATATGAATGTCCAGCGCATACGGCCTTGGGCCTGTCGGTTGCAATCGCAGCCTTCGATATATTCCAGGGGGCTGGATGTGCCGCTGATTTTTGTTTCCAGGACGTTACTGACAGCCCGTCATTCTGCTCGATATTCGGGGGCTTCAATCGGCTCCGGTTCTCGTCGCAGCCCCGTGATGGTGGCGGTTGTTGGGATTACTCGGAATCCCATTGTACTGATGACTTTATCGCCCATTGTCGAACCCTGGGCATACCCGCAAGCTGAAAGGAACTGAATCATGCGAAACCCAAGAGGACTATTAAAGCCCGTACCGGAAAACGGGATGCAGGAGGTGGTTAACGCCTTCACCGACCAGGAGGATGCTGACGCTGACGGATACGGCGATGCTTATCGGGCTTGCCGTGAGTACCTGGAGGACCACGGCCAGCTAGAGCTCCCCGACAGCGAGTGTAAGACTTGCGGGATGGTGCTGGACCACGGCCTTTACATCTGTTCAGACTGTCATGTTGATGTGGGAGGGGCTTGACAACCGTTTCCCAGGTCGGTAATGTGCTGATCTTAATTCGGCTGGTGTGCGCCACCCAACCCAAGCGTCCAGATCGTAACCGTCACAACAATCCTTTCAACGGTTACGAAAGCCCACCAGCCACACAGCCCGAAACCCTCTCCAGGTGCAACGCTTGGAGGGGGTTTCTTTTTGTGGCCTTGCTCGGCTCAGCTCCTCTTTTTCCCCGTTGACCTCCAGCCCCGCCAGGGCGTATTATTCCCGCTGGATTGTTTCACGTTTTCTTAACCAGGAGGAAGTCATGCTTGCCAATTGTGCAGTATGCGGAGAGTCGTTGTTTTTCCATACCATGTGCCAGGAGCCTATCGCAAAGGGTCCATTTTGTTGCAGTGTGGAATGCAGGGACAAGTACGAGCCGAAAGCGTCCACGGATATGAATGATCAGGTATTTGTTGAAGAAGGGAAAGAATGAGCATGGATCAGAATCTATACGACGATTGCGAGAGTGAACACGCCATCGCCATGAGCGGCGACAAGTTGCCCGATGGACTGCTGGCTGATGTTGCGAGTGATCGAGTGGCGATCAGTGGCGAGAAGGTGATGACCCTTGGAGAATTGGAGAGCCTCATCAAGCGGATACGAGAGAGAAGCGGGCATTATGAAAAGTCGGTTTGCGATCTACAAATCCAGCGGATGAACCTCAAGCGGGAAATCAAAGACCTGGGACAGATGGCATCTGCGATGGCGATCCATTGCAACGCCGTGATGAAGAAGATCACCGATGAATATGAGGTGGAAGCATGAGCGATGCAGAAGGTTGGAGGGTTGAATTGTGGTCGCCCGATGATGTCCTGGTGATTGTCTCAAACTATCACGAAGGAGCCACCATCCCCGACGACCTGGGGGAAGATTTGAGAGAAGCCGTTGACGAGTACAAGAAAGGGAAAGCATGAGAATCAAAAACATGATCACGATACGCCAGGGACTCACTGAGGGGCAGGCTGAGTTCTGGCTGATGAGGCGAGGCGATGCGAGGGTGTGCGGTAGGCCGATGAATCTGGAGGATTTCACGGATCCATGGGACAACCCCCGGCCAGACTATGCCCAATATCACTGGGGTGTCAATCTGCTGGAGTCCTGCCCGTTTGATGTCCAGGGGGTTTGGTATCACCTCCAGGCACTCTGGGCGATGCAACGGTTTGCCCGGTTTGCTCATGGGTCGCTGAACCTCAACAACATCACCAAGCGGGACATCCTCGACCGTCACATCTTCACCGAATCGGTGAGGGTGCAACTCCCCCCCAGGAGAACCATCCTCGATGGTCGTTCGTACTGGCTCGAACCGGACGGCTCCATCGGTTTTGAGTCGGAACCAGTCATCATCGACGGGAGAACAGCAGCAGCCTTACGCAAGGCCAGCGACGACCTGGAGGACATTCTACACGATGTAGACTGACAGGACGTTACAAGCGATTCTCGCAAGCCTCAACACCCCTCCAGCCTTGACAGGCCGGGGGGGTTTTCTTATGATTCTGGCTGGATTGTTTCTATTCTTTTACAGGAGGTTCACCATGAGTGAATTTTTCAAACTGCTGGAGGCTGTGTTCAAACTTGAACGAGTTCTGCACTGTGATCGGGATCAGGCCAAGCGTTTCGTCACGGCCTGTTATGCCGGGACTGCCTACGATGGCAAGTGTCCCGGCCCCAAGCTGGATCTATTCATGAAGGGCGGTATCTTTGACCTGTTCGCCTGTGCTGATGACGGTGGCCGAAGGATTGCGAGGGCGGTTCACGAAGCTCTGGAGGCTGACGGTTTCTTCGATCATGCAGGAGGAGCCATCAGATGCTTCAAGGATGTAGAGTTCGACAACCCCATCGACTACGACAAGGGAGGTGAATAATGGGACACGTCAAAGCCCCGATGTATCTCGTCTGCTCCTGCAAACGTGAGAAGGCACTTTTTCCCGATGGGACAAGACCAATTGTTGAAGGTAGCGACCACTGGGAAACGTTCGATCTGTTCAGTGAGGCTCAGGCCGAGGTGGATAGGCTGCTGTCTCTCGATGATACCTACACCGCACAGTTGACCGTGGTCCTTGATGGTGATGGGAGCTACGATCAACCGCCACGGCCTATCAAGTTCACGGACCGTTTCTGGCAGATCCTCAAGCACCAGATGACCCCGGCCAGCTAGCGCCTGGTCATTTCTTTCTCGCCCTCTGGCCTACTGGCCGGGGGGCTTTTTTTATGCTCTCAGGGTGGTTGACATTCAGGCCCACAGGCCCAGAATATGTACATGTAAGTTTTATTCTGTTGTGTCGCTTTCAATGAAAGGATGAGCGATGAAAGTATTTGAACTGCGGATAACGTGTGTGACCTGTCCCGAGTGTGGGGAGGATCTACGGTATGAGGGCTGCGAGGATGGAGGCCATGAGATAACTGCTATTGAAGAGATGGAGCAGTACACCCTTGAGTTTGAAGGTGGCCACGCCTTAGCTGAAAGCCTCCTGAATCATGCACGCTCTGAGCTTGAGAGTAACGGGCTGATTGGAGGGCTTGTCTAATGTGGGTACGAATATCACTCCACGCTGCCGAAGGCCCACGCACTGATGATATGCCACAGCCAAGCGGTGAGGCAGCCCATGAGTATGAGCTTGATCGTTTCATTGAATTTGAAGTTGTAACGAGTGTAGGCAATCGGATACACGCCGAGGGCGAGTTCTGGGAGTCTCAGCGCATCAATATCCTGCAAGCCATAGCGGAGCAGGTATACGATAACAAGGTGGTGAACATGGCTTTACCTCTCCAGACTGAACTATTCAAGTGGAACCCCCACGGGCAGGAGCTAACGCTTGACTATATCCATCGGTGTAGTGAGTGCGACGAAGGCATGAGCGAGGCAGGCATTAAGGGGCTGTGTCACTCCTGTCATGAGCTTCCCCCGCTGTAATACTCTCTCTTTTCCTTTGGCCTCTTGGCGTTTCCCCGCTGAGAGGCCTTTTTTCGTTTCTAACGGTAGAGATGCCCATGCTCACACCTGTTGAGCTTCCCCCTCACTGTTTCCCCCGCCTTTGAGTGTCCCCTGATCACTCAAGCCCCCAGAAAAAAGACAACGTTTTCACGTCATATAGTTTCGGATTGGTCGTTTTATCGGAACATGGCCAACATCGGATGGACCGCTGGAGCCTCCCCCCCCCCGTGGGGGGGCAAATTCACCCACATTTTTTCAACTTTTTCAACAAGACCCTTGCTTTGCTTGCATACGCCCTGTAGGGTTCGGTTTCACACGTTTCTTTTTTTTAGTAGGAGGTTGTCATGAGGCAACGCACGAAGATCACGGTCTCCACGCAGTTACCGGTGGAGTTGGTAGACAAGGTTGACGCGGTCAGGGAGAAACACCCGATCAAGTTGACCAGGTTATTTGAATTGGCGTTAAACAGCTATATAGAGGATGAGTACCCGGATATAGATGCAATCCAGGAGGATGAAGAGTTGGATAAGGCTAATAAAGAGGGAGTTATCTAAGATATGGCAAAGCGCAAATTGCCCTATATGAAGATGTGGGTAGGAGACTGGCTGAGTTCACAGAAGGTGATGGAGCTGAGTCCCATGGAGGAGTTTTGTTACTTCAGGTTAATCATGTGGGCGTGGCAAGCAAATGCTTCCGGTTTGCTTAACAAGGACGCCAACCTGGCTCAGCTGTGCCGGGTAGACCTGGACACATGGCTGTCGGTCAAGGACAGCGTGCTCAAGCTGTTTGAGGTGCGCGGTGACCGGCTGTTCCATCATAAGGTAGATGAGCAAGTCCAGCAGCAGAAGGAGATTAGCGAAAAAAGAGCTGCTGCTGGACGCATGGGTGGTAAAGCCAAAAAGCCCACAAATGATAAACAAGTGTTAAGCACTTGCTTAGCAAATGATACAATTATGCTTAAGCAAACACCCAAGCAAACCCCTTATGACTATGGCTCTAGCTCTAGCTGTGATTCTAGGCATGACGATATGTTTAAAGAAGTAGATTATGACAAGGGCCCCCGCGAGGCCTCAACCATTATCAGAGATTACTATCTTGAGACGATCAACGGATCAGATCAGACAAGGACACAAGCAATGTCCCACATTAACAATGTTGTTATGGAACAACTCTATACACCTGGACAAATTGTCCAGTCTATTGAACGTTATGGAGAGGAGGTCAAAGCGTCAGGTGCCAAGATGACAAAGTCTTGTGCCCGCTTCTTCTCAGAGAGACTATACATGGAGTTCCTCAGAGATGGGTGGACCCCACCAGAGAGAGGAGAGACATTTGAGGAGCTGTCAGAAGTAGACCCATTAGAAGCATTGAAGAAAAGGGCTTCAGGAGCCTGAGAATCGTTTGTGCGCGTTTTTTATCCACCAACAGGTGGCAGACGTCGCAAAATCACTTAAATCGCTTAGAAGCTAATACAGGAGTTCTGAAATGGAATGGACCAAAGAGGATCGGAAAGTAGTGGCTGAAACGTACAGGGAGCTGTGGCCTGGTGAGGTGACTGACCTGGAGATGGCAATGTTCTGCAAGGCTCTCAGTTGGTATAAGCCGAAGCATGTCATTGAGGGTATGTATTTGATATTCTCAAGCCAGGCCAACAGGTTGCGTCCGGCAGCTGGCAGGGTCAGGGAGATGTCAATGGAAGCCAAGAGGGGCGACCCATCTGAGAGAGCCGAGAAGCCCAAGCAGCCTGAGGAGACACCGTGCACCCCTGAGGAGCGCCGTAAAATGCTCAAGGCATTCTACGATACGATAAATCGCTCATATCCGACTGTTGACGACAGCGTTCTTTAATGTATTATAAGGCTATCAACTTGCCTCCTTATTTTTGCGCTACCTCACCGGGCATTGCATTGACCCGGTGGGGTTTTTTAATTGGAGAAAACTATGCCCCGCAAACGTATCAAGCGTATCCACATCAACATGCACATAATCAAAGCCAACGCCAAGAACGGCACCAGCGACCCCGCGATAACTATCAAGGTGGGGAAGGAGAATATAAAATGTATGGAGGTGACTATTTTAGGAAATTCTAAACTTGTGTATTCACCCCACAAACCTATACTGTCCTGTGGCGCGAGGCTCGTCCTCCAGACCAAGTCTCCAGTTATAACTGATACCTTAGAAAGAATAGAATAATGCCCGATAATATCCCCAAGCAACGACATGGGACAAGAGACCCGATCCAGCGTGCAGGCTGGATCTCCACCTGGCAGGAACAAAGTTCTGGGGGCGAGGGAGCCGATGTAACGCTCACTAAGGCCGCCGAATCAGGTAAGACCCATTTTGTAACGTATATCACCGCGAGCACTGACCACGAACAATCAGAAATTGGGACCACAATCCCTGGCGCTGCTATCCAGATTCAGCTTAAGGACCATACAACAGTTGTATGGGAGGCCTGGTTCAATGATATTGGCGGAAATAATCCGGCACATTTCTCATTCCCAGCACCGATACAGTTGACAGAGGGTAATGCAATTCATGTGTTTTGCGATATGACAGACTCCGTTGTAGACGCCTCACGGGTATCTGTGTCTTTTGGCGGATTCACCGATGATGGTAGAGTTGACTAATAGGAGATAACAATGAAAGTATCAACATGGACTGTAAAGAATGAAGGCACCTCAGGTACCATATCGGCCACTAAAGCGTTAGTCTCTGGGTCAACCCATTTTGTATCGGGCTTCGCTTGCAGCCTTACTATGACAGGGTACACGCCAGAACAAGCAGAAGTGCAAATAAACCACGGCACCGGACCGACGATTATATTCGACATTGATCTTGTTTCGGCAACATCATACGCAGGTGCCACATATTCAGCTGACTGGTCAGGGCCCACGGTCGTAACTTTCGCCCATCCCTTGCAGATACCAGAGGGACAGCAGGTTACTGCTTCGATCACGCCTAGCGGCTCAGGCTGTGTAGCCAAGATCAATTTCTGGGGATTCACCTCAAAGTCTAGAGACGACAGTTAATCAATAGCATGGGGCTTTGAGGGGCAGCGCCTAATAAACAAAAGGCCCCTCCCTAAATAAAGGAAAGAACATGTCAGACTATAAAGGTTCAGTACCCGAATCCGAAGCTCTTTGGAGAGCCCTGGGCAAAAAGGGACAGAAGAAGATCACAGATCGTCGGGAGATGCTGAGCAAGAGGGAACGTGACCTCGCTAAAGAGCGTGACTACCGGCTGAAGAAAAAACGCAAGGAGACTCAAGCGGCCAGGGACAAGGTCAGGAGGCTTGAGGGGGTAGTGCGCTTTAATAAGCGTGAACAGGCACGAAGAAAGAGAAGCACCAGCACCGAGGGCATTCCAGGCCCACTCCTGCCTGCTGAATTCAGAAAGGCAGTTGAAGAGAGGGAGAAGAAGTGGAAAGCGAAGGAAGATAAAGAGGATTCGAATAGAAGAATATGGGAAGCCGAAGAGGACGGGAAGCCATACGCATGAACCTCATTCACGCCGATTCTGTGCTGCCCTTTTCCTGGCCGCGTCCGCCATCTTCATCCTGGCGACCAAACCCTTAACCGCCTTCTTACGCATAGAGTTCGTGAACTCATGGTCAAGGGCCTCACCTACACCCCCAACGGTGTCGTCTACCTCAAAGAACAAATCCGCCACATAAGGCCATACCTTGTTCTTCATTACGGTCTGAGAGACACCGCAATAAACCGACAATCCCTCTATATCTGACGCCCCAGGCTGGTCCTCGAACAGCAACGGCCCGTTCTCCCACAGCTCACATAGCAACAGAACATACGCCTTGAACGCCAAAGGCGGCATGTCGCGCACCTTCCTGTTCAACAAAAAGTCCCTGTGGTCTATCGGTAATGGTCCCAGGTCACTCTGCATCTTTTTTCCCCTTGTTTAGGTGGTACTCTGAATTGTGCAAGTACATATAGACAGGGCTACCCTCACCAACGTATGCCCCCAATATGTTGAAATCAAACCACTCCCTGGCCTCTTCATGGTCCCAGTCGTTGTTCTTCATTAACGTGTCTATCACCATGTCTGAGTCATAGACAACGCGGTCAGACACGTCAGCTCCGTAAATGATACCCATCATGCACGGCCTGAACGAATCAGCCTCTGCGCCCTCCTTGCCCAAAACAACCAGTTCGTCAGGCAGTTCTTCAAACGTCTTCATCTATCATCTCCACTGTGAGAACCACCTCGGTCCTCTGGTCCTTGCGGCTGGACTTCTCCTCCTTGACGGTCAAAGAGAGATCGCTCGTATTATCGTCTTTTATCCACCCCAATTTTGTAAATGTATCTACCAAGGACTTGACACTCCCATATCTGTTGTCCTTGTCCTGTAAACGACTTCTGTACATGGTGATGGTCATTTCGGCCTTGCCAGGTTCGAATGATGGCTTACCACATTCGCCCAGGGCGCGAATGTACCAGTTGTCGTTATATTTCTTCTTTACGGCCCAGTGCATCCGTAAGAATTTGTTAAGTGTTGCGGGGAGGATGTCAAATATCCACTTCTTCGTTGTGCGGGGTGCGGGCATGTTTATTATTCTAACCCAAATATAGACCTTAGTTGAGGGTTCTGACGCAGTTTTAACATTATTTCGGGGTCCATGCCCCCTAATTCTTCTGCTACTTCTGGCGGTGCCGCGCCAGTGTACGGGTCAGGCTTTATGTCCTTGGGGTGAGGATCAGGGGGCTGCTTGCCTATCTCCTTAAAGTCTTCTCCTTTCTTGGGTAATGACTTCTTGGCCAATAATTTATTGTACTCTATTTCGCTCTGCTCCTGGATACTCTTTGCGCCCTTATCGATTATAGGGGTCTCAAAGTATGATGGGCGGCCACCTGGGTCGGGCGGGCCAGGCTTGAATTTTACGAGTGGGAACTTCTTGCGCGTCGTAGTTTTACTATTATAAAACCTCTCGATAGCTTCCTCTATCTTTCTGATGTCTTCTATAGAACGATGAATGCGTCCCTCCGGTGGTGTGTCGGGTTCCCAGTCTTTACCGAAGGCTTCCTTGGCCCTACTGATTACTTCTGCCTCTCCCTCTTCTGTCTTCCAGTCAAATTCGCTGGGCAATTCACCATTGGGCCCCAATCTCGAATCCAACTTTCTCTTAAGTTGGGCTTTAGAGTCAGGGCTCATGCCTTTCATCATCTCCTCATGCCGCTGTAATTGTCTCCAGTACGCCTTGTAGTCAAACATATGCAGTGGATCATACGCGTCCATGGATAGGCCCTCGGCAATGGCTCGACTCCTATACCATTCTTGGAACTTATTCTCCTCCGCATCAAAAAACTTTATGGCCTCGACATAGTTCTCATTGCTCATACGGCTGGCGTTTTCCAGCCTCAATGCGTCGTTCAGGCCAGATGGGTACGCATGGTCGCTGGCTTTTGACCTAAGTCGCCCCATTTCAGTGGGGTTCAATCCCTGCGACCCCCCAAAATGCTCCCCCAGGGTGCTCGGCTGTATGTCATGAGGGCGGGGAAGCGCGAAGTCCCCTCGGGCGAGAAGAGGCTCAGCTCTATCGCCTTCCCACATAGACAAGCCATCGCTCTCCCTGCTCGCCAAATAATCATGCCAGTCTTGAAGTGTAGCTTCTCTATCCGATACAGCCCCAATGTTCAGCTTCCTTTGTAGATCATATCTATCTTGGGGAGGCATATCGGCTCTCCTTTATGGTCTTGGCCATAGCGTGGTTGGCGTCCCTGAGAAGATCAACCTCCATCTGTATGCGCTCAAGCTCCCCGGTGATTTTCTTGGTTGCTTTGCGGAAATCCCTGATGAGGAGTTCGACCTTTGCGGATGTGACGGTCGCGTCTGAGGTGCTGAATATTGGCTTAGGCATTAGTTAATTGCCTCTCGGCGTCTCCTCCGGTTTTCTTCTTCCAGTTCTCTGAGCCTCCTCAGCTTATCCTGGTTGTTCTCTTCCCTCCTCTGCCTCTCAAAGCGCTGTTCTTGGCTCTCTGCTGTGTCCGGTTCAAATCTAAGCGGGGGAGAGTCCATGGTGCGGCCTTCTAATCCTTCAAGCTCCCTGGAGGCTTCAAGTTCGGACTTACTAAACGCTGATTCCGCGACTGCTTTTCCCTCCATGACGGGAGGGAGGCCTAATCCCGGCATCCTGTATTTTCTGCGTATGCCCATTTCCTTGCTATCATGTATACGGTTGCTGTTCTGGCCCGGAGGTATGTAAGAAACTAGCCCCTCGTATCTTTCATCCTCTACATTCCGGCGAGCCCTCCCTTCGATCCTCCCCGCGTCTTTAGTGAACATTTCAGTGACCTTTTTCATCAGGGCCCGGTCCAATTTCATCCCGTCCAGGTAAAATTGAGAATCATTGGGAGTAAAGTCTCTACGGCGGACGGCTTGTTTTCTGGGGTACTTTTTGCCGTCTCTAATAAAAGGGGGCAATTCGAAAATAAGAGGACGGTCCCTTTCGAGGGCCTCGCCCTTCATGGGCCAAGGCGCACCTTCTGTTCTTAGTCCTACGTTACGGCGTCTTTCGTAGGGCTTGCCGTATGGATGTGTCCCCTGGTCGCCGGGGAAGTATTTAGCGTTAAGTACATGCGCTAAATACTCCTTTACATCATGGATGTCCACCTTACCGTCACCACCCGTCAGTTCTTCACCCCAGCCCTTCTCCAAATCAATGTCGCGCCAGCTAAACATCCTATACGGAGCCTGGTCAATTCTCCCACCATGCTTGTCGATTTTGTCAAAGTCGTATTTATCTATGATGGCCTGTCGCAATTTCAGAAACTCTTGTTTTGATGTCGTCTTGCCCACCATTTGCCACAAGTCAACCTTCATCTCGCGGTCAAACTTCTCGTAGTTGGACCGCGTATTGGCCATTCGTTCTTCGTAGAGAGCGCTCTCAGAAGCCAACTCAGCTCTGCCCTTCTTCTGGTCCTCCAGCCACTTCTTGGCATCGGGCGATAATATGTCGAGTTTCTTTTCGTCAGTCATCGGGTCTGTCCCAATTTTGTATGCGCTGAGCCGCCACAGGGTCGGCATCCCAGGCCGGATCACGCCACTCGCCCCCTGAGTCATAAACTTGCCCCTCCGGAGTCCCAGGAACTCCGTGCTGCGCGTTCCATTCCATCCCTCCCGGCGACGTAGAGGGGACCTTGTTCCACGTGTTCCAACTTACCCCCATGTTGCGAAGGGGGTATTGTTGGTTAAATTCGGTGTAGTCGCCTGCGAGTTCTGGGAAGAATTGGTTCCGCCGAGCTACGGTTCTATTCCTTATACCTTCCGCCTGGGGGCCTTGTGCCCTGAACCACGATTCGACCAGGGCCCTCTCGGTATTGCCCCGCGCGAGCTCTGCGGCCATCCTGGGCATACGTCCGGTATTGCCAGCCTGGAAATAAGTGTCCGCCAAAAGGTCCTGCTTGTCCTGAGAGAGGCGCTCAAAGAAACCTGCCCCATGAGTTGCATTGTGGTGAACCCTCTGGCTCTCTCTGCGGGCCCTGAAGTCTGCTCTGAGGGTAGCCTGGGCCTGAGCCGGGGTCAGCCCATTATCAAACCAAGCATCTCTTACGGCCTGATTGTATTCGGGGTGGGTGCGGTCAGTGGCTTCCCTGGGAATCACGTGCCCATAACCTATGGTGTACTTTATGGCTCCGTTTCTCCACCTCTCGGTTCCTTGCTGGTAGGGGCGAAATGTCCCTTCCACGAAAGAGCCAGTCCCGGTCTGCGCCGCCTGGGTGCCCTCGGCAGTCATCATATAATCTACAGTGCCCTGCCTGATGGGCTGAAGTGTAGGTATGGGAACAGGCTGAGGGGCCGCTTGAGGCTGGGCTCTTATTCCAGCCTGGGGCGTAGGTACTGGTCTTGGTGCCATTATAATTCAAAGGGTAGTTCTGGAATAAACTCGGGCCTATAAGGCACTCCTTCAGGTAGAGCCCCTGGCGGAGTGATCGGCGGGGCTGCCTGTTCCGGCGGGGGGGGTGGCATCAGCCTGTAGTTGTTTTGTGGCCGGATGCCCTGACTCTGAGGCTGACCATACTGTGGGCTAGGTACCCGGCCAGCAGGCTGGAAGCCCGTTGTCGGAACACCTGGTCTTTGGGCGCTGAGCCTGTCCATTGACGGTACAGCCAGCGAGGTCGGTTCAGGGGGAGGATTCAGCTGGTTGAAAAGTTCCTCATTGGTGATCCTGCCTGAAGCCAGAGCCTCTATTTGCTGTTCCGTCGGCTGGGGCCCCCTATAGCCCGCCTTTTCTATTGGGCCGGGCCCCGTTGTAAGCTCCACATCTCCAGCAGGATTCTGGTTATATCCCTCAGGAATTTTTGCACCTGGGTACAAAATCTGACGCATCGCCGGGTCCTTCTGGTGTCGGGCTGGGTGGGCCATGTTCTCTCTCCACATCACCCCTGCCGCCCGTCGAGCCTCGTCATAACCGCTGGTGTCAGCTCCAAGCAGGCCAGCTCCGCCCATTACAATGTCTGGGACACCAAAGAAAGCGCCCTCGACAAAGTCAAGGCCTCCCCCGTATAATCCCTTGCCGACTGCCTCACCGAGCCCCTCCCCCTCTTTCTCCATCCTCTCTGCGGCGTGAACACCCTGCTCATGTCCAATCAGGACCCCCTCGACGACAGCCAGGCCCTTGAAGATTTTGGGCAGACTCCTCTTCATGAAGTTCTTGGCGGCCTTCATTTTACCCGTTTTAGGGGGAGGATTATCATACTCTTTGAGTATCCTCCTCTGATCCTTCTTCGAGACGCCTTCATCATTCAAGAACTTCTGGAGCTGTGGCTTGCTCTTGATGTCATCTATGGCTTTATTGAGTTTATTTGTCCGCTTTGTCTTCCGACCCTTCTCGGCTGCCGCCTTCTTTTTCTTATTAAGTTCCTTCTGCTCTTTATCAAACGCGTCTTTTTTCTTTTTGTTCTCTTCGCGTAGCTCGGCCTCTTCCCAAGCTTGGTCAATTTCCTCTTGGGAGAGGCCTTCTTGGCTATCTCCGGTCCTACTGAAAGAGTCTGCCACCTCGTCGTCGAGTTGTGACCCCTGCCTCGCTGAGGGATCGGGGGCGTCAGGGGCGTCAGGGGCGTCAGGGGCGTTAGTCGAGGTAACCTCGGGGGGCGCTTTGCTCACTATTGACTTTATCTTGTCCAGTATAGCTTTGGGGGCCTTCCTTATGGGATGCTTGTCCAGCATCTTCAGGTCCGCTTCCTGCTTCTGGAGGAGCTCGCGGTACCTATAGGAGTCCTCTACTTTACCGAGGTTCCTGGTCTTCTTGCCATCAGGGAACAGGTGCTGCTTGTCCTCGGGGATCTTCTCTATCACACTCTTGCGCCAGCGTGGATTCGTCTTCTTCTTGCCCCTCTTGCCGGTCTTCTCGTCAAACTCGAAATCTTCGTTCGCAAGCTCTGTTTTAAGGGCAACCATGTCGGACTTATGGAGCTGCTTCATGGCCTTCCCCTCTGCCCTGCGCGCCCCCCACCGTGTCCTCCACGGGAAAGTGTTGCCGCCTAAAGCCCTCATCCCCTCTATTGCGCTGCCGCCGCCAGCTTTCCTTAGGGCCCAGTATCCAGCCGCAGCTGTGGGTGCCGCGCCGATAAACACCAGGTACTCAGCGAAGCCCCAGGCGTCCTCTCTATCGCTCTGATCCAGGTCCTGACCAGGAGCTGTGGCTGGAGCTGTGGCTGGAGCTGTGGCTGGGGGTGTGGCTGGGGGTGTGGCTGTGGCTGTGGCTGTGGCTGTGGCTGGGGGGGGTTTGAGGTAATAACCCTTGGTCTTATCTTTTCCTACTACGGGCTTACGTGCTTCCGGGACGGCCCCAAAGGGCAAAGCTTTTTTCTTCAGTTCTTCTTCAGTTAGTTTGCCCCTTGGGTCGTCCCAGCCAGCCATTAGTACGCCTTCTTTCCCTTTTTATTAACTACCTTCTTGCCGGTCTTCTTGGCTGCTTTCTTGGCAGCGGCCCGACCCTTTTTATTATATCCGTACTCCTTGTTTCCTACAGTAGGCATTATTCATCCTCCAAAAATCCCTCCTTAACCAGTCTATCAAACTGGTCAGGAGCTTTGTCCTTAATGTACTCGGCAATTTCACTCATGTGCTCAATAGCCAAAATAGCCTTACCAACTCCGAATTTGAACGGCCACTGGTCGTCCGCGTTCTTTGATATGGTAAGAAGCTCATGCGTATTCCCTTTCGGGTCCACAAAATCTGTAACAGTCGCGGGCATTACGTCCTCCTGAAAAAATGGGGTGAATTAACAAAAACGGCCCACCGGGGTTCGGGGGTGTGAGAAAGGACTTCTCTGTATGGGGGGAGTCAACTTTTTTGTCCGTTAAGTTCGTTTCTATTCGTTTGGGTCTGTGATCTATCATAGTCATAGCTAAAATCACTTCGAACTCCGGTGGCCGTTGTTGACTAAATGATAATAGCAGAAGAAAAAAAGAATGTCCATAGCACTATATTGAAATATAATCCTCCTGGAGGTGAAACAAATATGGCACGCAAACTCAAGAAAAAGGCGTTTTTAACGCTACAGCTCGTCATCGAATCCCCAGATGAAGTGGTCATGGTGAGGGAGGCCAATTTGGTGGAGTTCCCGCAGCAGACAGCGCTTGCCGTCCTTCCATTCGTGGACGAGATAAAGGACGTTATCGAGGGGGACTTTATCGACTTCTGTAATTATGCCAATTCATCTATTGGGGAATGGGTCAAAGAGGGCAATGCAGAATGACATGTGGAAGCAGGCGGCAATATGTCTCCTGACAGCAGTTTTAACCGGAGGCGGATTTTGGATAGTCTGGGGGGCCGAAGTCCCTAACAGAGAGGAGGTGAATCGCCTTATCTCGACGTCAAGCCCTTATGCTCTCGACCAGAGAGCTATAAATGAGTCGCTTGACCGGATTCATACGAAGTTAAATTCTATAGAGCAGCAGATAACCTCTCTAATCGAGAGGGTCTCACGCTTGGAGGGTACCAAATGAGATTCGTTAAATTCTTTCACCGCTATGAAGTAAATGGGGGCCATTGCCTCCAGGACCAGGAGGCCATTATAGCCACCGGGTCATATGTCCTTCTCTATTACCCCAAGACCGGGGAGTTCTTGCAGATAGACGAGAAGGTTAAGACATACCCAGGGGCCGTCAGTATCGTATTGAACGAGTACGTGGCCCGTCTTGGGTTCTTTAGAGGTCTAAAGTTAATATTAAAGAACTTTATCGGCATAAGTCAGTGCAAGATAAGGACTTGTAAAGCTGATCTCGACGCCGTAGAGGAGGCCGCGACGTTTGAGGACTTTTTTGAGAAGGCGGAGTGCCTGGACGATGATTTAAGGCCGCCAGTAATCGTTGGAGGGATATACGAAGATGAAGTTTAGAGACGAACACGTTGTAAACATGATGAGGGATCTGGCCCCCAAGGCCGAGATTCATCTTTTGCGTTCATACAAAGGGAAAAAGCTCGATTTTGAGAACTATGCGACATATTTGATTAACGGTAGATTTGGTTGGTGCAAACTATCGTCCCTCGAAGAGGATCGAGAGCACGCGGGCCCTGGCGCAGTATGGGACAGGCTGGCAAAGCTATTGGAAAGATCACTTGGATCGAAGGTAAATATTGGCACCCACACTAAACATGAACTGTCAGAACGGATAAAAAGATACAATGGGAAGAGGGCTGAGGTCATGGAATGGGCCATGAAAAGTGCCGGTTCAACAAGTAAAGAGATATACGACGAGCTAAAATATGCCTAATCCAATGGAAAAGAGTGTTGAGAAGTCCATAGAGGTTGTGGATATTTTCTGTGAATTATTGTCTGGATACGCCAAAAGAGAGGCGCATCCCAAGAAAGAGGTTGTAGATGGAACAATCCAAGCGCTCGAAGCCCTCAGAACGGCGGAAAGCAAGCACCACGAAAAAATCAAATCAATTACGGGCTCCATCCGATAAGAAGAAGACACTTGTCGAGAAGGAGGTAGAGCTCGAAAAGCTGGATGAGGCCGCTACGGGGGAGCAGGTTATTGCCCTTAGAGCTTCCGGCAAGACGGAGGCCGCAATCGGGAAGATCGTCGAATGGGATCAAAAGAAGGTCCACAAGTTCCTCATGCAGCCCGAGAGCCTTAAGGGGCTCACCAAGGCTAAGAAACTGCTCCTTGAGGCAGTCAACTCCAATCTCGTAAGAGTCGGCACACAGGCGGCTGATAAGTTGTCTGAACTTATGCACAATAGTGACCCTTCAATATGTCTCAATGCTGCTAAGGTGACCCTTGACGCCATAGGCAAGCTTGCCATGAGAGAGGGGACTGTGGACAGAGTATCGTCCGGGGTCGCACTCCAGGTAAACATTGGTGGCCAAGAGGCCCAGACTATAGTAACAGATGAACTCAGAAAACATCACAACCGTTAAGGTCATTGACCGCCCAGACGACCTCAAGAAGCACCTGGGAGATCCTATGGTCCGCCAGGCCTGTATATCAGATGCCTGGTATCGTGGCGACCTGAGCTATCAGCTGCGCCCTCACGGGCAGTTAGACCTGTATAACTTCATTCATAGGACTCACACTGAGGACCCCACGCCTGAGCTGTTTGTCGTTGAGACCCATAGGCGGTTCGGAAAGTCATATATATGGACGCTGCTTGCACTTGAGAGGGCCCTCTCAAAGCCCTGGCAGCTGATTAAGTACGCGGCCCCCACAGCTGTACAGTGCCAGAAAATCGTTAAACCCAACCTGGCACGCATCTTACGTGATTGCCCGGCGGATCTGAAGCCCCATAAGGCCGGTATGACCTGGACATTCAAGAACCCCAGGCTTAAAGAGGGTGGGGCCACCCCTACCTCTGAGTTTCACCTGATTGGCGTGAACGAGGACCCCGACGCCATTCGTGGTGAGGCGACAGACTTTGCGGTACTCGATGAGGCGGGCATGATGAAGCGCCTGGGCTATATAATCGAGGACATCCTCAGTTTCCAATTCATTGGTCGTAAAGACCCCATGATGGCCATGATTTCGACCCCACCGGCCTCTATGGACCATCCATTTATAAAGAAATATATACCCGACGCTATGCTCGCCAAGCGGTACTTTATCATGCCCGCGAGCAACAATAAGGACTTCAGCAAGGAAGATGAGGCTGTCGTAATCAGGAATTGCCAGTCTACGGACTCTATCTCATGGCAGAGGGAGGCCGAGTGCAAACATATCACTGATACGGAGTCCATGATTATCCCCGAGTATAATAAGGTTAAGAAGGACATAGTCCGTAAATGGCCGGACCCAGGCTTTTATTACCCTGAAATTTGTTTCGATGCTGGGGCAAAAGACTATTGTCATATGTTGTTCGGTTATGTAGACTTTCGGGAACAAGTTTTGGTAATATTGGATGAGATATGGGTACACTACAAATCCACCGGCCAGATAACTGCGCTTTTACAGGAAAAGCAGTGGGAAGTCTTCGGAAGGAACAAGTACAAGACTCATATCTTTGCGGACGCCCCCCTACAGCAACTTATAGATTTCCAGATGGACCACGGCGTAAACGTGGAGCCAGCTCTGAAGCACGACGCAGACGTAACCTTGTCTTCGTTGAGAACTTCCGTCCAGGGCGGTAAGATAATTATCGACCCTAAATGTCAGCGTTTACTATATCAGTTAGAAAATGGGATTTGGAATGACAAGCGAACAGACTGGGTCAGATCGGAAGAATTGGGCCACTGCGACGGAATTTCGGCTTTGGCGTATTTTAATAGATGCGCCAAATGGAGGAAAAACCCCTTCCCAGACGGGTATTACGATCCAAGGAGCACTTTTGACCTTGATGCGTCAAAGCATAATGGAACCAGGAACTTGATAAGGAACATATTTAACAGATGAGCCCCATAGAGAAGACTCCAATAGTTGTTGGCGACCCTCCTGAATATTGGGCCAGCGAAAAAGATCCTGATAAGTTGGCAGAGCACGCCCGAGACAGGGTTGATGATTTCATCGAGACGATGAAAAAGGCCAGGTTTTGGAGCAATGCGTCCAGGAACTGGAATTATTATCATGGCCTGTTTACCGGTAAGGGCTTAAGTGCCTCCGATGCCGCTATAGAGGTTATGGGCCGAGATGGCCAGTTACGCCAAATCTCACTTAATCACTTCCATGAGCTTATTGGCCACATGCTCAATTTGGTCACCCAGAACAGACCGGCGTTCGAGACTGAAGCGACCAGGACTGACCATGACGCCCTGAAAAGCGCAGAGCTTGGCGATGCCATAGTCAACGATTACCTCAAAGACAAGGGCCTCGAAAAGCGGTTCAAGAGAGCAGTTGAACACGCTTTAGTTATGCAGATGGGGTTCATATATGCGCCATGGGACTGGAACGTAGGCAAGACGATTGCCATAGACCAAAATGCAGATGGAGAGCCCAGGCCGTTAAAAGATGGCGACTTTGTCTTCTCGAACCCGTCCATATTTGATGTTTATTGGGACTATACCTGCAATGACTGGGAAAAGCTTCAGTGGGTCATCATTAGAAGCTATGCGAACAAGTTCGACTTGGCCGCCAGGGCTTCAACGGAGGAGGAGCGCGAGGAAATCCTTAATCTGGACGAATACGACGTTAAGGAAGAGGACGACGGAAGTCCCCAGAAAGCCGCCGTTAACTATTTCGGCATGGAGGGTGAGTATAGCGATCTTGTCCCCATATGGGAGGTTTACCACCTTGACTGCGACGCCATGCCTGGCGGGCTTCACTGCACATTCACAAGCGACGACAAGATTATCGGCCCTGTCGGAGAGATGCCGTACAAGCGTCTGCCGTTATTCAGGATAACCCCTGAGGAGTTTCTGTTGACGAGCTTCGGATACTCTCGCGCTAATGACCTCCAGGCCCCGCAGGAAGCTCTCAACCAAGAGATGAGTACGATCCTCACCAACCATAGCGCCGCTGGCGTCCAAGCCATATGGGTGCCGACTGGGTGTGAGCTGGATGAGCATATGGTGGGAGAGGGAGTATTGATTGTCGAGGGTGGCCAGATTCCTCCTCAGGGGATCAATTTTGCCAAGACGCCTAAGGAGTTCTTTAACTTCAGGGATGTCTTGTCGCAGTCCATGGAGCAGCTTAGCGGGGTGAACAGTGTGGCCAGGGGCCAGCCGGAGGCCAGCCTAAGGACTGGAGAGGCCCTAAAGGTCCTCGATTCCAAGGCGGTTCAGGCTGGAACTTCTTTGCTGCAAAGCTATTATGACTCGATAGAAGAAGTAGGGACCTTCCTACTTAGGCACCTGCCGGTGTTTATGAACGGCCAAGATGAACGGGTCGTCAGGATGGTGGGCAGAAATAATCGAGCATACGCCCGAACATTCCAGAAACAAAGCTTAGAGGGTATATCAAATGTTCGAGTCCAAGCTGGGAATGCTCTTTCTAAAACTGTGTCTGGACGTTTGGCTATTGCTGATAAGCTGCTGGAGCATGGGTTTATAAGAACCCAGGAGCAGTATTTGACAGTCCTAAACAGTGGCCAGCTCAAGCCCCTGGTCGAATCAGACCAGTCAGAGCTTGACCTTATCAGAGACGAGAACGAGCGCCTTGATATAGGCCAGCCCGCCTATGCTGACCCCACCGATAACCATGTTCTCCACATTAGGGAGCACAAGGCTATCATTAACAAGGTCGAGCGCCGGGAAGACCCGGCTATTGTGTCAGCTGTATATGCCCATATACTGGAGCATGTTACGATGCTTGACCAGATCCCGATTTCGAGAATACAGATGGCCCTTGGCTATCAGGTTCCGTACCCGCCGTTCGCCATGCAGGGGCCCGACGAGGCCACTGGGGGGCAAGGTGGAGGCGGAGCCGCACAAGGGCAAACCCCAGCCGTACCTGGTGAACCTGCTGCGCCAGGACAGAACTTCGAACAACAGCAGAGCAACGCCTCTCCGGTACCCGAGGCACAATAGAAGGAGTCGTCATGACTGAGCCCGTAGAAGAAGATGTGAAAGCCCCATTGGATGAGCCAGATGAGGATGAGGTTAGAAGTGCCCGCACGCTGGATGATATATCGAGCATAGAGGACCTTGAGACCCTTAGGACGCCCGAAGCCCCCGAGACGGTCACCGAAGCTGTCGATGAAGCAATTGAGGCGGACGAGGCAGAACCTGAAGTAGAGGAACCTTTAGTGCGTACTGCGGAGGAGTTCGCAGAGGAGGAGGCTATGGGTATGGGTGAGGACCCAGAATTCCATAGGGTCAAAATCAATGGCCAGGAGTATGACCTCACAACAGACGACTTGATTTCTGGTTATCAGCAGGCAGCCGCCTCTCAACAGAGGTTCCAGCAGGCCTCAGATGTAGAGAAGGCCGCCAAGACCGTCATCGACAATGTTCTGACCCCAGACAAAACGGTCGATACTATGATTGATCTGTATGCCGACCAAATGGGGGGTGACAGGGGCAAGGCGGTCGAGCTTGTTGATGAGATTATTGGTAAGCGTGTACAGCACCTTATAGACCTGGAAGAGATGTCGGACGAGGAGCGCCAGGTCGCTCAGATTACTGAGGAAAAGGAACGTATGGCGGTCGAGCTACAGCAGCACCAGGTGCACCAGCAGCAGCAGCAAAGGGTGCAGTACGAAGAATATCAAAATAATCAAGCAGTACCCTTGCTTGACAATGCTATAACAGCTTATAATTTGGACGTGGGCTCCCCCGAAGATAAAGAAGCGAGCCAGATGCTCGCAGAATATATTCGGCAAGGACACACGATTACGCAAGAACTGGCGAACCAAACGGTTGCGGACGTGGTCGGCAGGAGGCAGAACCTACTCCAGTCAACTTTGAGTGGAATGACTGCCCAGGACCTGGCGGCGGCTAATCCCGACCTCGCGGCTCAAGTTCAAGCGCGGACTGTGGAGGAAATAAAGGCTTCTCGAACTACCCAAGAAGCGGCGAGCCAAGGCTCTACCTCAAAGCGGCGTCGTAAAGCTAAGAAGACGACTACTGAGTACACGGACTCAAACGAGTTCTTTAACGATACCGACTTTTAATAACGACGCTTAGCCTCCTGGCGGCGTCAGTGAGGTAATTATAATGGCACAT